>TARA_B100001113_G_scaffold270012_1_pt1 | contig 16834 bp, 10 predicted proteins | sample TARA_B100001113 | Tara Oceans TARA_B100001113 (sample SAMEA2622402) | marine metagenome | biome: marine biome (ENVO:00000447); feature: deep chlorophyll maximum layer (ENVO:xxxxxxxx); material: "saline water (ENVO:00002010), including plankton (ENVO:xxxxxxxx)" | depth 50 m | reverse complement strand
GAGGCCACACCCGCGGGTTTTGGTTCATGCACGCCGGTCTGGCGAGCGACGACCCTTCGGACGTTTCCGTCGACCACCGCAGCGGGCACTTCATGCGCGATTGACGCCACCGCAGCGGCCGTGTAGGGACCGATGCCAGGCAGCGACTGAAAACCAGCCACCACGTCATCGCACGTGGACGGCGAAGGAAGGGCGCCCTTCCAAGGACCGCTTGGATCACTCACCTCCAACGCGAGCGCATGCAAGCGGCGACCACGTGCATAGTAGCCTGCACCCTGCCAGAGGTGCATCACCTCGTCAAGTTCCGCTTCGGCCATCGAACCAACCGTCGGGAAGCGATCCAGAAGGCGTCGCCAATATCCGAGGCCTCGCGCCACCTGCGTCTGTTGAAGGAGCACTTCGGAGAGCAAAATGGCCCACGAGTCGGACGTGGCCCGCCAAGGCAAGTCACGGGCTTCATCCCCGTACCAGCGCGAGAGCACCTCGACGTTCACGAACCTCAGGCCTCGGCTTCCTTGGTGGCCTCAGCGGCCGCTTTGTTGGCTTTGATGACGGCGTCGTTGGCCTTGATCTGGGCCCAGACCATCTCTGCAACGTCCTGAACTTGCATGTCGGCGTCGATGGCCGCAAGTCCGTCGGTGACCATTGTTGAGCAGAAGGGGCAGCCCACGGCCACCGTGTCGGCTCCGGTCGCAGCAATCTCACGCGCGCGAATGACGTTGACACGTTCGTGGTCGTCGTCGACGATTTCCTCCATCCACATCTGCGCGCCACCCGCACCGCAGCAGAAGGACTGCTTGCCTGTGCGTGCTGGCTCGGCGTCTACGCCGCCAATGATTTCTCGGGGCTCATCGGTGACACCACCGATTCGGCCGAGGTAACAGGGGTCGTGGTAGGTGACCTCACCGTCGTGCTTCGGCGCAGGGAGTTTCCCGTCACGTTGCAGTGTGGAGATCAGTTGGCTATGGTGCAGCACCTCGATGTCTTCACCGCCGAACGCCTGGTACTCCTTGCCAAGCGTGTGGAAGCAGTGGGGGCAGGACGACACGATTTTCTTCACGCCCAACTCCTCAAAGGTGGCCAAGTTGGTTTCAGCCAGCATTTGGAAGAGGTATTCGTTTCCGGCCCGACGCGCAGGGTCGCCGTTGCAGGTTTCCATCATGCCGAGGATGCCAACGTCGAGTCCGGCTTCCTTCATCACCGAAACGGTGTCCCGTGCGACCTTCTTGTTGCGGTCGTCGAAGGACGCAGCGCATCCTGCGAAGTAGATGTACTCGGCCGGCTCGGCCACCTTGACGTCGAGACCTTCCGCCCAATCGCCGCGCTCGTGGGCGGGGATGCCGTATGGGTTGCCTTCGTTCTCGATGTTCTCGATGGTTGACATCAGTGGGAGAACAACTTCCTCCACGGTTTCATTGAATTCCATGCGCTCCATCATCAGGTGGCGACGAGCGTCCGTGAGTTTGGGCACGTGATCGATGTAAATCGGGCAGGCCTCGACGCAGGCATGGCAGGTGGTGCAGGCAAAGATGGCGTCTTCACCGATGCGGGCGATGAGGTCTTCCTCAGGAGACTCGCCCGACAAGAGGATGGGAGCGTGATCGTTCGCGTAGTTCCGGATGTCGTGAATGACCTTCATCGGATTCAGGGCCTTTCCAGATGCATAGGCTGGGCAAGCGTCCTGACATCGGGCACATGACGTGCAGGCCCAGCCATCGATGAGGCTGCGCCAGGTCAAATCGGTGTAATTGACCGCGCCAAAGGATTCGAGGTCGAGGTCGTCAAGACCGACCGCCGTACCGTCCTCGTTGGTCGCCATTGGCAGCATCGTGCCCATTGGTCGAAGGTCATGGAAGAACACGTTTGGCAGCGCCATGACAAGGTGCATGTGTTTCGAGACAGGGATGAGAAAGAGGAAGGTGGAAATCGCGACCATGTGCGCCCAGTAGGCGAGGTTGACCATCGCTTGACCGGGGGCCATGGCGTCTTGCACCCAGAGTCCAATGAACTCGGAACCCGAGAGTTCCTCGCCTGCTTCCACGACGTAGGAGGTGAGCGTGATCGTCATGATGAGGAGAAGAATGACGTTGCCTTCCAGTTGCGACTTCCCCTTCAGTTTGTCAGGGGTAAACGCCACACGGCGGGTCAATGCCGCAGTGCATCCAAAGAAAGCCATCGTGTATCCCACTTCGACCATGCCGTTCCAAGCCCACTTCAGGCCGAGCGGTTCGAGGATTCCATCCGAGAAACGGTTCGCGGACGCCAAGTCGAACATATCTGTAGAGAGCATCAGGAAGCCCCAGAACATCAGCACGTGCATGATTCCAGCCACAGGGTCGGCCAAGACTTTCTTTTGACCCAACCAGCCGGTCAGGACCTCCTTGAATCGGAGCCCCCACGAATCAAAACGGTTCTCAGGAGCGCCCCTGAGCACCAGTCGGGTCGCTTTCTGGACTTGGAACATGAAGAATCCGGTAGCCGTCCCAAGCAACACGATGAGCAGCACCCAACCGGGCACCCCTACGTACGAGTCAGCCAAGGGGTGCACGAAATCGGACATGACGGACACCGGGGTCGTGGACCCTACTTCCAACGATGCGGTTATGGACCTTCAATGCACCGTCATCCACCACAAACAAGGGAAACGGCTTGAAGCGTGGTCGTCCACCCGGGGCCATGGACGAAGTCGTGGCCAGCGCCCCGGGTAAAGTCGTCCTGTTTGGTGAACATGCTGTGGTGTACGGCCATCCAGCCATCGCCGCGTCCATCGCACAGCGCACCACCGTGACCTTGCGGACTACCGAAGAGCCGGGCGTGCACATCGGCCGCGCCCGAGTGGACTTCGAACGTCACCCTCACCTTGCCACGATGATCGCTCACCTGTGGGACGAAACGGCCTCGCCAGGACTTGACCTCAGCGTGACCAGCGACGTCCCAAGAGGGGCAGGTCTCGGCTCTTCTGCCGCATTTGCGGTGGCCTCTGCCGTGGCACTTCGAGCCGCAGGCGGCCGTGCCGTGGACGCGGGCACCGGTGCTTGGCTCGAAGGATACGCCTCAGACGGGTCAGAGGTCGCCTTGTTCCATGGCGGCCACGACGTCCGTAGGAATGCCGAAGTGGGCGAGCGTCGGTTCGGGCAGGATGCACTCTCCTTGGAGGAGGCCTCGCTTCTTGGCCACGTAGCGGAAGCCATGTCACAAGACGGGCGAGCTAGCCCGATGGACACGTTGACCTCGGCGTACGGCGGGCTTGTCCTGTTGTCGAACCGGTTGGAGCGTGAGGACGCGTGGATCATGCGTCGTACCATGCCCATGGGCGACGCGGTTCGCTCGTGGGAACTTCATCGTCTTGAAGGCCTCCACTTTGAGGAGGGTTTGAGCCTGGTCGTCGGGCATACGGGCATCAACGCTCCGACCACCAACATGGTCGCCGGCGTCGCTGCGCGACGAACAGAGGAGACCGGTATTGACGAAACCATGGACACCATTGGCGCGTTGGTTCATCGCGGCATGGAAGCTCTGCTGGCCGGTGACGCAGAGGGCGTAGGTCGAGCCATGACGGAAAACCATCTGCTTCTGCGTCGGCTTGGAGTGTCACACCCTGCGTTGGAAACCTTGGTTTCGGCAGCCCTTCCGACGTCCTTAGGCGCAAAACTCACGGGCGCGGGTGGAGGCGGTTGCATGATTGCGTTGACGCAAGATCCGAAAGCCACCAGCGAAGCCATCGAATTGGCCGGAGGACGAACGTGGATCACGTCGTTTGGCACGCCAGGTGCGCGGCTCGAGGCTTGCCCAAAAGGCGGCCTCATCAATCCTAAGTGACTCAGTCCAAGGCCTCAATGGCCCCTTCGTGACGGGTCAACAAGTTGCGCAACTTCACCTTCATCGTCGGGGTCATCAGGCCGTTTTCCGTCGTCCACTCGTCGTGGTCGAGGATGAGATCGCGGGGGATTTCGTAGCCCTTCCAATTTTTGTCGCCCTTTGCGTGGTTAGAAACACGATTGAGGAGCCACTCGCTGACCGCTGGGTCCGCGCACACGGCGGCGTCGTCACCAGGAGTGGGGATGCCTACAGCGTTGAGTTCCTTGCGCAAGGCTTCCATGTTGGGGTGCACGATGAGGAAGGTGTAGCGGCGGTTGCGACCGTCGAGGGCGGCTTGCTCGATCACCGAGTCCAGCTTGAGGTTCTCTTCCAGCGGGGCGGGGGAAACGTACTTGCCGTTCTCCAGCTTAAACTGGCTCTTGACGCGTCCCGTGATGGTCAGGTAGCCGTCCTTGGAGAGCTTGCCAAGATCGCCGGTGCGGAAGGTGCCGGGCTCGATGATGACCTTCTCGGTCTCGTCCGGCTTGTTCCAGTAGCCCTGCATGACGTTGGGCCCGGTGACGATGATCTCACCCTCGTCGGGGCGGTCTGGGTCGTCCCATGCCGAGGTGTCGATGGTAACCTCAATGCCGTTGAGGACCTTGCCCACGGAGTTCAGGCGGGACTCGCCGTAGCCCATCCATCCGTTGGCGGAAACCATCGGCGAAGTTTCGGACAGGCCGTAGCCTTCGAAGCATGAAATGCCCACCATCTGGATGAACTGCGCCACGTCGGGCGAGAGGGCGGAGGCTCCGGAAATCGCGAAGCGGAGGTTGCCGCCAAATCTGTCGCGCACCTTGCCCCAAATGATCTTGTCAAAGCGCTTGTCCCAGAAGGTGGTCGGTGCAACGGCGTCGCAGACCACACCTGCCTTTGCGATGCGCTTGGAGGCATGCTTGCGAGCCTTACCCGAAAGGAAGCGCTTGACACCACTCGAGTCGAGCTGCGCGTTCACGCGGTCGTAGAAGCGGTTCCAGACGCGAGGCACGGCGCACATGACGGCGGGCTTGATCTCGGTCAATTCGTCTGCAATGCGCGTCAAATCCGAAATGAGGTTGACGTGCACACCGCTGCGGATCATGTAGAACAGGTCCACGGTGGAACCGAACACGTGAGCCCACGGAAGGAAGGATGCGGACTTGTCGCCGATGTAAATCGGGAAGACGCTCTGCACGCTGAGGATGTTGGACAAGATGTTCCAGTTGGTCAGCATGACGCCCTTCGGGTTGCCCGTGGTACCGGAGGTGTAGATGAGGGTGGCCAGGGCCATGGGGTCGTCGGCAGGCTCGCCAAGCGCATCAGCGGCACGTCCGTCTTGTACAAAGGCCGACCAATTGAGGACTTCAATGCCCTCAGGGGGCAACTCGTTGGCCTCTTCTTCGCCGAGGAGAACAACGCCGTTTGCGGGCCACGCTGAAGCATCATCCGGCATGGCCTCAACCAGCTTATCGAGCACGGTGGTGTTGGCGACCACCACCATGGAAGGGGTGGAGTCACCGAGAATGTAGGCCCATTCCTTACCGCGTTGTTGCGTGTACATCGCGGTGTAGAGGCCGCCGACGGCGTTGGCCGCAAGCGCCGTCGCAGCCCACTCGACCGAATTGTCGACAATCAAAGCGATGCGGTCACCAGCGACGACGCCACGCGACACCATGCCGCTGGCGACGGCATCCACGAGGTCAGCGAATTCACCATAGGAAAGGTGACTTCGGGCCATACCTTCCGAAGGGATGTAACCGAACAACGGCTGATCGGAGAAGCGCTCGACGCTGGTCTTCATCATTCGGTAGAGGGTCACTGGGTCGTCGCCTTCCGGCTGCTTCCATTGACGGTCGTTTGATTGTCGCTCCCATGCACGTTGGTGCTCGGCCATACTTTGTCCACACGGATAAGGGCCTTTCAATTCATCTCCTCATCCGGGAGGAGCACCCTGCGGACTTGCGCGCGCCAATCAGCCCCTCCGTTTCGATTCGCTAGCGGTGATGCCGGGCTTGGATGCCAGCATTTGTCGAGCCGAACTTGGCGGCCGTCAGCACTGAGGCCCTCTCCCTTCGAGCCGCCCAATGCCCGTTGGGCTCGGTCCGATGCGTAGGCGCCGACACCGATGATTCGCGTGGCTCTGAGCACATCGACGACTTCGCGCAAGTGATCGTCGCAGGCTTCGAACACCGGAGCGACGACCGATGCAGGGACCTTGTCTGGGGTGACGTTGGCCCCGCGTTCATTGAGCAAGAGCAAGGGGCAGTGGTTGACCAGAAAGACCTCTTTCATCGCGCCAAGAGGGGACCCGTAGACCTCGAATAACAACGACCAGATGCGTTGGCCACTGACCTCTTGCCGGGCTTGTGAAAGTCCAACAATCGGACGTTTGGGGTGCGCGCCAGATGGCGTGACCATGGGAAGATCTGGGATTTCGAGTTCGTCGCGGACGATTCCAGTGGCCCCAAAGGGTACACCGCTTTGTGCCATCCCCCATGGTCCTGGATTCATGCCGAGCAGCAAGGTGGTGGCGCCATGGCCGCCCCACGTGCGGATCCACGCTTCGTGCAAGGGCCATGCGTAATCGAGGGTGTTGGTGGCATGGGCCACGCCCCCTTGCCCGAGAAGGCTTGGAAGGAGCTCATTGCATCGGTCCGACAAACGCCGTGCTGCAGCAAGTAGACCCTCCACGATCTTGGCGTCGCCCATGGCTTATGCACCCCCCGGCCGGAGGATGCGGTGGACGTCGACACGGTCGGGTAGACGCTGTCCTGCTGCAACGAACCATGCTTCGACGTCGTCGATGAGCGGGCTGTTTCCGGTGCGTTTTCGAGCCCGCTTGGCCCGTTCGGTGACCAAGGCCCAAGCAGCCTTGGCGCCAACACCGGGAATCGCCTCAAGCACCGAGGCCGTGACGCTGTCCGCATCCATGTCCAGTTCGATTCCGGTGATGGAACGCTGACCGTGCCCAGTCACCATGACGTCCGTCGTGGCCTCGAGGGTGGTCAAATACGAGGCACCAATGAGGATGGGATAAGCGCCGATCTGACGACCAAACGACACGCCAGCGCCACCCCACATCGAGCCGTCCCGGTGGTGAGGAGTGTCGTGCGCAGGCAAACGGGTTCGACCTCCGTGAGATTCCCAGTGCACGTCACGCAGCACACCGCCCACCGGCATCATCTCGGCCAGCAAAGGCGCATCGACCTCATCGCGCACGCGCCGCTTGAAGGCGGCGAAGGCATCGGAATCAACGTCTTGGAATCCTTTGCCTTCCACCTGGCGGAGATTGATTCGGCGCAACCAGTGGCCTTCGTCGCGCAGGCCGTTGAGCAGGTCCATGTTGAGGCCGTAGGTCACGTCGGTTTCGCCGTTCAGTCCTGCAATGAAGTTGACTCCAGGCAAGAGTTTGGGCAACCCGCGTTCACCACGCGCGCGGCCGTACCGGTTGATCAATCCGACCGCGGCCTTGAGTTGCGCTGGATCGCAGTTGAGCCAGTTTGCCTGGTGCACGTTCGGGTCTGCAGACTCGACGCCAAAGGACAGCACGGCGCCATCGCTCAAGGTGGCCACGAGGGTTTTGGTGATGGCTTCGGCTTCCTCAAGGTGCTCTGCGATGATGCTTGGGTTCCCGTTGTCGGTGTGTAGGATGCCCAAGCGTTCGTCTTCTCGCAGACCATGCAGCAAGCGCGCAATCGGTTCAGGGTCTGGCCGCGGGTATTCCATCTCGCCGACGCCTTCGGCAAGGTAAGTGTAGGTGTCCGTCATCCCTCCGAGGCGGACGTGGCGGACGCCCGCATCAAGCGCGAGTTGCACCTCTGAGATGACGTCGTCCGGCTGCCGCCAGATCGGTGTGCCCTTCTTCGGTTCGATGCAGAAACGGCACCCACGCTTGTAGCGGACGCAGCCTTGGTAGACTTCTACTTCGTACGTCAACGGGCCAGCACGGTCGTGGTCGGGATGCTTCAGATCGGGATGCTCCAGCACCGCCTTGGACGTGGCGCCTGCCTGCGCCCACGCCGTCCATTGGTCGGCCGTGCGTCGCTTGTGTTCCCAACGGCCCGAACTAAGGAAGTGGTGAAGTGTTGCATCAGCGTCTTGCAAGGCAAGAAACAGACTGCGACGAAGAGGCGCCCAGCCTTGTTGACGCCACCCGCGGATGGCCCAGCCACCGAGGACAGCTGGCACATCGGCGGGAAGCATGCGCAGCAACGTTTTGGTTTCTGGAAGCGAAATCGGCGTGGCACGGAGGTACTTGCCTGGAACCACGGCTCCAGCAAGCAGGGCAAGACCTGATCGGCCGTCGAGCATCGCGCGCTGTGCGTCTTCCCCTTGCCGACCGAGGGCGCGCCATGCGTCCACGGTGAGGTAATCGTAGGGCACACCGTGTGCTTCGAGGACGCCGCAGAGGTAACGGACGTGAAAGCCGACGTACGGCGGGACGCCGAAGGCCGCAGGCTCATCCTCGTAGCCGTCCACCACGAGCCAGCGGGGTGCACCGTCCTCCGCCATGCCACGACCACGGCCTATGAGCCTCAAGCCTGCCGCCCCTTACCGTCAAGGCCAAGTGCAAACGGGATGGCGGGCGGTATGGGGGAGGACCATGGCACGGCAACTCATCACGGTCGAAGGCGTCGACCGCTCCTTTGGCCCCGTGGACGTCCTCCAAGACGTCAACCTCGTCGTTAACCACGGCGAGCGCATCGGCATCGTGGGCCATAACGGCGCGGGAAAAACCACGCTGCTCAACACCATCTCTGATCAGAAACAGGACGTGGGCGACGTTGACTTCGCGCCGGGTCTACGCATCGCCTACCTGACCCAAATCCGCGACCTCGAAAGCGACCGAACCATCGAAGAGGAACTGTCCCGCAAAGGACGTCAGTTCCAAGAACTGGAAGAGGAAATTGCTGCGATTGAAGCGCAAATGGTCGATCCGGCCTTCTACGATACCGACTGGGAGCCCGTGATGGAGCGCTACACGGAACTCCAGCAAACGCTTGCCCAGTCAGGCGGCGGTAACGTGGCCGGCATCGCCAAGGCCATCCTGACCCGCCTCGGCCTTGACCAGCACCCAATGGACATGCAAGTTTCCTCCCTGTCCGGCGGCGAGAAAGCCAAATTGGCCCTCGCTCGACAGCTTGTGGGCCTTGCCGGCGTGGACGTCATTTTCCTTGACGAGCCGACGAACCACCTCGACATTCAAACCACGGAATGGTTGGAAGATTTCCTTCGGGACTTCGACGGTGCCCAACTTATCGTCAGCCACGACCGGTATTTCCTCGATCAGGTCTGCAACCGCATCGTCGAGATTCAGGACCTGCACGCTTGGCCCTATACAGGAAATTTCTCCCGGTATATCCGGCAAAAAAATGCCTTTGAAGCCTCCTTGGCCGACCGCATTGCGACCACGGAGAAGAAGATCAAATCGACGATGGGCGCCATGGCTCAAATGAAGCGCGCGAACAAGTACGACAAGTCGATTTCAGCGAAGCACAAGATGATCGAACGGCTTCAGCAGGACCTCAAGGCCCTCAAGGCGCGCGTTCCAAAGAAGCGCAAGCCACTCCGCCTGCGCTTCGACGCCATCGACAAGGCAAGCAAAGACATGGTGGACCTGAAGAACGCCACCAAGCGCTTCGAAGGCTTGGACCGCGCCATCCTCGACGCTCAAGACCTCGAGATCCGAAAGGGCGACCGCATTGGCATCGTCGGCGGAAACGGCCAGGGAAAAACGACCTTGCTCAAACTCATTGTCGGTGATGAGAAGCTGACTTCGGGCAGCATCGAAGTAAGCCCCGGCGTCGTCATTGGTTACTTCCACCAGGACCACGCAACCCTCGACTTCGATCTGAACCCGGTTGAGCAAATCGAAACGCTTCGACCCGACTTGCAGTACGGTGACATCCGTGGTGCACTGGGCCGCTTCCAGTTCACCAGCGACAAGGTCAAGACGCCGCTGAAGGCCTTGTCCGGTGGAGAGCGAGCCCGTGTGGCCTTGCTCAAACTGTTGCTTGAAGACAACAACCTGCTGCTGATGGACGAACCGACGAACCACCTCGACATGGAGTCAAAAGACACCCTCGAAGAGGCTCTCAAAGCCTACGAAGGCTCTCTGGTGACCGTCAGCCACGACCGGTGGTTCCTCGATCAGGTGGTTAACCGCATCTGGGAAGTGAACGAAGGAAAGGTCACCGTCTACTACGGGAACTACACGGATTATGTTCGGGCCAAGAAGGGCCTGCCGCCGCTGACCGAAGAAGAACGGGAAGAGTTGGCTAAGGCTGAGGACGAAGACGACCTGATCTGAGCGTCGTGCTACGGCGGTTCACGCCTTTGAAGACGAAGTGTCGATTTGGCACGTGTTTCTGTTCAGCAATCCATTGAACGGGCAGTAGCCGAACGCCGAGGTGAACACACCCCACAACCCAATGACGAGGAAGACCAATTCAATCTGAACAGAGGCGAGGAAATCAGCCACAACAATGCCCGAACCGAACACGGCCCGGCCGATGCGTTCGCTGCCACCAACGTTCCTCATGTGTCAGAAAATCGTGGTTTGTCTGACTTAATGCATTGTTTTCGAAACTGCAGAATGCTCTCCTGTGCATTGAGCCTGTGGTGAAATGAAAAGTGATGGAGGGTGCACCGTGACCGTCGCTCTGGCCGTCCTTTGTCCAAGCCAAATCCGCACCACTGAACCCGGGGCGGACTTGATGAACCGGAAGTCCCACGCCAACTTATGGGCGAAGATGAGGGTGGCGAGCCCAACTTCACGACGAGCACCGGTCCGGTGCGCGTCATCACCGCCGCCTCCCTGTTCGACGGCCACGACGCGGCCATCAACGTCATGCGCAGGTTGATTCAATCCGCTGGTGCGGAGGTGATTCATCTCGGTCACGACCGGTCCGCCAAAGACGTCGTCGATTGCGCCGTTCAGGAAGACGCACACGCGGTAGCGTTGACCTCCTACCAAGGCGGTCACGTGGAGTACTTCACCTACATCCGGCAACTGCTCGATGAAGCCGGCTGCGAACACGTCCGAATTTTTGGCGGTGGCGGTGGCACCATCACGCCTCCGGAAATCAAAACGCTGCACGAAGCTGGTATTTCGAAGATTTACTCCCCGGATGACGGCCGAACAATGGGCCTGTTTGGCATGATTTACCACCTGATGGGACTCGCGAGCGAGGTCGACCTCCTCGACGACGGCCGTCTTGCTCGGCTTAGCGGGCCCGTGAGCGCTTCCGACATGGACATGGTTGGTCTCCTGCTAACCCTCTCGGAATGTGCAGACGACGCGACCTTTCAGCAGCACCTCGAGACCGCGCGTTCCGCCCCTGTCGAGCGTGACGTGCCTGTCATCGGATTCACAGGAACCGGGGGCGCGGGTAAATCCAGCCTTCTCGATGAACTGATGCTCCGCATCCTGCGCGACAACCCCGAACTGAAGGTCTGCTTGCTGTGCGTCGATCCGACGCGAAAGCGCACGGGCGGCGCACTTCTGGGCGACCGCATCCGCATGAACGCCCTGTCCAACGGCAACCTGTTCATGCGCTCGCTGGCGAGCCGCGGCTCTGGCTCGGAAATCTCTGACCACCTTGACCGTGCCATCGACGTGGCCAAAGCCGTGGGTTTTGACCTCATCTTCTGTGAGACCAGCGGCATTGGCCAAGGCAGTGACGCGATCACGTCCGTTGCCGACCATTCGCTGTACGTGATGACCGCAGAGTTCGGCGCGCACACGCAACTTGAGAAAATCGAGATGCTCGACGTGGCCGACCTCGTCGTGCTCAACAAGTTCGAGAAGCGCGGAAGTGAAGACGCTCTGCGCGCCATCCGAAAACAGGTGCGCCGCAACCGCAACGTGTTCGACGCACCAGACGAAGACTTGCCCGTCATCGCAACGGTGGCCAGTCAGTTTGCTGACCCAGGCGTCGATCGCTTGTGGCAGCGTTTGGCCGCCTTGCTCAAGGGGCGCGACTCCGCCACCTTCCAAGCCTCAGAACCGACTGACGAAGCCCGCCGAGGCTCCGGCGTCATTCCTCCTGAGCGCGTGCATTACCTCTCCGAAATCGCGGCCGGCGTCCGTGATCACCATGCTTCGGAAGAGGACGTGGCCGAACGCTTGCGCCTGGTCCAGCACCTTCGCACTGCGACCGAGCAGGCCAGGGGCCGCAACGCGACGGCGACCGCGGACGACCTCGAAGCCCAAATCGAGGAATTGATGGCCGATGAATCGCTCCAAAACGGCGCCTCTGCCCTCGACGAATTCCGCGTCACGGCCGAGGCCTACCGCAGCGGCGAATACACCTACCACGTTCGCGGCAAGCCGTTCACCGTCCCGACCACGACCGAATCCCTGGCCCACAGCGCCATCCCGAAGGTGGCCCTGCCGCGTACGAAGGACGACGGCGACCTCTACCGCTACTTGGCCCGGGAGAATTTGCCTGGCCGATTCCCATACACTGCGGGCGTCTTCCCCTTCAAGCGGCAAGACGAGTTGAGCGCACGAATGTTCGCCGGTGAAGGCGAAGCCGAGCGCACCAACCGGCGTTTCCACTACCTCTCGCGGGGTGCACCCTACGTACGGCTTTCGACCGCGTTCGACTCGGTGACGCTGTACGGACGGGATCCGGCTGAACGCCCCGACGTATGGGGCAAGGTCGGCAACTCCGGCGTGTCAATCGCGTCGGTAGACGACGCCAAGCGGCTCTACTCAGGCTTTGATTTGTGCGACAGCAACACAAGCGTCAGCATGACGATCAATGGCCCTGCACCCATCATTCTCGCGTTCTTCCTCAATGCCGCCATCGACCAGCAAATCGAGCGGCACCTCGCCGAGCAAGGCGAGGCGCTGTCGCTCGAGGACGGGGCTTACCGCGGCGATTTACCCGAAGGCCACGACGGCTTCGGCCTTGCCACCGTCGGCCGCCGTGGCGACGCGCTCGTGGACGCGGAAACCTACGCGCGAATCAAGGCCGAGACCCTTCAAACCGTGCGTGGCACGGTGCAAGCGGACATCCTCAAGGAAGACCAAGCCCAGAACACCTGCATCTTCTCGACGCCCTTTGCGCTCCGCCTCATGGGCGACGTGCAGCAGTACTACATCGACCACGGCGTCAGGAACCACTACTCGGTCAGCATCTCAGGCTACCACATTGCTGAGGCGGGCGCGAACCCCATCACGCAACTGGCCTTCACCCTCGCCAACGGCTTCACGTACGTCGAATACTACCGTTCTCGCGGCATGGACGTCAACGCCTTCGCACCGAACTTGTCGTTTTTCTTCAGCAACGGATTGGACCCGGAATACACCGTCATTGGTCGTGTGGCTCGCCGCATCTGGGCGGTCACCATGCGCGACCTATACGGCGCTGACGAGCGCAGTCAGAAGCTGAAGTACCACATTCAGACAAGCGGCCGTTCGCTGCACGCGCAAGAGATCGACTTCAACGACATCCGAACGACGCTTCAGGCGCTCCTCGCGATTCAAGACAACGCCAACTCATTGCACACCAACGCCTACGATGAGGCGATCACGACCCCAACCGAAGACAGCGTGCGCCGTGCGTTGGCCATCCAACTCATCGTGAACAAGGAAAGCGGATGGGCGAAGACCGAGAATCCACTTCAGGGTGCCTACATCGTCGACGAACTCACCGACTTGGTGGAGGAAGCCGTCCTTCAGGAGTTTGAAGCCATCAGCCGCCGCGGCGGGGTGCTCGGTGCGATGGAAACGATGTACCAACGTGGCAAGATTCAGGACGAGTCGATGCATTACGAGCATCTGAAGCACGACGGCACCTTGCCGATCATCGGCGTGAACACCTTCCAGAACCCCAACGCCGAAGCCTTCGACGAGTCTTCTGCCGACGCCTTTGACATGGAACTGGCGCGCGCCACCCCCGAAGAGAAGGCCGCCTGCCTCGAACGAACCACGGCCTTGCAACAGCGCGATCTTGAAGCCACCAAGGAGGCCTTGGAACGCTTGCAGCACGTGGCCCGCTCAGGTGGGAACGTGTTTGAGGAGTTGATGGAGACGGTGAAGGTTGCAAGCCTCGGGCAGGTCTCCACCGCCCTCTTCGAGGTCGGCGGGCAGTACCGTCGCAACATGTGACCAATTCCGAACTTCATATCCTGTCGTGGGTAAAACGGGCCATGGACGGATTGATGGAGGAGCACGCGCAGGACAGTGAAGACGAGTTTGAGGTTGAAACAGAGGATTTCACCACGTCCCTTGATCTGGGTGAAACGCAGGTCAGCATGGACCTCTTGGCCTTCCATCGAACCAACAAAGGCGCCTTGGCGGCGCTACGCCGAACCTCAACCACTCCGTGCCTTCTTGCGCGCAAGGAACTGATGAAGGGGGAAGAAATCCACAACCATTCCCGATTTTTCCCCTGCCATCTCGGCGACCTCATGCTTGTTTTGCTGCAACAACGTTGCAAAGACGAAAACCACCCTTGGACGTTGCTTCGTGAATTCCACAAGGACGACTCCACCATGGAGCAGCCTCCATCCTATTCCCGTGTCGACCTTGGGTCCCGTGGCGTGTACGAGGTGGCCGTCGACGCAGAACTCCACCTCGACATGGGCCCCCACGGTGCGGTACTCTACATGACCCACGACAACGATGGTGACCGGCGGTTTCACTTCGGCGTCCCCAAGTCGCAACGCCGCGAAGCCGACCGTTTCTTTGAGGAGCTTGAGGAGGACGTCTTCACCACGCTTCTCAAAGGCCTGGTAATGACGAGCACCTACCGTGTGCTTGACCGCTCCGCCTACCATGACGAACGGTTGACCTTGTCCAAGGACATCGAAGACGCCATCGACCGCGAAGTGATTCAGTACGTCCCGCTCATGAAGGAACTCGAAGACATCGGTGTCCCCTCTTCCCGTGGCGTGCTTCTCGTCGGAGAACCCGGAACGGGGAAGACGATGATTGTCAAGCACATCGTTCGAAGCCTGACCGAATTGAGCATCATCGTGGTCACCCCTGATGAGCTTGGACGCGGCTCCATCCGACGCGTCTTCCAACACGCCCGACGCATGTCGCCGTGCATGGTGGTGTTGGAGGACCTCGACAACGTTGGAGCCATCTCCCGTGACATCGCTCAGCACCCCATCCTTGGCGAGTTGCTTGTGGCCATGGACGGCACGGACGGAAATTCGGGCGTCATCGCCGTGGCCACCACGAACAACCTGAACCTCCTCGACGGAGCGATCAGGGCCCGTCCAGGACGCTTTGACCGCGTGATTGCCGTCGAGGCCCCTTCCTCCGACGTGCGACGCAGCATGCTCACGCGCCAAATGGACACCTTCGGCGGTCAACCCGATAACCTCGACATGCGTTGGTTGGTCCGTGAAACGGAAGGCTTGACGGGCGCGTACCTCAACGAAGTGGTCAAGTCAGCCTTCATCCGCTCTCGGCAGCGAGGCTCGTCCTGCATGGAAATCCTTGACCTCGAGGCAGCCGTCAGCGATGTTGTGGGGTCCCGCAAGATGGCGACAGAGGGACGGCGAACTTCCACATCCCACTCCGCACCCCCTTCGCAACTGTTTGCCTGAGGGCCCAAAGGTCGCAAAATCGACCTCTTCCGGCGTGCGGTTTGAGGAAGCCACTATAACCTCACGAAGAAGCATGAATCAGGGGAAATTTTTGCCCTGGTGGATGCGGCCTTGTCGTGCAAAAAGGAACTCCCTTTGTACCTTGGTCGAAGGGATCACGCGTTGGAAGCCGACCTTCAGGGAAGGCTCGATGCCGGGCATCGCGTCTTTGCCGTTGGAGACGTCCATGGCCACCTTGCCACGCTTCGCGCCCTCATCCACCGCCTAAAACTTGGAGATGCCGACCGGCTTGTCATCTTGGGAGATGCCATCGATCGCGGCCCTGACGCTGCTGGTGTTGTAGCGCTGATTCGCAGCGATCCGCGCCTGTTGACCCTCATTGGAAACCATGAGCGAATGGCCACCAAGTGCCTGCAAGACGACGGTCGCATCGAGCTGTGGCCCGAATGGATGCAGCGTGGCGGTGGAGCCACGTGGGGTTCCTACATCGTTCGTGCGGAAGGCGATCTTCATGTTGCAAAGCAGACCTTCGCCGATGACCTCCTGTGGATGGATGCGCTCCCGACGGAAATCGTGCTGAACGACGTCCGGTTGGTGCATGCAGGATACGACCCACGCAAACCGTTGGAGGCTCAAACCGAACACGAATTGCTCTGGATTCGGCGGCGATTCTACCGCCATGATGCGCCGTTGGACCCACGCCGAACGGTCGTGTTCGGACATTCAACCACCACCAAATTTGGATCACGGCCCGGTGACGTAGCGTTCAGCCACGTGCGCCTTCCGGATGGGCGGCCATCATGGCTTGCGATGGACATAGGAGCGTACAACCACGTCGACCCCGGACTCGCTTCGGTAGATCTGCGCACCATGCGCATCGAGCGACAGCGTACCCTCCGCTCGGAGCGATGGTTTGACGCGCCTGAACGCCGTGAGGCCCCAGTGAGTGATTTTGTCGGCCTTCGAACGCTTGAATCCAAGCGAGACCGCAGGGTTCGACCACGCTCGAGCGGGTATGCCACGGTGGCAGGATTGGTCCTACCGCGTGACGGATCCTGCCGTTCGTGGGCTGAATCACAAGCAGCCATCGCAGCCAACGAACTTCCTCCGACGACCTGGCGTCGCCTTCGGGCGGCTGCGTCCCCCTTGCGACCTCAAGGGCCGGTGTTGAGTCAGCGGCAAGCCGCTCAACAACATCGCATCCTGCTCGGCCCTGGACGTCCTCCAGAACGAACGCATCCTGTGCTCCCTCCACCCGAAAACTACCGCGTCATTCGCCGAAATACGGATGCAAAAATCGCGGATGAGACGATTTTCAGAAAGATGATGCGCGCATGATGCACCATTACGAACATTCAAGTGCGAGTACGGTGTTCTACCATCATGGCGCAACGCGACCCACAGACGGCCCTGCTGATGCACCTCC
>TARA_B100001113_G_scaffold352055_1_pt1 | contig 17038 bp, 15 predicted proteins | sample TARA_B100001113 | Tara Oceans TARA_B100001113 (sample SAMEA2622402) | marine metagenome | biome: marine biome (ENVO:00000447); feature: deep chlorophyll maximum layer (ENVO:xxxxxxxx); material: "saline water (ENVO:00002010), including plankton (ENVO:xxxxxxxx)" | depth 50 m | reverse complement strand
TTAGCGTAGAGAAGGTCTCTTAATTCATTCTTATAGTGCGATGCTCTATCTCTAGTAGCCCATCCTCCAAACCTGAGAACAGCAGTCTTTCCTAAGTTAACTCTTTTTATAGAAACGTTATCAGTATTTGGTTTAGGTAGATCTTTCATCGAATGCTCTGAAGGCATTACGAATTGTATCTCATAAATTTCTTGCGAATCTGGTGTATTTGTTAAAACTGGAGCAGTCATTTCTATATTCATACCTGTTGCATTACCTCCAAATATGTAGTTTGCAATTCTCCTAAAGCCAATAGATGTTGCATTTCTATATTCGCTCTGAACCTGCGTTGTAGCAATGATCATGGGTTCATATTTTCTTATCTCAAATCCATTCTCTTTTTTGATTAAAGTATATTCTGGTGTTTCAATAGCCATGACTTCACTTAAAATAATACATGATAATAGCAAGATGATTGCAAATTTAATTCTATTGAAATTCATTTTTTAAAAAGTGGAATTAGCACCGGAGTGTTACGCTTGTACTTTTTATAATCTTCATCATCTCCCCACTTTAATTCAGCATGATTCTCTAGTAGGTTTACTCCACTTATCCTTGTTAAGAGAAAATAGATAAAAACTGGAGAGATCAAACTAATATGTTGCCAACCATGCAAAGTTGGATATGCAATAACTGCCATCCCAATCCAAAGTAATATTTCACCAAAGTAATTTGGATGTCTGGATATACTCCATAGCCCACTTGAAATAAAATAATCTTTATTAGATAGTTGTGACCTAAATCTTCTTTTCTGCTCATCTGCGATAACCTCAAATAAAAACCCTACGACCCAAAGTATTAAACCAACATATAGATAAGAATCATCATGATATTCTACATTATTTATTATCATTACCAAGGCATTTACCGTAGTGAGAAAAACCCAAAGTGCTGAAACAGTCCACCAAACCAAAAAACCCGAGAATTTTTGTTTTACCTCACGAAATCTTCGATCTTCTCCTGCCTTTAATACACGAATAAATAGAAAAAAACCAAGCCTAAGAGCCCAAACTGACACCAGTATAATTGTTAAAATTGAACGAGTGTTTAAGACTCCTCCAGATACAAATTTAGTAAGGTAGTATGCTGTGAAAAGCACAAAAACATAGGCAAGTGTACCAGATATGTCATAATATTTTTCTGTTCTAGCAAGGTAAGATGGAATAAATGCTACCCAATGAACTAAAAAGCTAATAAACATGCAAATTATTATTATTGGAACCCCATTATAATTTAGTCCGCCTTGTGAACAAGCAATTCCAATAGCTGTCCCTAATAAGAGAACAACGATTACGCTTAGATAATCTTTTAGAGAATGTATCATTGTTAATAAATGATTTTTACTTTCTTAAGAATTGAAGTTATCATATATCCAAAATCTAACTCAAACCATCTTACTGCGAAATTTATGTTATTGGGTTTTTTATGATGGTTGTTTTGGTATAATTCACCCATCATTAAAAAATCTATTGGAAGCGTATTTTTGGAATTATCTTTTATGTCATCAAAATTTCGATATCCTCTTTTATGGCCAAACCAATTAACTATGAATCCATGCATAGACCCCATAAAAACATGGAATGGAAGCAAAGCATATTGCCAAGTAGCCGTTGCAAACTCCAAATAAAATAATACATATAACAAAATAAATCCGACCCTAGTAAATAATGATTCACCAATTTTTTCTAGCGTGTACCACCTTGGAACATCACCTGATGTTCTTTCCCCAATCATGAATTCATTTACAAGTTTTCTATATTCACTTACAGTCGCTAGATTAAATGAAATAATATTTGTCAAGTGCACTGGGGAATGTGGGTCTTTAGGGGTATCAGCATAAGAATGATGGTTTCGATGCATTATTCCATATGCTCCTGGATGTAAAAAAGATGATCCTTGAAAAATAAATGTAAGAAGAAAAAATGTCTTCTCCCAAAAGGGAGTCATCTTAAACATTTTATGTGATGTGTAGCGATGCAGAAAAATTGTCTGGAAAAATAGAGATAAGTACCAATGTGAAAAAAAGAAAATTAATATTATCATCACAAACCTATCTTTTACTAAATCTGTAGTGAGAGACACCCCACTCAGAACCATTATCATATCCAAATAATTTCTCACACGACATGAAAAAAATTCGCCAACGCTGGAACCACAATTTTGCATCATCGCCGTATGTATCTAAAAATATTTCCATTATTTTATCTTTATTTTGGTCCATCTTATTAACCCAAGCCAAAGATGTTTTTTCATAATGTGTACCAGACATACTCCATATGTCATCTATCTTTAGATCATCCTGAAAGTGTAGCAAGAGGTCATGCGATGGCATCATCCCGCCAGAAAAAAATTCGCGAGCCATCCAATCGGCTTCACCTTGATTTTCAAATGGATAAACAACAGATTCATGGGAAAAAATATGAATGAATAATTTTCCTTCATCATTAAGCCAGTTAGAAATTTTTGACAATAGTTTCTTATAATTTCGCATGTGTTCGAACATTTCAATGGAAACTACTCGATCAAAATCCTCTTTAGTTTCAAAATCATTCATGTCTGCAGTCAGGACTTCAACATTGTTCATACCCTTAGCTTTGCACCGATTTAGTATATATTCTCTCTGATCTTTTGAATTACTAACCGCAGTAATTTTACTATTTGGTAATTTTCCTGCCATATAACAGGTAAAAGATCCCCATCCACAACCAAGCTCAAGTATTGAATTTCCATCAACAAGCTGGGCCCTGTTAAAACTAAGATTAAGCATAGCTTCTTCAGAATCATCCAATGAATTGACACCATTAGGCCAGTATCCAGAACTATACTTCAGATGCTTTCCCAGAACATTTTCAAAAAATGAAGGTGGAACTTCATAATGCTGCTCATTTGCTTTTTCGGGAACCAATGCAATAGGACTTTCCTTCATCTGTTTTATCCAATTCTGTTTAGTAACTGAAACCTTCTCTTTATCGGATGAACATTCATTATCTAATCTATTTTTACAGTTTTGTACAATACCAATCCTAATGAAATAATCAGGGATAGTTCCTCTTTCTGCTAATTCAATAAGTTTTGAAATCATCTAATACTCCACCTTAATATTGCGTGCTCCTGATTTAGCAAATACCAGCTGAACATCACCAATATTTCTCTCTAAAAACCCCGCCTCACAGTATAGAAAATAGAATTCCCACATATTAATGAATGACTTAGAATATCCCATTGCCTTCACTTCTGGCAATGCTCCCATGAAATTTTTCCTCCATCTATTTAAAGTTTCCGCATAATGACGAGTAATATCTTCCATATCAATCATTGATAAATCAGTCTTATTTTTAATCACATCAATTATCTGGGAAACAGATATAAGACATGAGCCAGGGAAAATATATTTTTTAATGAAGTCAACAGAATCCTTATAGGTATCAAAATTTTGATCATTATATGTTATTCCTTGAAGTGCCATTAATCCATTTGGTTTTAATAGAGTTGATATTTTTGTAAAATAGTCTGATATATACTCATAACCAACTGCTTCAATCATTTCAATAGAAACAATCTTATCATATTGGCCATCAAGCTTTCGATAATCCTTATTGATTACATTTATTTTTGATTCCAAACCCTCCTGAGCCACACGTGCTTTTGCGTACTCGTATTGAGCATCTGATATGGTTGTAGTCTTAATATTACATCCATAATTTTTTGCAGCATAGATAGAAAAACTTCCCCATCCCGTACCAATCTCCAAAACAGAGTCATTTTCTGTAAGATTTAATTTTCTACATATCCGATCTAATTTTTCTATTGATGCATCTTCAAGATTTGTATTTGATTTACTGAAGTAAGCACAGGAATAAGTCATTGTAGGATCTAACCATAGCTTGTAAAAATCATTACTTAAGTCATAATGGGCAAGAATATTTTCCTTACTACCTTTTAATGTATTCTGCCTACTCCTATGTATCAATTTATTGATCGGGCTTAATAATTTAGCAAAACCATTATTCAATGATAAAAGAATGGAGCGATTTCTTAATATAATTCGCATAAGCATTACCACATCGTCTGCGGACCAATATCCTAATATGTAGGCTTCTGCAATACCCAGAGCTCCACCACTTCCTGTCATAACATAAAACTCTTGTGAGTGAACGTAAACATTTACTTTTAATATTGATTCAACATCACCAAAAGAAAACTTTTCGTCACCATCTTCAACATTAATATGGCCAACAGCTAGATGACTTAATTTTTTCTTTAACCCACTTTTAAAAACAGAGTTAAGAAACGTAACTCTAGTTGGTTTATTTATCTTTTCAGCTAAGTGGTCTACTTGCATTATCGTACTCATCAATCAACTTCCCTTCATTAAATTTGCTTTGTCTGGATGAATGAAAAAAGGTGCTTTTCTTACCCACAGCTTAAACGCTTGCCAATGAATACGGAAAACCACGACCATAGTAATTAATGGGAACCTTAGAACTTGTTTTAATAACCCCATTAGCGTAAAAGGTAGTCTTTTCATTTTTAAGGTAGCATCAAAGACCTTATTCCCATCTTTAAAGTTCTTCATATTTACTAAAAGGTTTTCATTTGGCTGCGTAAAGAACCATTCATATTTATGATCCATTCCCCAAAATGGGCTAACATGTAATTTTTTTTCAAGATCTGCTACAAGGTTTCCAAATTTGCCATCTTTATCTCTTTCACTAATAATATATGAATGTCTTTCATCCCATGGAGTATTAGTCACTTCTGCCATGATTACATCAACATTTAAGTCCTCTTCATCAAAACAATAGTAAAAGCTTACAGGGTTAAAGCAATAACCTAAATACCTTAAATTGGTTAAAAGTCTAATTGGGCCCTTTACCTCATATCCAATCTTTTCAAATACTGTTTTTCTCACAGATTTATCTAAACTCATCTTCGACTCTCCATGATAGTCCCTACGCATGAATGAGATAAGCGCAGGCTTATTGATATTCCAGAGCCAAGATTTTCGCAATGAATATTCTATAGAATTAAGATCTATATATGTCATGAATAATGGATAGGTGAAAAAATGGTCAAAAGGAGTGAAACGACGGTGTCTAATTGTTCCTTTATAAATATAACTTTTGTTGATGGTATTCATAGTGATTCACCAAAATCCTTACATACATCAAGCCCACTTATAACACCATCCTCATGAAATCCATTCCTCCAATAGGCCCCACAATAATAAGTATTATTCTTACCACTTATTTCATGTTTACGACCTTGAGCATCTATACTTGAGACAGTAAACAATGGATGATCATAATTTAAATTTTTTATAACCTTAGATTGGTCTATAAGATCACCACTATTAAGAGAAACACAAAATGTTCTATCAGATTTTATACTCTGTAAAATATTCATATTATAGGTTAGGGCAACTGCTTTATCTTGATCTTTATCTAAAAGATAATTCCAACTCGACCATGCATTTCTCCTTCTAGGAAGAATGGAATCATCATAATGAAGAATAGCATCATTTTTCTGATATTTGATAGCACTCAATATTTCTCTTTCTTCTGTAGAAGGGGAATCAAGCATCGCCAATGATTGATTGCTATGAGTAGCAAAAATTATGGAATCAAAATTTTCACTTTCTAAGGTGCCAGAACCAAATTTAACTGTAATGCTATCAATATCTCGCTTGACATTTTTCACTGGCGAAGATAGTCTAATCTTATTTTCAAAACCTTCAATCATTTTTTCTACATATTTCTTTGAACCTCCACTGATGACCCACCAATTTGGTCTATTAAGAATCTGTAATAATCCATGGTTATCAAAAAATCTGATAAAAAAAACTGCAGGTATATCCATCATTTGGTGTGGTATTGTTGACCATATAGCAGCACCTATAGGAATTATGTAATGTTGAATAAATTCATCAGGATAATTTTTTGAATTTAGATATTGCCCAAGGGTAATTTTAGGATCAAGTGTATTCAGGTCAGTCTTAGCCTCAGAATTAAACCTACTCATGCTTTGAAGTATTCGGATAAATGATGGCCTAAAAATATTTGACCTCTGTGCAAATAATCCATTCAAGGAATGTCCTGCATATTCGAGATCATTTTTCTCCGACTTAACACTAAAACCCATCCTGGTTAATTGTCTCTCTACACCAAGTTGATCTAAAATTTCAATGAAATTAGGATAGGTGCGCTCATTGTATACTATGAAACCAGAATCAATATATAATTCTCTTCCATCATACACAATTTTATGAGTGTGGGTATGCCCACCAATGTAATCATTCTTCTCAAATATAGTGATATCGTGTTTTCTATTTAAAATGTATGCACAAGTCAAACCAGATATTCCAGAGCCAACTATAGCTATCTTCATAATTCTATTTGACCTCTAGAGAATACACAACTAGTTCCAATCTTGAGTTATTTTTTTAATTAATGATATGTCGTAACCAATATCTGATAATCTATTTAATATATCATCGTATTGGTTTTCATTCATAATCGGATCTCTAGCCATGATCCAAACATATTTTCTTGAAGGAATTCCAATGACAGTGTATGAATAATCTTCATCTAGGTCTATGATGAAAAAAGGCATCTTAAAAGGCCATAAGAACTGCATTTTCCACTCTGCATTAGTTTCTTTATTTTTTATGAAACCAGTTGGCTTGTATGTTTTTTTCTTTCCACTGGGAGAATCTTTGAAAAAGGTGAAAGTTGTCTCAATTGTACCATTATATCCTAACTTGTAGGATTCTATAGCGTTGGTCGCTCCTTTCTCAATAAATGTTGGTATGTTGGCTATAACATACCAATCCCCCATAAAACGTTCTATATCTACATGTGCAACTGTTTTCATCTCTGAATATTTATCTAGATTTTGATTGTCAAAACATCCTTTAAAAATAAAAGAATTGATAACCACTAAGATATAAATTAAATATTTCAAATCAGCATGCAATTAGGGAACTACCGTAATATTCCTACGAGTTGCTTCACTAACAACATCCTTGAAAATATTCACTATATTCATTTTATTCAAAAGTTCAATCGCAAAATCAGGTATTGATCCTCCAGGATCTAAATATAAACGATAGGAAAGAATATACTCCTTTTCATCTATAGGCTCTGCCATCCAAAGACCTGCTCCATAATCAAGATATATGGCATCTTTAGAAGCAAATTGGGTTATCATTCTTTCTCTGACTTCTTCATCGATTAAATACCAATGGACAATAGATGTTTTGTCTTCAATATTATAGCCCCTTGCATGAACTCGAAAAAAGTATTCTCTATCTTTTATTAATGGTATGTCTACAGGTAACAAATGATATCCTTCTGCCCAATCGCCCTCACTCTTTATTTCCTTAAAAATAAATGCTCCTGCACTAGTAAAATATTGACCATAATTTTCAATATCCATTATAATATCTTGTATTATTTCAGTCGGTATAGTTGTTTTTTGCTTAGCCATTAATGCAACCAAATTCATGTCATTAATTAACTTTTTGCTTAATGTAATTTCTTCTTTAATCGCAATTGTACTCCATCCATTGTTATCATTTAAGATATGAAACAATTCATCAGGTTTTTTAGCTGAAGTTTCAGCATATAAGGAATTATTTAGCAGGATTAGATATATAATTAGTAAAAAGAAATTCATTATCTATCTCCCAAACCTAGTCTATCATTAACCCAGTAAATAAGTGGCATACTAAGTCCCCAAACTATAGCAAGTGTGATTGTTACTTCTAACTGGTCTTTATTGAAATTTATTGCACCAAGCCCCTCTCCTGCCTTATAAGCTACTGGACCGAGTAATCCACCTAGTAGTAGCGACTGAACCCAACGACCTTTTAGCCACGCCATTGAGTGATTGACCATAGCAGCAAATCCACACCACATTGCTGTAATCCATAATGGAGCGATTATGATACCTTGTTTGTAAATACCATTGTACGTAAGTATTCCCGAATAAGCCATCATTGAGTCAATTAGAGTGCCAAGAAAAGCAAAAATAATAACAAGCTTTATTTCTGCAGGATTTAGTGAATTCAAATAAAAGTGTATAATGAGAAATAATAACATGAAAAGTGGCCCAATGTAAACGAAATCACTAGTAGCACCAAAAACACAAGCCCACCAGCTAATTTTAAATCCTAAAATATTAAATATCTTTTTCATGTTTATTCAATATGTTATATTAGTTGCAATAATTAACATAAACAAGAAAATTGAGCGTTATGAGCGTTATTTATAATATTTATTTACAATAATTGTTCCAAGCATCATGAGAGTATAGAAAACAAGACCAATCGATAACATTATTAAAAAATAATAAGGCCAATCAGGCATTAGCATTGTGAAATTGACACCCTCTGGCTTCTTAAAAGTAAACATATAATTACTAGCAAGAATTATATTCAGAATAATTATAAACACTACTAAATATGTAGTCCATTTTATTGCATCAAAGTAATCTCGCCATTTTGGACGATATCCATCAACCACAATACTTAGCATTATAAATATAACAAGCCCATGGGCAAAAAAATAATGAATTGAAACATATATATGCTCTAACTCAGACAAATTTGTATTTATAAATGCGAAAAGTGAACCACCAAAACCTGCGAAAAAAAACCAACTTTTTAGTCCCCTAGAGGAAGTTTTACGGGAATAAACAGGGATCATTAGCGCAGAGATATAGCACATTTCTAATGGTAATGACGTACTAAGAGACCATATACCATAGTAAACCATATACACTTGGAAGGCAATCTCATTAAAAATAACCAGATACCCAATCGTTTGAAGAATAATTAATTTTACATTTTGGGAGCTATTTCCATATACCCAAGTAGCTGCGAGACACAATACTAAGCTAATTGTACCAAATATAACATGCTGGCTTGGTAATGATTCTACTACATTTAATATATCATTTAACATTCATTCTTAGAGAAAAGATTATTTACAGATTTATTGAAGTTATATATACTATTTTAATATCTATTGTATTATAATTTTATTATTGGAGAATTAATATTATTTCTATTGATAATCTAATTACCCAATAATAAAATATCAATAATGGTAGAAAAATATGATTTTCTATGCTTGTTAAATCAGTCTAATAGTACTTGATCAACAATCATGATTAGATCAAATACATCTATATTCCCATCTAAATTCATATCTGCATTTTGAATCTGTTCATTGCTCAGATTCATATTACCAAACATATAATTGAGAGTGATTATGACATCTAGAATATTTATCATATTATCAAGATTAAGATCTCCAAAATCAATGTTCAGAGGAAATACTGAACCAGCGGGAAACTCAATTCTATCTAGCCATACACAGTCTTCACCAAAACTTTGTGCAACATCTTTTTGATACACCCAGCGTAATGTATGTCGACCTTCAGGAATAGTTACAATAAATTGATTCCAAGTTGTTTCACCACCAATATTTAATCCTTGAGGTTCTCCATCAACATAAAAATCTAAGTAATCGTAAATACTTCCAGAGGCTCCTTGCTCTGAAGATGATTTAGACCAGAATTTTAAATCGCTTTCATATATAACGTTAACATCAATAGCTAATTCAGAAACCTGATTATCCCCAATAACACCAGACCTAGCTGAATAATCACCAGTATATGAGTCATTACTGATATACCAATCAGATGCACCATCCTGAAGCCATTCAAAAGATAAAAAGTCTTCTGATTCAAAATCTTCAATAACAATACCATGAGCTACAGTAACAGATATAGTGTGTTCATATTCAGTATGGAGCGAACCTATTATTATTGATGCAACTGATGAGTGACCAATGGGGGCATCAAGAGAGGCCTCTAAATTAATAGTCAGTGTAACTTCCGTGTCTATATCCCAATAATAAGCATTATCACTCTCTATATTATCTAATGTTATATAAGAATCATTTGTCGTAATCTGGAAAGTGGGATAGTGTACGGGTGAATTACCTGTATTTTCCATAACTATCTGCATAATTGCAGTCTCTCCTGCTTCCAGTGTGCCATTTCCATTATCAAATAGTTCATATGAATTTATATTATAACTTGGAGACTCTACTCCAACAGAAGCCTCATATATCCATTCATCAGTACCGTCTGATATACTGAACACAAAAGGGATGCTGGAATCATTTTCTAAATTCCAACCAACTTCAAATTCAAATGGCCCTACAATGATTTCTTCGCCCACACCTATAGACTCTTGCACTATTTCTTGAGATGTAATATTAACCATAGATTGATCATGGGTTAAGGAAAAAGTAAGTTCAGAAGATGGGTCTTGACCTACATTTTCAAATGTTGCATTAAAATATCCATTTTCTCCATAATCAAGAATGTTATCATCACCACCGGTAACTAAAAGATCTGATAAAATTATATATGCACCCTCTGGAGCAATGACATTGATAGTTTCTTGATAAGGTATTTTATTAAAGCCAGTTACAACTATATCAATTTCACCTGGAATTTCGATAGCAGATTCAAATAAAAGCTCTACCTCACCCGAAAAATCTGTATATGCTGATGATAAAAGCACACCATCCCTAGAAAGAGAAACTAATGCTCCTTCAAAACCTGCGTCAATGATAAAACTTGTTGCTCCAATAATCATTACATCACTATGACTCACACTTATTTCTACGGGAGTATCTGATCGTAAGACCACAGACGGGTCACCAAAAATCATCCAATACAAGGTTTCATTATAACCATCTGAACCATAGTTGTCATTCATATGGTTCATACCATTAAACGATAGTCCACCAAATGTACGTTTGATATTATTTGAATAAGATTCAATAAATATAGCATTCATCTCATCCTGTCCATCCATAGGAGGATTCCAAGCTTGATTGACCGTTGACATCAGAGTCGCTATAGCTCCCGTAGGAGAACCTTGTGAGTCAGTTGCACGTAGCCAAGTTTCAGCAAAACAGGTCCCCTGATGAAATTGTCCATTGACACATGCAACAGACCAAATAAAAGGCCACTTTCCTGTGTTTAGAAGACTTTCGACATCTGTATTATTCATTGGGCATCCATTTCCCCAAGAACCAGTAGAACCATGTCCAGTATAATTAACTATTGAACGACCCTCATTAAGAGCTGCCTCACCTTGAGCCACTGTTCCGGTTGGATCATAAACTTGATCAATCTCATTATAGGTATAGTTTAAAAGTAATTCTCTAATATTATCCAAGTGTTCATAATCATATTCACCATCATCACCTGGGCCTTCATTTGAAGCAAAGCCTGATCCTTTTTTATACCAATCACCAGTTGCGTCAGGTTCCATTTCATAGGCAATAGTTCTATTAATCATTGTTTCAACATGCTGACTATTTTCTGCGGAAAAACGACCTATAATCAAGTCTGGATAAAAATCGTCACCAGCAACAAAAGTAAAGGAATTATCTGAGGGAGTATTTGATCCATCTCCCTCAGATCTACGTATAGATTCAATCTGATCAATATCACCTACTAATAAAACATAAGCAATACCATTTTCATAGTATTCATCCTCTATATATTGTGAAACCTCATCTACACCTCCTATATCTGCAACATCAACAATTTCAGTTGGAATTCCTTTGTAATTCTTCCATGCAATAAAGGGGTGCATATCATCTAAAAAATCACCGTGACTTATAACTAGCATAGCACCTTGCTCATATAGTACATCATAACGATCATTAGTAGGATAATTAATAAAATGATCCTTAAATATATTTTCAAACTCCCTGGATTCTGAATTGAGAGGCTTTCTTATTAGTTGGTTAATCCCTCCTATCCCACTTGCCTTAATTGACACATTTATAGTGGTATATACTCTTAAAATTTTCTTTATAGGATTATATTGAATAGGCTGTAAAACAATACTCTGTCCTCTTAAAGTACGAAGAATATATGGATCTCTTAGAAAAGCAATTTCTTTTGGATAAAATGCATCCGTCTCGTATTGAACACCATATTTATAGGGCACAGTTGACGGATCTATATTCCTAATTAGATTGCCTTTGGAAGGTTCAACATTATTGATTTGAATATCTAGATATTCAAAATCCGTAATAGATAATTCCATGTTAGCTTGATCAGGTATGATTATTGAACGGACTGTACGAGGTAAATTAGGTGCACCTTCTTGAAGTATTGGCGTACTACCAGGAAAACTCACCCTAATTTTACCGTTATTATGCAGAGTTTTAAAGTAGCCATTCATCTCAAAAGCAATTTTGATATTATCAGAATCATTAAAATCAATTTGCCAAACAGGTTCAGAAGGCTGTTCAGAACCTAAATCAGTCCAGCCAGAGGCGAAAACCTCTGAAAAAAGAAGAACTATTAGAAAATAATATTTGCTATTCAAAATCATTATTTTATTTACTATTTAACCACTAATAATACGATTATAAACCATAAAAAACTTACTTGTCCAGCCAACAATGGTTTATTTCAAAATCTAGTTATTTTTACTGGTATTAATCCAATATTGAATCCTTTCTGTAATTTGGTCTAATTCTTTTACTCTTTTCCTTTTCCTAACTCCATTTGCATAGATATTTAACTTCTTAATAAGTATTTCCTTTGCAGAATTAAATTGTGATATTTCAAGAGATTCTGAACTTAATATTTTTTCCAGTGATTGAATCCGATATTTTTCTATACCTCCCTTTACACGAGAAAGCTGATCAACATGGCCACCATATTTTTTAATTAATGGTTGATCAAGAAATAAAATTTTATAATGTGCTGCTATGCGAAGCCATAAATCATAATCTTCACATACTATTAACGACTCATCAAAATAACCAATATGATCAAAAACTTCTTTTTTTATAATTGATGATGATGGGGAGATCCTGCACATATCAAGACATTTCTCAAAGATATATCCTCCATATTTTTGATGCTTCCTCATTTGATTCACACGAGTACCATTTCTTATCCAGATTTCATTTGTATGGCAGAAAACAGCTTCTTTATCGCTACTTAGAATAGATAATTGGCGCTCCAATTTTTCAGGGATCCACTCATCATCTGAATCTAGGAATGCTATCCAATTACCATTTGCAGAAAAAATTCCTCTGTTTCTTGATGCACTAACTCCTGAATTATTTTGATTGAGGTATTTAATAAAAGGATATTCCTGTTTTATCCATTCTCTCGTACCATCATTAGAACCATCATCAACAATAATAATCTCTAATGGTTTAATGGTCTGCGATATAATAGATTCTATCGCTCTACCTAGAGTATGCTTTCTATTATATGTAGGTATTATGACAGAAACTTTCAAAAGCTTACAAAGTTATCATTTACAAAAAAACACTATACGATATTGGTGCCTATAAATTTAGATTAAAACTTTTTGAATAGTTAAAATAGTTTTTTGGGATATAATCTCTTATCTATAAGTGTATTTATCTTATTTGTGACATGATCTTTATCTTCTTGATATGTAACACCAAACCAACTAGATGTTGTTTTAAGAACCTCTACTTTTCTGGCTTCAGTTAGAATAAGATTATTTACCACAGTCGGAATTAAAAACTCGCTAGTTAGATCTTGACCCTCTTCGTCAAGAAAATCAACGAACATTTCATCAAGATAATTAAATATTTCAGGAGTAAAACCCCAAACATTCATTGACACAAGCTCAGATCCATCTAGCCTTATATCTCGATCAGAAGATATACCAGATATAGTTTCTTTTAGATCCCTAGTCTCAATAACAGTCTGCAAACTATTATTATCAACAGTACATAATCCTCGCGTTACACTTCCAAATTCTGATAGGGTATTACCAAGCTGAAAAGCCACCATTGAAAAATCAGTACCACCATCATTGTAATAATTAGAAATAACTTTATATGATTCTAAACCGTAGAAATCATCTCCATTAATTGCTACAAACGGCTCATCTATAAGATTTCTTGCTGAAAATATAGCATGGCCAGTCCCCCAAGGTTTTTCTCTACCCAAGGGGCACTCAAAATTATTGGGCAAATCATTCACATCTTGAAAAGCAAAAAAAATTTGGATTTTACCTGAATATTTATCTGTTATCTTTGATCTAAAATCTTTTTCAATATCTTTTCTAATTATGAAAACAACTTTACTAAAACCGGCACGAATGGCATCATAAACAGAATAATCAATAATGGTTTCTCCACTAGGACCTACATTATCTAATTGTTTGAGACCTCCGTATCTGGATCCCATCCCCGCTGCCATTACTAAAAGTGTGATATCTTGCATTATAGATTGATTTTTTTATTTATAAATGAATTTGTAAATAAAGGATCATTATAGAATTACTGTATTTTAATAAAAAATTTTGGTAAAAGTTCTAAACTAAAACTCTAAAAGACTACCAGGAATTACAAATGGATCCAAGCCAATATAATATCCTACAAGTTCAGGAATATTTCCACGGGTGATTGATGAGGAATTGCCCTGCATATCTACTGAATACTTTGAGACTACAGAACCAACAACATCACTATTTCCTGAAAGTATAAAAGACTGACTATAATTCAAAATTGCACCATACAATGCAGTGTTATTTAGCTCGAGGCTGTTACTACCTTTAGAAATGATAATACCATAAACTGTGGTATTATCATAATCAGTATTTCCTTTTGCATATGTAATTACAGATGCATCCAAATTTGTTCCAAGCTGTGAACCAGAGACAATTAGATTTCCACTGCAAATTATAAAAATATTTCCATTGATCACGGAATTTGAGTTTATTGTGATATTACCATTCGCAACTATATAACCCGGGCCGTTAAAAGTTGTGTTCGAAATAAGAATATCACTATTTGCTAGTAATTGCCTATTTGAATAACTACTTAGATTCACTGTCTGATTCACAAAAGAAGAATTATTCATTTTTGATAGGACCGGACCAGATGTCCAACTTGCACCATATCTTGTTCCATCATTATTAGACTGCGTCTGTGTATCATTTGTGTAATTACCCGAGTTTTCTTGAAAATTATAATATGCTGTTAGACCAGATTCATTACCCTCAAGAATAGTATCCTTAAAAGTAGATATCTGTGAACTTGTTCTTGTACTATTCCACAATCTTACCTCATCTATATACCCACCAAAATATTTATAACTGTTATAATCACCACTGTGAAATTTAGTGTCCTTATTACGACCAACAGATATATCTCCTGGATGATTCCAAAGTTTGGACCCCTGCCCAGAACCAAATTCTTGACCATCTAAATATCCTTTAAAAGCATTATTAGTTTTAGAGCCTCCACCATTTAAAGTAAGGGCTACGTGGTACCAGGTATTGTTCTGAATATTGCTTGTTGATAACCAGGTTCCTTGCCAATTACTTTCACCACTCGGCTCATTCCACCCTCCAACATATAACTTTCCTCCATGAATATAAATATTTAATCCTCTAACCGTTCCACCCTGCTCATAAATTGTCTGTTTTCTAGATGTTATTGATTTGTCATTAACCCTGAACCAGGCTTCTATGGTTTTTTGAGTATGATTATTCCCTGTATTGATATCACCAGAATTATTAATTTTTACATAATCATTATTGCCATCAAAAGACAAAGCATAGTTAGTATACGCTCCTGGTGCTGATGCTGCACTAGTTAATAAAGCTTCATACTGACTAGTATTTAATTCAGGGAATTCAGGGAAAGGACTAAGCGTTGTCCCTCCTGATCCGGTTCCAATATAAGTAACTCCATTACTTGCTACACTACCAGACTGAACAGTTCCATTAAAAAACATATCTCCTACGATACTACCACTGGGCTCCGAAAATACTTGCCCCGCCGTATTTTTACCATAAAATGAGAAGCAAAAAGCCTCGGGAAAAGAAGATAGAATCATTCTAATGTTTCTCTCTACATCATCAATCTTCCCAATGCTCTCTAGAGTCAAATATTGTGTTTTCGGTAAAGTAGAACCTGTTTCATCGGTATTACTATTATAGGATACGGTATAAGTACCGTTATTGAATTCCTCAGAAATAACAGATGTATTCCTAGATATCTTATAGTTCTGAAGTCCATGCTCAATCCCAGTCATAGCAAGATTACGTGCTTTAATATCTTGGGTATGATACCCACCAGTACGGGTTTCAATTGCTGAAAAACGTGCTAAATAATAAGCAAATATACTTAATAGTATAAAAATACCCATTGTAGATGCCATCAGAATAACTCCAGACTCATCCTTTATAAATTTCTTCATAATATTCATTAATTATGATAGCTCATTTTTTTACCAAATCTGAAATTCTTAGGATAGATGAATGAGCTTAAAGAAATCTCATCTTGATCTTTAATAAACTCCAGCTCTAATCGCATCATATGAACATTATTTGCTTGGTTACTGGACATCCCAGATATTGGTGGCGATATTAGATTGTAATTATCATCGTAAAAGTAAAAACCATTTGTATTAGTAGATGAAAGTGAATTAGATAGAGAATTATAACTTCCATTTCCAACCCTGATATTAAAATTCCCGGAAGAAGCTAATTGAAAATCTTTCGTAATATTTTTTGCATTTTTTAGGTAAAGACTATTCTGATTAGATTGCACAAAATCCACTGCACCAGATTGTGCTTGGGACTCTCTCATAATTTTCCAAAATGCTATTCTTGATTCACTTACAAAACCTTGACGGTTTGTTTCTTTGACAAAAAGATCTGCTCCCTGGAATAGCATGGTCGCAGCCATAGAGCCTATAATACCAATTAAGACTATTACTATTACTAGCTCTATTAGAGTAAATCCATTTTTATTTTTATTTATCAAAACTATAGCCCCGGACTTACTATCATTGTGTCAGTTATAGCAGAGAGAGTCGGATGGAAAACTTTAACCATAATACTTTTATAATTAGTCTGACTAGATTGCGGACTATGAAAACCTGTTGATGA
>TARA_B100001113_G_scaffold258874_1_pt1 | contig 17043 bp, 27 predicted proteins | sample TARA_B100001113 | Tara Oceans TARA_B100001113 (sample SAMEA2622402) | marine metagenome | biome: marine biome (ENVO:00000447); feature: deep chlorophyll maximum layer (ENVO:xxxxxxxx); material: "saline water (ENVO:00002010), including plankton (ENVO:xxxxxxxx)" | depth 50 m | reverse complement strand
GTGGTTGTGGTTGTGGTTGGTTTGGTTTGTTAATTTTATTGCTATTTGCTACCGCATTAAATTTAGTATTGAGTTTTTGTACCACGTTATTTTTTTTATTAGTCGCCGTTATCTTTGATCCTATGGATACGGATGAATTACCCCCAGTACTTGTTGAATTACCCCCCGTTGTTTTAGTAGTAACTACAGTTATTGGAGTATTTGATCTGACTGTTGTTGAATTACCCCCAGTTTTTGGTGAATTTCCCCCAATTGTTTTAGTAGTAGTAACTGGAGTTTTTGGTTCTCTCAACTGTTTTTGGAATTCGCTAAGAGTTGGCTTTTTGGATGTAAAAACTGGTTTTCTGGCCTCTTTTACCATTTGTGGGTATGCTTCCCTTTGAAAATTTTCCCACCAATCATCTTGTTGTTGCTTTGACATGTTCATCGCGCCTCTCTTAAATAACATGTTTAAGGCTGGTCCTTTTCCTTTTTGTACTAACAACCGCATATTTGCATTTCTTTTTATTTGCTTGTTCTTATTGGTTAAGCTTGGTTCTCCAAACAACAATCGCGTATATGGATGAATTTTTTTAGCCTTATTCACTTTGTTTAAGGATTCCATGGCCGAATATGGGGATATTTTGTTTGGTTTTAAAAACCCTCCCCTTGCCTTTCTGAATTTGTTATTTCTATTATTAGAAACATTTCTATTATTAGAAACATTTCTAACATTATTAACTGGTTTAGAAAGTTGGGCTTCGTTACTTTTATTTAAATTAATGTTATTTCTAGTACCATTATTACCGTTGATTCTACCATTATTATTATTTGTTCGTATAGCGTTATTTGGTATATTGCCTATGTTATTTATATTTTTCATTGAAATAGCATTATTCATAGCATTATTGTTATACGCTTTTACGTCGTTATTAACGGTAGGTGACGATAAAACTCTTTTCTGAACAGTTCTAAGTTTTATTGGTTCGTGTATATTCATAGAATGAAGACGACGACCTATTATAGCAATTAATTGTGCTTTTGTGAGTTGTTTATCCGCATGACGCGCAACACCTACTTTCTTTGCTATGCGTCTTATACTCGTGACCTTTGTTCCGGGATTAAAGAGTTTTTCAAAATCTGACCGAGTTAATGGTGATTTTCTATCAATTAAGTACGAACTATCTTTACTTAAAACGAGTGGTGGTAATGGTAATTTACCATCCTGAATACTCGAATATACGTCGCATATTTGACTTCGTGTTAAACTAAAATCTCCACCTGTATTTTTTTTAATAAGTGTCTTGAGATCTTTGATATCTATTCCTGGATCGCACGCGTCCATATTGTTATAAACCAACAAAAAAGTTTATAACAATAATTAATTATGTTCGTGTTCCATACCTTTTAAGTATAATTTCATTTTTTCTTCGTAAGACATGTTAAAGTTGAAAACTTCGGCCTGGCCTATATCTATATCAACAACTTTACTGTTTTTGAGTACATTTTCTTGTCTATTATTTAATGTCGATGAAATTAAAGCTTCTGCAAATTGTTTTGGATTCCTTATATCTTCTATAAACTCTTCTTCCATTTTCATACGTATACAAAGTACTTTATTTCCTTTTTTATCTATAAATGGTAAAGAAGGTAATGTTTCCCGTGTACCTCCATCTATGTATATTAAACCTTCGTGTCTATATGAGGAGAATATGAATGGTATAGCTATACTCATACATAGAGCATCTATAACTTTCATATCTGGGTGTGTATCCCTCGAAAAATATACTGTTTTCGATGTGTTTACACAAAACGACGAAATGTATATTTTTTTATCTATTTCTGAGAAAGTTGGGTCTGATTCAAAAATATCTACGAATTTTTCGCGTATAGGTTTAAGGTCAACTAAACCATATTTATGCATAAAACACTTTAAATTTAATTTAACTAACTTGTTTCCTTCGAGTTCTGCTAATTTGTATAATATTTCGTCTATACTAAACCCTAAAGCTAAAAAAATAACTAATATAGCACCTGCTGATGCACCCGAATACTCTTTAATGTTAGATAATGATGATTCTATGGTTTTAAGGTATCCTAACATGGAAAAACCTCCCATTGCACCTGGTCCAATTACTAGATATTCCATATCTTCATTGTTACTTAATAGTATTGAGGAAATTGCTTTCTCAAAAGAGCGAAGGCGAGTGCGAAAACCACGGCGTGGACTACTGCGGATTGAACACTCGTTTGACCAGACATGAAAAGACCTTTCGAGCCTGGTGGGATGCTCAGAAGTATACCTGGACTGAGTATAATGAAGAGTGTTGTCGTTACGATCAAATCTGCTTGTGTAAGAACAAGTCCCAATGCTTTTGCAATGAGAGAAAATGCGAGAAAGAATACGAGTGCGTGAAAAAGAACGGCAGTTCTTCCGGTAAGACCGTCTCTGAAAGCGATCTTCGAACCATTTGTTCTGAGAAGAATACCTGGACTGAGAGCTAAAAAAAGCGAAGCTGGTAACGCAACTTTTTGTGATGTAATATCTGGTATCATTATTGTATATATATTGATTACATAATTTATCTAAATTGAATTATTAAAGCAAAACTCGACAAAATCATCGTAATTTGCAAATTTTAAAATAAGATGTGACATGGCCGCATCATATAGATACTGTTGTAGTATCCCCCACATATAACGGAGTTCTTCCTGGTGTTGTAATTCCCAGTCGCATATATGAAGAGGTTCGTTTTGTTGAATTTCGTCTTCTACGTCGCTATTTTCGGCTTCATTACCGTTCATAGCTTCGTAAACATATTGATTCCAAACCATTATTACTTAATCGTTTTTCTTATCTTTTATTCCCGTGAGAGAGAGTGAAGTTGACTCCTTTGTTGGTAAGTTATCTAGTATAATCTTTAATACACTTTCGGCCTGTTCTTCGTTTCCATTGAAATAAGTTGTAAGACCTTCTTTGACTGAGGCTTTCGTTAATCCCTGTTTTCTGGAACTTCTTCTTACTGAAATTTTTCCTTTTTTAAGATTAATAGCATCTAGACCATTATCAGTCATAAGTTTTTTAACTTGTAATTTAAGTGCCTTTTCGGCCTGGACTAAGACCTTTATATCTTCCCTGGCTTCTGTAATTTGCTTGTTGAGTTCAACCAATTTAGAGACGCTGTTAGAAAGTTCTTCTGATGGTGCTTGGGACATGTTTTTATATATAATTACCTGTATTCTTTAAATAATAATTTAACACAATGGGCGACGCATGGTATCTGGAGCTATGGTGGAGTTGTTCCACACGAATGGTTCTTTCGCGTTTGGTGGATCGGCTCTAACTTGTCTATTGCCGTTTCTCAAAGCACCGCCAACGGTTTCTGGGAAACCGATTTGGGCACGTGGTTCGAGGAAGTTTTGTCCTTCGAGTATGTCCTCTGGTGCAAATTCACCAAAATCTTCCTGGGACGCGACTTCACGTGGGAGCAAAGACGAAGCGAGACCTGTACCCGCCTTCATTTCGCAGCTAGTGGCTTCGCCTTCCCCGGATGGTCCTGCGGCTGGGCCTACCGATGGCGCGTACATGCGCTCTTCAATAGAGTATGTGGATTTGTTGATGAACATAAGGTATATGACTGTCGCGATCGCGAGTGCAATGAGGACTTGTCTTGGTGTAACTTTTCCCATCTTCATAATGTCTTTTATATATAATAAATACTTTTTTTTATTTTGACTCTTCGTCCTCAAACATACATTCTTCTGGATATGCATCGACTGAGGGTACCTCAACTTCGGGTGTTTTTTCTTCGTGTATCTTCACCTGAACAATATTCCATGTTGGACCAAAATGCGATCTTGCAAACCAAAGTCCTGCGAATTCAAGAAAAACAGAACACTTTGTACCTGGAGCAATTGTTTCAAAATCAACTAATTCCCTGTTAGCTGCAAAGATTCTTGTTGCTTCGATTTTTTCTGCTGTGATAGAATCATCAACAATATACGCTTTATCAATAGCTTTTTCTGAAACTTTTTTACCGAACCATTCTTCTGAGTTTTCTAACGCAGAATTGATATTTGTAGAGTGTACATTTTCGATCTTCGCCTGATTATCTTCTCCTGTAATTTCTAAAGAAACTTCCCCTGTTGAAGAATCAACATCCAAAACGCTAATGTCGTTCAATTGGATGAAACATCTTTTTTTATCTTCTGTGAGTGCTTTTACATGACGCATGCCATCATCTGTCTTTGTTGGTGTATCGTAAATCATAGTGTATATTAGATTGGTTTCATTTCTTTAAACCAATAAATGGTATCATAGCTGATTTTTCAAGTAGTGGTTTAGGAACCCATGCATCTCTTTTTGGTTTGAAACCGTATAGGGTTTCTTCCATACTAATATTACGTATGTTAGAAGGTAAAGGTTTTGGTTTAATTGGTCTAAAATTCATTTCATTTCGTATATAACTTTGGTTTGGATTTGGTTTCCATGTCATTTTTCCCATGTTAAATATATGATTAGATTGGGTTCTTATATAGTTCGGTGGTGTTTTCATGGTTGGTTGTGATGATTTTAAACCGTAAACTATGTCCTTGCTTAGTTTTGGTTTAGATGGTGTTGTTGTTGATAACGTATATTTTCTAGGATTGACTTTTGTTGCTTTTTTTATTAAATGAGGACCGACTTTTTTATATGAACGGAACGCGTGTACGGGTTTGTCTATTCTTAAACCAACCTTTTTGGCGATAGTATCCATTGTATCTGTACCTAAAATCTTCTTTTTGGTTATTTCCCTGGCTAATGCAATCATGCGTTTACGGTCCTTATCTCTTTTTGTTGGTCTTAGACCCATTTTTTGCATCATGTATATATCCTCTATGAGGTAGTCTTTTGATGGTACAGTTAAGTATTTATATTTTCTTTTATATGCGGTATTTTTATTGTTATTTGCATATATTATATTGGCTCCGTTAAAATTCTTTTTAGCGACATTATACCCGATTTGTTTTGGGCGCATAAATGCAATGTCTAGGATACCACCAAAATTGATGTCTTCCAATTTACCTGATTTTATATCAAACATTCTAAATTTCATATCTAAAGTGAACAATTCAACATCTATGAGTACATTTGATCCATTTTTAACGTTTTTGCGTTTTGGTATTAATGAATATCTTCGGGTGACGTGGTACCCTTTAGATTTCGCACCAGAAGCGGATGTTAACCCTATATATTTTGATATTGTCCATGCCCAATTGGTTCTAAATGCATTTCCACTATTTTTGTAATTATATTTATTTACGTCAAAGTATTGATCTGTTTCTAATAAAACTTTATTGATAAGTTTGTAATTATCACGACCAGCTATTTGACCGAGTTTATTCCAGAGTAAAAGTTTTATGGCTTGTAATTTACCAAAGTATTTACCATCTGGTTTCATTTTTGGTACAAATTTGGTATCGATATCAGTTGTAATTATTCTATCATCTGGTTTTAAGTAAAAGTTTACGGCTTCGCCTCCACTAATGATTAAATCACCCATAGGTTTCAAGAATTTTGAAAGTTCGTCTATTATATCGTGCATCATTGGCCGAATTGATTCGGTAATGAGTACTTTAGAAGCTTCTTCAAATGTTTCTTTTGGGTAGAGTCTCTGTACACGGTTTCTAAACCTTTTTATATTTTCGCGACTATATTCGGATATATATTTGAATAAAAGTTTATCTCCAAAACATACTTTCTTTTTCACCCAATTCTCTATAGTAACATCTGTAAAATCACTAAATAAAAAGTGGTAATTTTTGGGTAATTTCTTCACCGTCTTAGCTGGTAAAGGCTGACCGGTCTTGATTTTTAATCTAGACTTTGGATTTGTTACCATTATTATATTGTGTATATAATAATATGGATTGTGAAAGTTCAGAACATAAATGTGATCAAATATTTGGTGAATGTCGATGTTATGCTGATCAAGGTACTTATTATTATCTAGAGGATCAAGTGTGTGGTATTCGTAAAAATGGGTACATTATTCCCTGTAAAGCTGGGTGTTGTTCGGGTGGATGCCCTGGACAGTGTAAAGGTGTAAAACCAAGACAACCTCATGCCTTTGGGTATTTGTATCCTTATAAGGTTGATAAAATTTTTATTTTTTCAATATCTTTAGCTATACTATTGGTAATACTTAGTACATATGTATTACACGGGAAAAGAACTTAAAGATATAGGTATCGTATACTATATAAAACATGACCTGCAACGACGAACACTGCGAACAAATTTTGAGTGAACTTTCCTCCCTTAAATCTGATATTAAATCTCTTTCTAAGATTGTTAGAAAGATCAAAGCGAAAGTCGATGATCCGACCGGTGAAAAGGCGGCATCGCGTGCAAAAAATAATGGTTTTAACAGAAAGCAAGCTATCTCTGATAAATTGAGAGCATTTCTTGAATTACCAGATGGTGAACTCGTGTCTAGAAGTACGGTAACTCGTGCTATTAATAAATATGTTACTGATAACGGTCTTAAACATCCAGATAATGGTCGTATTCTTGTCTTAGACGATAAGTTGAAAAAGCTTCTTCAACCACCGGATGATGTTGAAGTCACTTTTTTGAATTTACAAAAATTTTTGAGTCCACATTATACTCGTGTTGAACAAGAAAAATAAATACCTAAGTTATATAAACTTACTTAAAAAAATATATCTTATTAATATAAATCAACGATGATAATCGATAGAGTATCTATCGAGAACCTTGTTGGTACAAAAATATCCAAGATAGATTTGTACCAAAAAGCATTTACACATAAATCTGCGTTAAAAGAAAATGAAAAATTAGATGGTTCCTTTGAAACTTTAGAGTTTATAGGTGATTCTGTTTTGGGTTTTGTTATTACAAAATTTTTATTCGACAGGTACGAAAATAGACAGGAAGGTTTTCTTACAAAGGCTCGAACTAAACTTGTTAGAGGTGAAACTCTTGCAAATATAGCAACTAAGCTTGGTTTATATAAATGGGTTCAGATGGATGAGAAAGGTATGCGTAATGAATGGAATAAAAATCCAAAAATTCTGGAAGATGTATTTGAATCACTTGTAGGTGCTATATATATGGATCTTGGATTACTTCACGCTAAACAGTTTATTCTTAACATTTACAATAATCCTGGGTACGTTGATATGAATTGTATTATGATTGATGATAATTACAAGGATCACCTCATGCGTTATTGTCAAACAAATAATCTCAATTTACCTGAATATAAAGTTGTAAATCACGAAAATGGTGTATTTATAATTGACGTATTTGTTGATAACGTATTTTTGGGTCGTGGGTGCGCAAAAAATAAAAAACAAGCTGAACAGTTTGCAGCTAAGTATTTTTTTTATCCACCTCAACTCATGTATAACACTACTTAAACAATAGGGACACTTAATTACTTATAATGTGTAAATTTTTGAAACCTTGTTTATATATCGCGGGTGGTATAGTTGGTATTATTACTAGTATAAAATTAATTATATGGTGGGATAGAAGTGGTGATTTGCCGCCAGTGAGTCCTACTCGTGATAAAGTAAAAGATGATGAATCTGATATAAATTCTTCTTCATCAGAAGAGATTGTAATTGTTGAAGGGGATTTGTCGTCTCGAAGTGGTCATACAATAAAATCAACGTTCGAACGTAAAGTTATGAAATTGTCGCATATGAAAAAACAGGATCTTATTGATGAATGTATGCGTAGAAATATTGCGTGTGTTGGTACTGTACGCGTTTTGCGTGAAAGATTACGTATTGCGCGCGAAGAGGAACAGGCTTAAAAGTTATAAAAGTAATCAAATTAATATGCATCCAAATGTACAAAAATGGTTGGATTTTGAATATGCGCCACAGAAGTCGCAAGAATGGTTAGATCTTAGAATGGGTATGCTTACAGCAAGTGATGCAGCATCTGCTATAGGTGTAAATAAATATGAAACGCCCGACCAACTTTTATTAAGAAAGTGTGGGAAGGGTCCGGTTTTTACAGGTAATGAAGCAACTAGACACGGTGAAAAATACGAAGACGAGGCGCGTATAATTTATGAACAAAGACACAATGAAGTTGTTCATGAATTAGGTTTATGTCCTCACCCTAAATATTCCTTTTTAGGTGGGAGTCCGGATGGTGTGAGTGAATCTGGTAAGTTAGTCGAAATTAAGTGTCCCATGATGCGGGAAATAAAACCAGAAGTTCCGGAACATTACATGCCTCAACTTCAGTTATGTATGGATATTTTAGATTTGGAGGAGGCTGATTTTATCCAGTATAAACCTGCAGAATTTAATTGGCCGAAACCAGAAGAGTTTGTTGTCGTTAACGTAAAGCGTGATAGAGCTTGGTTTGAAAAGTATTTACCCGTTATGGATGCTTTTTGGCAGAGGGTTGTGTATCATAGGGAACATGGTATAGAAGAACCTCCACCTAAAAAAACGCGAGTTAAAAAGGAAATTGTCAGACCAGAGTGTCCTATCCAGACAGATTCGGACGACGATTATTTTGATGAGTAATAATAAATGATAAATAAATCGGCATTTGTTAGTACAGTTTCTATTACGATCGCTATTACATTAATGTATGGATACATATATAGCCAAACAACAAGTGATGATTTTGACTTTAAGGACCCGCTCGATCCATATTACTTTTCACTCATGACCATGAGTACAGTTGGTTATGGCGATTTTTCACCAAAATCCAGACGTGCTAAACTTCTTGTTATGTCGCAACAAACCATTATATTAGCTGAAATAACAGCCATGGTAAGTAAAATACTTTCGGCTAAAATTTAATACTACTATCTTAATTACTCAGTTTTCATGTTCAAATTTAAAAGAATTTGAAGATGAAAAAAATATCAGGGTAATATAAATGCAAACATTTGGATCAAGAGCTGAAGTATGGCATGGTGTTGCCCTTAAAACAACCGGTGGACTCGAAAAGAAAGATCTTACACAAGATAAGTATGGTCGAATCTTGAGTAAGGCTGCGCGTAAAGCTGCACTCGCTAGATTAAAGGATGAAGGTAAGAAACATTTGGTTAAGGTTTTCAAACCAAAGAAGACTGGATTTAAACTCCAGCCCAAGGAAGGGTCGAAAGCCTACGAAAGAAAAATTAAGAAAATGTTGTAATAGAGTAAGTAATAATGACACTCTCTAAGTGGGATGAATCTGTTCGAATCGCTAAAATTAAAATGGGTCTAGACCCTAAATCTTATATGGTTATAAAAGGTAAGCTTCTCAAGGAGGCGCAAGCCATTTATCAACTTCTCATATTAAACGATAAATCTATACGCCAATAAATTGGAATCCCTTAAGTCTCTGTGGTTCGTATACGACCAGCGAGTTAAGTTTCCAACTTATACCAAATTTCCTGTTTAAGAAATACACACTATTCATTTCAACTATGGCAGTACCTGAATTTCTTGAATATAATCCGTTTTTAATATCGTCAACCATTGGTTTCTTTTCTTCGTTATAAACGTGTGGTTTAATTTTACCATCTATCGTAGAATCAACTTTAACTCTAAATTTTGGTTCTCTATCCGGGGATTCCTTTATGTTTGAGTTAAACATTGGTTTGAGTTCTTCATACGTCATGTATTTATTGAATATTTTTGCACTTTGTTCGGAAACGGTGTGTATAACTTTATCTTCGATTTCACGCATACATTCGTAGAACTTTTTAACAAAGTTATCGGGTTCATCCCATCCTTTCATGGCAAAATCGATGTTATACTTTGTTGCTCCTATTTCTGGTGTAAAACCGGAAATACCAAAAGGCATGTACATTCGAGGGAATATAATTTTCATGAGTTTATCTTCGTTGGTACAAAGTGAAATTTTTCTTCCATCGTAATTAGTGAGTTTTAACGTTTCTTTTGCATTTATAAACTTTGTTGCCATTATGTGAACGAACTTTATAAATGTATATATACCGTAAGCTTTAACCCTCTATTTATTTTTTTTTATTTTCTAATTTTTTGATTTCTTTTCCTAATTTATTAATTTCCTTGTCGATAACATCAACATTTTTACACGCGTTTGCGTAATTTAGACTTGCGCGTCCATATCCTTTTTCCTTTTCAATTTTCTTGAAATTTTTACTTATTTGAAGAATTTTGTTTAAACATTCAAATTTTTTACGTTGAAGACTATCTCTTTTACGTATTAAATTATTTAATCCCATTTAATATACATTTATTTTTTATTTTTTAAAGCATTATTTACAGCTTTTCTTTTATTTTTTTTAGTTGGCGAAGGTGATGCAAAAGCAGCATTGAATGCATTTTGTAATGTTTTCTTAAAAGGACTTGGTATAGTATTTACTACTCTTCTGGCAAATCCTGGAGAAACGGGTGATCTTTTTGGACTGTTATTTTTTTTAGACTTTTTTGGTGTTGTTGTCATTTATATTAATTGCGATTATTATTTGGATTAGAAAAGTATCCGCGTGATGCCCATCCCCACATAGTTGCTAAAAAACTCTGGCTTAATCGATGTTGTGGTGATACCGGTGATGGTGGTGGCGCTGGAGTACGACGACGTTGACGTCTTTGTGTACGTTGTTTTGATTTATGATTTAAAACGGATCTTGGACTATTCTGCTGATTATTATTACTTCCTGAATTTGTGTTATTATTTCTAGCACGTCTTGGCATTTATATAGATGTATAATTTTATCTCCCAGGAAAGTAATGAATTGGCTACGTCTCAAAATCATAGAGATACACGTTTCGTATATGATGATGAGGTACAAAGTTATAAAAAATTTATTTAGGCCGAACACATAGCACACTCAGCTTCTAAACTAAACTGGATTGGTCTCGCCTTTGCCTTACTTCTAAGGTAATACATACCCGTTTTCAAACCTGATTTCCATGCATACATGTGCATAGACGAAAGTTTTGATATTGTTGGACTTTCGACGAACAAGTTCATACTTTGACTTTGGTCTATATATACACCTCTATCTGCAGCCATGTCTATGATAGTTTTTTGACTCATTTCCCATACCGTCTTGTATAATTCCTTGAGTTCGGTTGGTATGTCAATGATGTTCTGGACAGATCCGTTTGCCTTAACCATAAGATCTTTCATTTCTTTTGACCAGAGTCCGATTTTTTTCAAATCTTCGACTAAGTGTTTGTTTACGACTACAAATTCACCCGCGAGGGTTCGTCTCAGATAAATGTTTGTTGTATACGGTTCAAAACACTCGTTATTACCCAAAATTTGAGACGTTGATGCTGTAGGCATGGGTGCGAGTAAGAGACTATTTCGAGTACCTTCCTTTACGAGTTTACGCATCGCGTCCCAATCGTATCGACCACTAAATTGTGGATCACGATCCCACATATCAAATTGGAGAATACCTTTACTAAACGGTGATCCCTTAAATGTACTATAAGGGCCATACATTTCTGCGAGCTCACAAGACGACTCGAGTGATGCGTGGTATATCGTTTCGAAAATATCACGGTTTAGTTTTTTAGATTCTTCCGATCCAAATGTCATTCTAAGCATGATGAATACATCGGCAAGACCTTGAACACCTATACCTATAGGTCTATGCCGTATGTTTGATCTGTGTCCGTTTTCTGTAGGATAGAAGTTCTTATCAATAACTCTATTTAAATTTCGAGTAACCATTTTTGTGACGCGGTGTAATTCTTCGTGGTTAAACTCTTTGGTTTCTGGGTTAACATATTTAGGTAATGCTATAGAGGCAAGATTACACACGGCTGTTTCATCCTTATCCGTATATTCCAAAATTTCTGTACACAAATTTGATGATTTAATTGTACCAATGTGTTTATGGTTTGATTTTTGATTACATGCATCTTTATAAAGCATATATGGTGTTCCCGTTTCACTTTGTGATTTTATAATAGCTTTCCATATTTCCACCGCTGGTAAAGTTTTTGATGCAAGACCTTCATTTTCGTACGATTCGTAAAGGTCTTCAAATTCTTTACCATAAACTTGGGATAACCCCTGTGCCTTATCTGGACAAAACAAAGACCATTTTTCGTTATTTTCAACACGTTTCATGAATAGGTCGGGTATCCACATGGCTGTAAATAAATCACGACATCTCGCTTCTTCATCACCTTGATTTAAACGAATTTCAAGAAAATCGAGGATATCGGAATGCCATGGTTCTAAATAGACTGCGATTGAACCCTTTCGTCTACCTGCCTGATTTACATATCTTGCCGTCGAATTGTATACTCTGAGCATTGGAATAATACCATCTGATGTACCGTTTGTTCCTCTTATATGTGATTTGTTTGCACGAACGTCGTGTACATGTAAACCAATGCCACCTGCCCATTTACTAATTTGCGCACATTCCTTTACGGTATCATATATTCCATCTATACTGTCTTCTTTATTTGCAATGAGGAAACACGACGACATTTGTGGCCTGTGTGTACCTGCATTAAATAAAGTTGGTGTAGCGTGAATAAATAGACCTTTTGACATGGCTTCGTACGTTTCCAAAACGCGATCAACGTCGTGTCCGTGTATACCTATCGATACTCGCATATACAAATATTGCGGTGTTTCAATGATATCCCCATCTATTTTTTGAAGGTATCCTTTTTCCAAAGTTTTCAGGCCAAAATATCCAAAATCGAAATCGCGTTCTGGTACTATATTTTCCTTAACTTTAGCAGATACTTCCAAAACTTCGTGTGTAATGATACCAGCTTTATGTAGTTTACGCATGGCAATGTGAAAATTATTTGCTGCACGTTTTTGGATATTACTTGCAACAATTCGAGTTGCTAAAATTTCATAATCGGGATCTTTCGTTATCATTCCAATGCATACTTCAGAGGAAAGGGTATCTATTTCATACGTTTTGATTTCATCGTACATTGAAGAGAATACTTGTTGTGCTACAGTGGAAACGTCTACATTTTCTGAAAGTCCGTATGTGAGTTTAGAAATCCTGTTGGTGACCTTGTTAAACTTTACGTCTTCAACACGACCGGAACGTTTTATAACTCTCATTTATAATTTTAATAATAGTCTATCTTTTAAATTAAATAATTTATTTGCACTGAAAATCTTCACTTCGAACAGTTGTTGGACCCTTTGTTTCAGCTAATCTATTGGGCTGGAGAAGAGACGAGTTTACGTAAAATTTACCTTCTGGGTCACCAACTTTAGCAACAGGTGGGTACGAAGCGACGAAGCACTCTGGTGCTTTACATATTGGTCTTTCGTAATTACATGGTTTGGTCGAATATGCCTTGTCAAAATCAGCAAGTATTAACATTTATATTTACTGATACTTTTTTTCCAGGCCTATATTAAATGTGCGACGCTCTTCACATAAATTCTCTCAAGCAGTGCCCAACTCCTTTGAATGCTTTATTCTTTTCGGAATTTAATAGAAATGTTCTTCACCGTGGTATACGCCAAGATTTCAAAAACAAAACTGGTGTTGCCATAGATTACCAAAATAACGATGATTTACACAGTATCATGCGTGTTGTTTTTATTAACAATTCGGGTGATCCAAATTCGAATGTTCAAGAACAAGTTAGATACATGAACGGTATTGTTATTAAAACTGCCGTTGGGCAAATCCAAACAGGTGTTTCTCAGTATATGGGGTACATTCACGATATCGCGGAACCTGCAAAACCAATTGATAGGCCTGTAAGTACAACTACATACGGTAATAAATTTGGATCGGCTAACGATAAAATTGGTATTAATTAAAGTATAAAAAATGAATATACCAACTGACTATAATAACAGTTTATACTTTCTAGTATTATAGTTAGTAATTTATTGGTTTGTAATTATTTATTGGATACGGTATCCCTCTGGTTCTTCTTGTGCATCTTCCTGCTGGACAGCTTCTTCTTCCGCTTCGTCAGTAGCTGGTGCTGTATCGAGTTCGGTCGTTTCTTCTTCTGGGACTGTTTCTCCTTCCCCCATAATAGCATCGTCGATAGGATCGGCTGGTGTGGGACCAGTGATTGGTGTGGGTTCATCGACACTTATTTCTGGTGCACCCCCTGATGATTTGAATACAAATTTCCAGAGAAGAGCGCTAAAGATAATGAGTGCAACTACAACACCGGCTATAATTTTAGGATCCATGGTTTGGTTATATAGTATGATGATATATTAATTTGTTTTGACTATTTCGATACGGGTATCTATCAATCCTTCTCCATGATCACTGTCTTCAGCTGGACCTTTAATTTTCACTTCCTCTTGTGTATCTCGTTTTAGACCAAATAAAATAACATTTTCACTGATTTTAAACGATTTAAGTGGATTGGAATGACTATGTTTAAGATTATAATCTGTACCTTCTGGAAATTTGGCTTGAATTACTATTTCATTTCCTTTATAATCGGTTTCTTCGTATAACTCTATACTAATATCAAAAAATTTTTGTGCTTTTATTTCTTCTTCCATATTTCTATTTTTAGCACGGGGTGGTAAATAATTTTTTTCATCATCTGTTAATTCTATTGTATTAACAGATTCACCAAGTTCCAATCTTAAATCGTGGCCTAGATACTTGTAGTGTCCTAATGCAGCGTCTGTAAACTTATTTTGATCGGGGAAATCTTCATGCATTCTTTCAATATCTCTATCACTCCAATTATTTGCTATAGCATATTGAGTTGCATTATCGAGTGCTACATTTTTGGTTATGCGGTATATTTTATCTTGTTCTTCTACCTTTGTAACGATATCGAGTACTTTATTGTATAAGTTTGCAGCTGCGTTTCTCGAACCTTCGCGAATTGCCATATGGTTTACTTCGTAAGCGGCGCAGTTTTCAGTTGGGACTTCACCTTCAGCTTCTACCCAACCACATGCTTTTTCTAATCCTTGTCCAGTACATTCAAACGTTCTCGCTTTTCTACACTTCAAAATTGGTGTTTCTTCGACTTCTTTAACAATTCCCTGACCTAAAACTTCTATGTATTCTGCCATCTCGTCTGCATCTTGTTTATTAACAATACGTTTAGAAACAGCTTCAGCAACGAGTGGTTGTTTCAAAACCGCGACCATAACGTCGATCATTTGTTCCATCATCGTACCAATAATTGTAAGACCGTTATTCGTTTCGGACCTGTAGTATTCGCGATAATTTTCGGCATTTTTGAGTCTATCCTTGATGGTTTCGAGTTCTTCAACGGCCTTAACTATTTCTTCCTTACTTTCTACATCCACTACTTTTTCTTTTTCTTTTTCTTTCTTTTCAGAAGAAATAACTGTATTAGAACTTGGATTCATAAAACTATACAAAATTGTACACATTATACATAATGTTATAGCTATGGCCGCAATTGTTTGTGGTTTTATTTTAGACATATCTATATTATGATATTATATTATTTTTAGTATGGTCTGGGTTTCATTAAAAAAATATATTATTGAATAGTAATAAAGATGAGTCAGTTGATGCTCGACGATAAAAATACGATCAACGATATAAATCCTTTCGTCGATCCAGAAAATTTTTTCCCACCTGGTTCGAGTAAACACGTGGTTGATTTTCAAAAATATAAATCAGAAGAAGAAGACCCAGAAGAAGAGTACAAAAGTCCCGCGTGTGACGTATTGTCTAAGGGTGTTGGTAGACCAGGGTATAGAGAAGAAGAGTGTTCCTTATCTAGACCTCTCATTCCAGGGAGAAATATAGATAGGGGGTTTACTGTTAGAGAAAAACTGGAAATTGGTGATGGTGAACAACTTTTAAAAGAAAAACAGGAGGAAGAACGTAGAGAATTTAAAAAATCACTTAACGTGATTATAATTGCAATTCTGATTCTATTAATTGCAATACTCTAAAAGTTAAATCAAGTCTATGATCGCTTGTACACGAATGTATAACTTTGTGAAACGTTGTTAAACAGAATTCACGAACCATTCTTTTTTGCCAAGAACACGTAACGTTTATATAAGGTGGTATAAACGTTGGATCTAAAATCTTAACAGTATTCATAATCCTAATGAGTGAATGAGTATTCTTATTCTCGAATAGAACATTTTCCAATTGGACAGATACCATTCTACGCCTTGTATCTGTCGTTTTGTTTACCATAGTATCTAAAAATTGTTCGTATCGTATAGGTTTTTGTTCGTTATTATCATTTGGTACTGAAAAATAGTTCGATGTTCCTGATAAAGTTGTTTTAAAATAATCCGTGAACATTTCAAACCCGAAACCTTCGAGGTACTTATCGTATTCAATTTCAACTATAGTTTCATTTTCTTCTATTTGTATGATTTGTTTTGCTGATTTTAAAAAAGTAGTCATGTAATACTATTTTATGTAATAAAGTCTTTAATATTAAATAATTTCAACTTTAGGAGGTTTTTTAAACTCAAGTTGGGTTTTTAATTTATCTAAATTATCTTGTTTCTTGAGTTCCGCTCCCGAACAATTGTGCATTTCTAATAATATACACTTTGAACAGAACCCTAAATTACAGTATTTACAGATCATAGGAATACCTTTCTTTTTGCACTTTAAACACGGCATATGTATATAACCTAAGTTAACTTTAATTAATATTTTTTTAAGACAATATGAATGAAGTTTCGTGTTCTATATTAAATAAGAACGGTAAATATAGACCTATTGCTAATAATACCTTTTCGTATTTACTTACGTTAGATGAGTTTCGAAAGGATATAAAGGAAGAGTATCGCCCTTCGTGGGTAAAACTTACAACTATAACAATGATATCTAAGTTTCAAACGAATATAGATATCGAAAAGATGAGAAGACGATTTCAACACGAAATTATAGATGGTAAGGCCCGAATTGGTAAAAATTCGTCGAACGGATGGTTATGGAATATAAAATTGTCTCCAAAGGCATTTTATAATCAGATTACACTTGTATATATGGATAGTTTAAGTACAAAATCTATAAAAATATTTCCAAATGGAAGTATTCAAGTTGCAGGGTGTTCTGATTTATTTGATTGTAGAAGAATAATCAGTCAACTTTCGTATATATT
>TARA_B100001113_G_scaffold215427_1_pt1 | contig 17092 bp, 6 predicted proteins | sample TARA_B100001113 | Tara Oceans TARA_B100001113 (sample SAMEA2622402) | marine metagenome | biome: marine biome (ENVO:00000447); feature: deep chlorophyll maximum layer (ENVO:xxxxxxxx); material: "saline water (ENVO:00002010), including plankton (ENVO:xxxxxxxx)" | depth 50 m | reverse complement strand
GGTTCAGACGATGCGTGGTATGCTTCCAGCGGCACCTCCGTTTCCACCGTGTTGGTCAGTTCAGCCCTTGCGATGATTTTGGAAGCCCATCCTGAACTCATTGTTGAGGACGATCGCTGCATTGAACACGTCAAATTCGCCCTCCGCGAAGCCCTTGGAAGCACCCATGACACGAGCACTGGGTACGGGATGCTGAACGCAAAAGCGTGGTTTGAGCAGGTCGATCCTACGTGTCCCTCAGTGGAATGAACCATTGTGTCAAGTGCAATTTCAATCCAACAGATATTGATACATCCAAGAGATATCGATATTCTTGGCGGCGCAAAAAGCCCCACAGCGTTATATCCGGTCTGGACAACGCAGACACGGTGGATACCGTGTCCAAGTCACGACCCTTCAGCAGCCTCTCCCTTGTGACCATCCTCTTGCTGTCTTTGATGGTTGGAATGGTCACCGTCCCAACCGTATCTGCAAACAACGAGACCAAGGCTGGCATCGTCGTCGGCACCGAAACGTGGTCTGGGACCCACACGCTGACCGGCAACGTGACGGTGGCAGAAGGTGCCAAGTTGGTCATCAACGCCGGCACGACCATCAACGTGCCTGCAGGAAAATACCTGCAGATCCGCGGTGCAATCTGCGCGGGTGACACCACCTGCGGTGCAACGCAAGGCAGCACCAGTTCTCCTGTGCGCTTCCTGTGGGGAACTCCTGCGGACGCCACGGCCTACGGATGGTGCTACTCCCCCGGCGGTCAAGTCCCTCTCTACAACCAAGACGCGGCCTGCGGCGGTGGAATGATTGTGCGGGATACGATTGACGAGGCCCTGACCAGCCTCAACTTCGTCCACTTCGAGAAAGCCTACGGCATCCCCGTTTACTCTTCGAACGCCCAGAAGTGGTTGTTTGGTGCGCTGGTCTTCGACGGAGCTAGCATGGACGTAAACGGCCTGTCGTTCACGGACATCAACACCAGCAACATCATCGCCGTGAACGCAGCGTCTCCGATGATCACCAACTCTCAATTCACGCTCGGTGTGGACGAACAGTCCTACAAGGCCGCCTCTATCCAGGCCTACGGAGCTGGGCTCGGCATCCTCTCGACGATGCAGGTTGCAGATTCCACGTTCACCGGAGACACCGAAGCTCAGTGTGGCAACCAAGGTGGTGGATTTTCGATGATTTACACCGAGGACTCCTACATTCGCTTGGACCGATTGGACATCAGCGACAACGCCTACGGTGTCTTCATGCGCGGCACATCAGGGTGGCTGACCAACTCGACGGTTGACACCCTCTGCAACGCCATCGATACCAACTCCTTCAAGCAAACCGGTGACATTGAGCACATTCTCTACGTCGACGACAACGAGATTACGACGGGTGAAGGTGCGGGCATCACTGCATACGATGGTGCACGCGTTTCCGCTACGGGGAACACCATCTCAGGAGCAAGCAGCGGTTCCGGTTTTGGTATCCGCTCCTCGTACGTTGAAATTTACAACAACGACATCGGCCCGATTGAAGGTTACAACGGCTTGTGGATTTACGGCTCCTCGGACGTCATTGCCGAAAACAACACGATTCATGACACCACGTTCGAACCGGTGGTGCTCGGCGAATACCACTACAAGGACCAAGGCTGGAGCGTCCCTGCTCCCAGTGCGAACCGCATGTATTTCGCCAACAACATCATCGAAAACAACTCTGGAACATGCAACTCCAACTACATGTATGGCGGCGATTTCCCTTGCCCCGCCATCCACGTGTTCATGGCCAGCGCCACCATCGAAGACAACGTCGTGACCAACAACCAAGGTGACGCGATTCGCGTCAACGGTGGCATCGTGAACGTGCAAGGCAACTCGATGGAGACCGGCGACTTCGCCGTTCGCATCTCTCAATTTGACGACAACTACGGCAACAAGTACGGATCCATTGGTTACTTCTCCGACAACACGTGGACCAATGCTTCCCAGATCTACAACGTGACCGAATCACGCATTACTGTTCAATCCGAGTACATCCCAGACGTCAACTCAGGGTATCCTGTGATGCTGGCTTGGGAAGGTGCCGAGTGTCCGTACGTGACAAACGAATGCCTACAACTCCCCGTGTCCGCTGAACTTCCCCCACGCGACATGCCTCTGGCCATCGAATTGGTGACCAACTCGACCGTCTTCTCCTACGCAGATCTACAAAACTTCGACACGTCGAAGATTTTCGTGCAGAATCAAAACTCAGAGTGGGGCACACAAGTGCGCATGGGTGAATTGGTTCGCTATCAGGTCAAAGCAGCCGGTTCGAACGTTGCTGATGCAACGGTTGTCATCCGTGACTCCGTTGGTTTGCCGCTGTACGAATTGGAGACTGACCCGTTCGGTTTCACGGACTTTGTCTCGCTCCCAAGCGACTTCCTGATTGATCGCAACTGGAACCACATCGTGGGAGACACCTCCGTTGACGTTCCCGGGACACCTGCTGTGGAATCCATCGACGAGAACTCTTGCGCTGACGGTTACGATAACGACGGTGACACCAAGGTGGACGCGGCAGACGAAGACTGCACAAACGGCCGCGAACAGGCCTTCTACACGGTTGAAGCCTACAAATTCGGCAAGGGCGAGAAGACCTTCTCGTTCACCCTGACCGGAGGCGTTGATGACATCATCAACCTCGACAACCTTCGGCCAAGCGTCGTCGTCGATCAGCTCGACGGCGCTTCCTTCGCGACCACCGTCACCCTGACCGGTTCGGCATGGGATGGCATCGCTGGAAGCGGAAGCCCCGGCGAATATGCGCTCGACCAAATTGCCTACGAGAAGCAATTCGGCATCGTGAAGCGCGTCGAAGTACAACCGCCAGGAAGTCAGTCGTGGTACTCCGCCACAGACACGTCCGGTGCAAACGGTGTGATTACCAAAGACAACCACCCCTTCAAGAGTTGGACCTTTGAATGGGACCTTTCCGGTCACCCTGAAGGCGAAAGCGACGTGACCTTCCGCGTCCGTTCATTCGATGGATTGGACAACTCAGTCCAAGAGACCCGGAAGTACAAACTCAACCTCGTGGCCCCCACCCTCATTCTGAACGAGCCTCTGGACGGTTCAACGCACCGCAACGGCAAGGTGCTCTTCACCGGAACGGCCTCGGACCCATACGTGGGTGTCCAAGGTTCCGACATCCAGCAGATTTGGTTCAACATCACCGGGCCCAACGACTACTTCTCGCACTTGTACACCCCTGGCCAAACCGCGTGGGAATACCAGTGGAACTTCGAGGATTTGCCTAGCGGCGAATACACCTTTGAGGTCTGGGCTGCGGATTCCGACTTCTGCATTGACTGGCCAGACGGTTGCAACGTGGAAACTCGAACGCTCACCATCGAGAACGACAACACGCCACCGTTCGTGACGGTGGACGCCTATGATGCCGAAAACAAACTTGTCATCGACGGCGGCATCCTCCGAGCTGATGAAAACACCTACCTCCAAGGCGGTGCGCTTGACAACGACGGACAGGTGACCCGTGTTGAAGTTCAGATTCTGGACCTTGCTTCTGGAATTTTGATGTCGGATGAGGAAATCATCGTGACCCAGTTCCTCGCCAACGGAGGATGGCAGGCGATTTGGGACACTTCGGATTACATCCATGACCAACAGTACGAGATTACCGTCCGTGCCTACGACGGTGAGGATTACTCAGAAGAAGTGACCCGCCGTGTTCGCATCGACAACCCGATCGACAAGGAAAACAACGCACCCGTCTTCAACGGCGAAGACTGGCCACAAACGCTGACGATTTTCTGTGACAAATACTCGAACAGCATTGACCGATGCGGCGCCGGTGAGAGCATCAATCTCGCCGCGTTCTTCAGCGACGCAGACGTCGATTCGACGTTGCTCATCTACGACGTGTTCGATGATCCGGCCACGTTCGAAGACGACGACTACCCTGCTTACATCACGATCAACGCTCGTGGCGTTGCAACCTACAACCCGATGGACGGCATGGCCCAAACCACCACCGAAATCAGCGAGTGGTCGTTGGAACAGGTGATGTTCGAAGCACAGGACGAATACGGCTCAGTCGCGTACTCGTTCCGGGTCAACTTCCTCGTCCGAGCGGTCGAATTCGACGTCCAAAAGGACAGCAACGAAGACTTCCTTGACACGGGCATTCCTGCCTCGTTCTCCGGAACAGGTCTTCCGGGTTCCACCGTGACGGTGCGCGCTGACGCAGGCGGCCTGCGCCTGAATTCAACGCGCGTGCTTTCCGACGGTACGTGGTCGATGGACGTGACGATCAATCAGCTGAACAGCGAATCGGTGACAAGCGTCTACTTCGAAATGGACGGCCAGAAGGGCAACGACATGTATGAATTGACGCCGAAGGCGGCTGCTGAAGGTGGCGTGTCCATGATTTGGATCATCGTCGGTGCTTTGCTTGCCGTCGTGGTGCTGGCTGGCGTGGTCCTGACGTTCTTCGTCGAATACGAGGAATTTGAAGAAGAAGCCATAGCGGCCGAGGCTCAGGTCGATGCGGATCCCTACGCGTGGGCGAAGAAGTCCGCAGTCGAGACTCCAGCCGAACAGACTGCAGCGTCAACACCTGCAGCGGCAGGCAGCGCTCAACATCCAGGCTGGTTGTGGGACGCTGAATCCAACCAGTGGGTTCCTGACCCCAACTACGTCCCCCCCACCGAGTGAGGTTGGAACTTGAGCGGCAATCCAAAGCCGGGTGTGCAGGAGAGGATCCTGCTTCACCTCAGGGACTACGTCGACTACAAGTCAAGCGTTGAAGTCCCCTTCGCACTGTCCCAGATGGGCATTGCGAACGCGGTTGCCATTGCTCGGTCCAACGTCCCAAGGGCGATTGCGTCGTTGAAGGATTCCGGCCTGCTGGTCGAACGCCAAGCCCACGTATCGGGCGTTGCCCGCAAGCGAAAGGCGTACTTTCTGACCGATAGCGGCATCACCACTGCGGAAGAAACGTGGCATCGTTTGCGGGAGCACCCGGTGCACTGCCTGCTTGAGGACGGTTCCTCAAAGCGCAGTGAACTTGGGTCTGTGCACGAGATCCTTCCGTTCCCTATGCGCCCCGTGGACGTCATCCGTTACATGGACGACAACGGCGTGCTGGACGTCCGCGGCCTCTCTCCCGACTTGGTGGACCGTGACCTCTCCAAACACGTGGAGAAGCAATTGGTGACTTCTCTGGCCGACCTCCCCCGCGTGCGGCAATTCTACGGACGTGAACGTGAACTTGACCACGTGGTCAGCTTGCTCGACGCTCGAGCGACGACCCTTCTAGTCCCCGGCATTGCCGGCATTGGGAAAACCACCGTTGCAGGGAAATTGGTCGAACGCTTCACACATCGTCGCAACATGCTCTACCACCGATGTCAGGACTGGGAGAGCGCCCGGGCCTGTTTGGAATCCATCGCCGAATGGCTGGCCAACATGGGCGACGCGTCCTTCGCAGACTACCTTGCAGCGACCCCGGTTGCTCAACCATCGGATGCAGCACAGCTCATCGTCGACGCTCTTTCGGGCACGCCCTCGTTGGTGATCCTCGACGATTACCACAAGGTCTCGGACGCGACCCTCCACCAAACCATCCAGGCCATGGCCCTCAACCTCATTGAGGCCGAAGATTTGGTCGGTTTGGTTCTGTTTTCACGTTCGTTCAAACCTGTGGTCGCGGCAAAGGACGCTGAGGGTCGAATCTCAAGTTTCGTGCTTCCCCTCGATGGACTGGAACCGGACGCAACCCGTCAATTGCTCAGCAGTTTTGAGGACCTTTCCGACGAACAATGGCTGCACATTCACGGTCTGTCCCGTGGCCATCCGTTGGTTTTGGAACTCATCAACCGCGGGGCATCGGCAGGAGCGTACCACGAATCGTTGGAAACCTACGTCTCCGTGGAGATTTTCTCCAAGTTGACGGCCGAAGAAAAGCGCGTGCTGGCTGCTCTGTCCGTGTTCCGAGAATCTGTGTCGATCGATGCCCTCGGTCAGCAAGACCTCGACCTGGATGTGTTGGACTCGCTTGTGGACCAAGGACTGGCCCGCCAAGCAGACAGCAGCATGTTCGACGTGCACGACCTTATTCGCGAATTTCTTCTCCGCAGCCTCGATCAGCAACAACGCCAAGATCTCCATCGACGGTGCATTGCTTGGTACGCCGACCATCACGCCACGGCTGAACAATTGGTCGAATACATCCACCATCTCTTGGAATGCGACGAACTTGAGGACGCCGTACACCTGTTGAACAACGAAGGGCGAGGCTTAGTCAGCAAGGGGCACATGGAGGTCCTGACTCTTCTCGAACGCGTTCCTTTTGCGGACCTTGAGCGGTCCGAAGCCGCACGTTTGCATCAGCTGTCAGGCGAGGTGCTCGCCTTGCAGGGCCGCTTGGAAGAAGCGCATGAGGCCCTCGCCGCTGCGCTGGACGGTGCGATGGATGCTGGGGATCGCCGAACGGCCTCTGAGGTCCGCTCGACTTTGGCGGACGTTGCTCTGAAGCAAGGCCATCCAGACGAGGCCCTGTCCCTTCACAGGGAAGCGCTTGAGGGCTTCATCGCGCTCGAAGACGAACAAGGCGCCACGCGTACCTACAACAACATGGGCTACTTGTTGCGACGAAAGAACGACCAGAAGGCAGCCTTGGAAGCGTACGCTCAGGTGGAAACCATCCTCAGCACCAGCGGGACACCCGATGCGTTGGTCGGGTCGCGCATCAGCCTAGCCCGCGCCTTCCTCGATTTGGGAGAAATCGACCGTGCGCGCGACCACGCCATCACGGCCTTCGAAAGCACGGATGGTGGGGATGAAGCGATGCTCCATGCACGTGCACAAGCGGTGTTGGGACGATACTACGCGAAAATGAAGGACACGGAATTGGCCCTTCACCACTACTCAAGCGCAGTTGAGGCCCTCTCGCTGGGTGGCGATGTGCTGGCGACCGTCGAGATCAGCATCCTTCTCGGGGAAGTTCACGAGGACGGAGGCCGGGTCGAAGAGGCCACAGAGCAATACCGTCAGGCTCTCGTTATCGCTGAAGCCAACGACCTCAGGATGCAAATCGGTGAATTGCTGTCGAAACTTGGCGGGGTCACTCCCGACAAGCAACGCCGAATGGAATACCTTCAGCGTGCGTTGACGGTGTTCCGAGAATTGGGCGCCAAATCTCGAATGCGGGACGTGCAGGCGCAGGTCCATGCGGCGGTCATGAATCGCTGAGCGTGTCTAACGGGGGTATGAGCGCAATTCGCGTGACGCCTTGATCGTAGATTACCCAAACCGCTTCGACGCCAGCAAGCACCACTTCACCTTCGTGCGTGGCCGGGCCGAGCCCTGACAACAGCACTTCGGCGTCCAAATCACCAGAGCCGTGATCCAAGCGCAACAGGTCCTGCTGCAGCACGAGCGTCATCGTGGTTTCATCGGCCTCCGAAGCGCGCCAGTCGACTCGCTCAACGTACCGCAATCCTGCATCGAGGCGGGCCGCGTCGTCCGCACGTTCCACGGCTTCTGCCACATCGTCGAGGTTCGCTTGGATTGCAGCGTTGTTCCAGCGCTCACGTGTGGCCGTTTCGATGCTGTACGCCCACACGCCAAAGACACTGAGCAGCACGACGCCCAAGAGGAACGTGAAGACGTAGCCAAGTTCCGTGGCAGCAGCTTCCTCGTTCCGGCTGAGACGCGTCATACGTTCACCTCACGCATGCTGACTTCCAAGAGGGCGATTTGCAACGAGAATTGGACCACGTCACCGCCGGTGTGCCACACGGATTCGGAGGTGCCCAATGCGGGATCAGGGACCCATCCTACGTAGTCGTCGAGCAAGTCGAGGCGCCCGGGGTAGACCGTCCAATCCGCACTTCCTTCGAGGGCATAGGACCCCGTCTCTGCCACGGCTCCTCCGTATGGTCCTGTCCACCCACGTCGGACTTCATGTGCAGGCGCAGAAGCCATCACGTCACGCGATTGAAGCGTCAGGGTGAGGTCCACAGCGCCGGAACCTTCCGGGCTGTTGACGCTAGGATGCATGGCAGGGATGGTGGCCGCAAAGCGCGGTCCAGGTCCACCACGGTCGGTCGGTGAACGCAGCACAAGCGGGTCAAATTCAGGATGGTTGGTCATCACCGCGCCGCCCGAATAGGCGACTTCCATGCCGATGATGGAGGATTGGAATGCATACTGCAGCCGAGAAAGATGCACGGCATACACGCTTCCGATGGGGTGGAGGTCGTCCCCGTCCACATCGCCGTAGACGCGCATTTCCAGCCCTGAGGGGTGCACGCCAGAGCGCCATGCTGCGGCTTGGTCTTGGGGTTCAAACCCGAGGGTGGGGCTCCACGGCAGATCAAGCCTGACCCAGCCGCTGGCTTCGACTCCCACGGCCAAGCAGCGTGCTTCCCCGTCATGGAGTCCGATTGTTGCCCCGTGGTCGCCAACGATTTCCGTCACCCTCACGCCGTGCCCGGTGGCGTTGATTCTCGAGTATTGCAGGGTGTCGGAGGTGAAACTCGTGTTGCCCTCCGCGTCCAATTCGATGCTTGTGTTGTCCACGTCGACGGCACTTCGAACACCGGACAACATCACCTCATGCGTCGTGAAGGCGCTGTCTCGAACATCAAAGACAAGACCTGAAGCAGCCCCGGTATCGCCAGCGGGGAGCAGTCGCACGCCGTCTGCGCTTCCGTTGCCCGCCACCCACGTTGCACCAAGTCGTCCTTGGGCCGTGAGCCATGCCGGGCCCTGAGCGCCGGTGGGCGGCCATGCGACGTCCACATGGCTTCCGGCGGGCACGGTTCGGCCGTCACCACGCCATGTGACAGTGACGGATTCCGTGCCTGGGTTGGACAGGATGAGATGACCTTGAGCATCGGGGGGAAGGAATTGGGTGCCCATCATTGGGCCACGGTGCGCGTTTAGCGACACACGCCCGTGCTCTTCGTGGTGGTCGACGTGAACCATCATGTCGGCCGGTGCACTGCTGGTGACGTGAAGCATCGAGGGTGCGGTCAAGTTGAGGTCTAGGCTCATGCCGTAGGCCACCTGGGCTTGCGAGGTTGCGTTCATGATGACGCGTTCACGTGTTTCGCCAACGTTCCAATCCACCATGGCCCGGTCGGCCGAAGTCAGATGCACCCGGTGCACGCCAGCGGGCAACGGGGTGGTCCATGCACGACCAGTTCCGTCAACAGGGTCTTCGTCGCTTGGGGTGGCGAGGAAGGCGCCTCCCTCACCTCGGAGGTACACCACGGTTAGGGCGGCATCAGAACTGAGGGCAGCCGGGGCTGGATCGAGTAGGACTACGTCGCCCGCGCGCAAAGCAAGGTCTTCGCCGCCGGAGGATGGTCTCACCTTCACCGGCCCGAGGGTTTCTGCCACGCCGGGCGTGACGCTGATCACCATGGATTCCACCCAGGAAGGCGTGGTGTAGTGGAAGGGTCGATCCGCGCCCAAACGGAGGTCATCCAAGCACACCGCTGTTGTTTCAGATTCCTGATGTCGTACGTCGAATTCAGCATCGAAATCGAGGAGCCCGCGTGACCGGAGGGTGTGGGATTCGGCCCATGTGGCCGCATACCACATGCCGCTGGCGGTTTCGTCCCAACGGAGTTGTCCGTCGATCGGTCGGATTTCGACGTGGGCCGCGTCGCCAGGCATCCCTGTTTCTGCCAAGGCATCGGCACGCTGGGCCAAGAGGCCCATTTGAGCGGCCATGTCGTTGCGTTCGATGGAGCCTTGCATTTCGAGGATGACCGGCATCATCGACGCCATCATCATGCCAATGATACTGACCACGCCGCCGAACAGCAGCACGGTGGCGATGGTCGAGGACACCGCCTCGTCTTCGCGGTGAAGCTTCAACGCCTCACCTCAATCCGGGACACGTCGAGTTCGAAGTGCAAGGGAGCGCCGGCCGTTTGGACGGTAAATCCATCCGTTCCCGAGGCGCGCTGCCATGGGCTGATGCCCACGTGCTGGTCAAGCGTGCCTGCGGCACGGTTGAGCGTGTAGTCGGTCAGCCACGCGTCGTGGATTTGGGGCGTCACAATCTGATCGATGACGTTACGCATGGTGAACCTCAGGTTCCAGACTTCTTCTGAGAAGACGGTCAAGCCGCCCAGGGACACGAAATCCAGAGGGACACGTCCGCTGCCGATGCTTCCGGTCGTGGTGACGTCCCTCAGCGCCATGGTCAGTCGAACTTCGCCGTTAACCAACGTGTCAAGGTGAACCAGCGGCGTCTGTTGCAGGTCCCACGTGTCGTCGCCAAAGCGTTCTGCACGCCCATGGTTCACCATGGCTATCCTATGGTCGCCTTGCCCAAGTTCAGTGCTGACTTCGAGGCCAGACAGGATCCACGACACCGATCGGTGGATGGCTTGATCATCGGCATCGTAGACCGTGATGATCGACCAATGTTCGGAACCGACGTTATGCTCAATGGGTTCTGTAGCGTTCGCCAAGCCCACCACGTAAGTTTCCGTTCCCAGCGCTGTGGTAATGCTCGCCGAACGTGCCGTGCCGTTGGTCATGCTGACCGTGAAGGACGACTCGTCTACGCGTTCAACCACGATGGCATCGTTCGGCGATAAATCAGCCTCAATATTCCACGTTTCCACGAAGTCCAGGGGTTGAATTTCTGTGGACTGAATCGCAAAGGTCGTCCGCACGCCCACTTCTTCTGGAGAAGCACCCGCCACGGCCAACCGATCGTCCAGCCTGTCCGCAATCCCGTTTGCGCTCTTCCAGTTGACGTTGTCCTCAAAGTCCGTGAGGTAGGGTTGCAGGAAGGCGATGACGCCGGCCATGATGGTCATCACCATGGCGAGAAGCATGATGACGCCGAGCACTTCGCTGACGGCTTGCTCGTTGCGGCAAGGACGGTCCGCGCGGTGCATGCGGGCGTCCATGGTGCGAGGACCGCTGCATCCGTCTATGAGCCTTCACGTTGGAGGCTGAGGGCTGCGTGGTCTTCTGGAGCCTTTTTCACGTCCACCGCATCGCCCAAAAAAACGCTGAATTCAGGACCGTCTTGCATGGACAGGTGAATGTCGCCTTGGAAGCGCTCGTCAAGGTGGTAGAGCACGGTGGATTCTGCGAGGTGGGGCCGGTTGTTCATGTCGGAAAGGTGTGTTAGGGTGATGGACGTCGTTGCATCGGTGACCACTTCGGCGAGGAAGGCTCCGGTTTGGTCGTTGGACAAGTGACCTCCTCGGCCGCTAATTCTCTCTTTCAGGTTGCGAGGGTACGGGCCCCGTTCGAGAAGGCGACTGTCGTAGTTGGCTTCAACCGAGATGTGTTCGCAACCGCGCACATGCCGTGCCAATTCGTCGGTCCATGACCCAAGGTCGGTGATGAAGGCGGCCCTGCGACCTTGGTGGCTGGCGATGAACGCCACATTGTCCGCACCGCTGTGCGGCACTGGGACGGGCAACACAGCCAAATCTGGCCCGAGTTGAATGGCTTCAAGCGACACGAAAGGCTGCCAAAGGTCCGTGATAAGCCCCAATTCCTCTGCAGTCCGCGCGTTGGCGTGAACGCAGAGGCCCCACCGACGTTGAGCGATCAACGCCCCGCCGCCGTGGTCCCCGTGATGGTGCGTGATCAGAATGGCGTCCAGGTCGGTTGGGTGGAGGTCGAGAAGCTTCAGCCGTCGCTCCAAGGAAGCACCGCTGAAGCCTTGGTCAACCAAGACGCGCACCTGCTCGGTCTCCAGCAAGGTGGCGTTGCCCTTGCTTCCCGAACCAAGATGCGTGATGCGCAGGCTCATGCCTTCTTTGCGCCGTCGGCGAGCGTCAATGAACCTCGCGGTCGATTCATCGTCGGAACACCGCTCCACCACCCTCTTAAGCGTCGCAGAGGGCAAAGAAAGCGTCGAGGGTGCTCGGCAGAGGGTCATTCATGCGCCGAAGTCAGAGCACCTTGCTCATCACCTTGGCCGTCGTGGCAGGTCTCCTGTTCATGTCGCAGTTCCCAGCGCTTTCTCCGGTGGCGTCCAACAACCCCAACGAAGCGACGGGTGAATCGCCCCCGGTGACCGACAGCGACGGGGATCTCATCCCGGACGTTCACGAAAATTTGTTCGAGGACTGGGTGAACCAAACCACGGCTGACGGGCGGATGATCGTCATCCCCGGCCTTGACCGTGACGACGCCCGGGACGCCAAGTATGACCTTGACCGGGACGGACTCAACGCCACGGAGGAATACTGCTGGCCTTACCCTGCCAACTGCACTTTGCCCGGTTTCCCCCGTGGACTGACGGGGTTGCTCGATGAAAACGGGGAACGCAACTACCTCGATCCGCGTGTCTCGGACACCGATGGAGATGGCCTTCCGGATGGCTTTGAGGCATGGATGTGCCTGCAGTCGGGCGGCTACAACGCCGTGGACATGGTCTTCCGATGCCCGCGTTTCGACCCATTGAACGCCAGCGAGGGGGCCGAAGACCCAGACGAGGACGGGTTCGACGTTGACCGCAACGGAATCATCGACAACAACGAGATGTACACCTCTGCCGAGGAATATCGCCATGGCATGCCTCCGTTCCACGTGGATGAGCTGGACGGTTTGTGGTGCGTGGCCAGCCTTCCAGACGGGGGCCCATTTGATGATTGGCCATACATCTCCACCACGGCCAACATGACCTTCGCTAACCTGCTCGCTGCCTGCACAACGAACAGCACGGGCACCTTCGACGAAGACTTGTGGCTTGGAACCAATCCGCTCAACTCCGATAGTGACCATCGTGCATGGAACGGCGTCAGCCTCGGACGCACCTTCCCTTCGTTCGGGGACGGTCTGCCAGACGGTTGGGAGGTCCATTTCGGTCTTGATCCTCTCAACCGTTCCAACGCTCTCATCGACGTGGATCAGGACGGATGGGACCAGGACCGCGACGGATACGTCACGGGCGACCCTGTGACCACGGAAACCGGCGTCTCGCTCGGCGAGGCCTTGTCTTCCTACGAAGAGTACCTTGTTCACGATGACATGGGTAACGTGGTCCGCTCTGGACTGAAGCACGTGGCCTTTGGCGCTGATGACACCTGGGTCGAAGTCCCCGTGCGGATGGCTTCGCCCACCGCCAACGTCGCCACCCTTCACCACGATGTGCGTGATTTGCATGTGCACGACCAGGACGTGTACGTCATGACCCGTCACGGCATTACCCATTGGGACGTGGCCGAAGACACCAGCACCGACGTGTGGTGGCCGCACGCAACGCGGCTCACGGACATGGTTCCGTTGAACGTCGATGGATCATTCGAAGGCTTCGCGGTGACCTCGACGAGCGGACTTCAGATCATCCCCTTGCTCGACGACGGCATGCTCGCACCGATGGAAACGTGGAGTCATCTCGAGGCCCCTTCGTTGGAACGCGCCGTCGTGTTGAACCTCGACGGTTCCAGCCTGCACATCCTCGCGCTGGGGGCCAATGGGCAGGGCGGTGTGTGGACCGTCGGTGCCGATCTTCAGCCGACAGGGGACGTCATCGGAGACCTCAGTGCCGGGATCAGTAATGCTCTCGACGAAACCAACGCCACGGTGACCGCTCTGGCGCATGCTCCCGGTGTCGACGGAATCCCAACGCTCTTCGTCGGCACTGACAGAGGACTGGTGGTCTTCGAAACCGCCTCGGCCCGTGACCTCAGCCTGAACGGGACCTGGCTCTTCCACTTCGCGTTCGAAACGACGGTTGTGGACCGCAACCTCGACCCCTTGCGGCCCATTGGAGCAAACGTCGGTGACGCTCCCGCAGAAGTTCGTGACTTGGTGCTTGATGGCGCCGGCCCAAACCAGCTTGACACCATGTGGATGGCCATGCCTTCAGGCCTGCACCGGATGGACCTCCGAACGCTGACGATTTCGCACGGCGGTGATTTGGTCCACCCTGGCCAAGACGGTCGGTCCGTTGTCGGCGCCGATGACGTTCACAGCGTTCTCGTGTTGGACGAGGCTCTTCTGGTAGGAACCGCGTGGGGCCTTTGGGCAGTTGACGGCGGTCGTGAAGCCACGTATGGCGCAAGAGAACAAGCCCTCCTTCCTGGTGAATTGGCTTCGCTGGCTACCGTTGAAGTGGACGGCGTGCTCCGTGTGCTCGGCGGAGCAGCGCCAGGCCGCTTTGCCAATCAGGCGCTGATGTCGCCGGTCAGCAACGATTCCGATTTCGACGGTATGACCGACGGTTGGGAGTTGATTTACGGCTTGGATCCGACCGATCCGTGGGATGCTGTGTTGGATCCTGACGGCGACGGTTTGGACAAGGACCTTGACGGATTTGCCGACGACCGTTTGTGGAGCAACCTCGACGAATATCGGTACATCGCCATCACCTCTGGAGGATACGACAGCACGGACCCCTCTGACCCTGACACCGACATGGACGGTGCCACGGATGGCGCTGAGGTCCATGCATTCCACCTTTCGACAAGCACCCTGTGGTGCTACTACGATTTCCAAATGACCTACCTGTGCGACAGCGATGTTGGTGCTGCGGCCAACCTCACTTACCTCCAAAACGCACCGACGGACAAGGCAACGGACCCCACAAATCCCGATTCCGACGGTGACGGAATGCCCGACGGTTGGGAACTCGAACACCGCCGTTGGGTCGGCACCAGTTTCGACGGCGGCAACAATTGGACCCTTGATCCGATGCGCGCGGACGACGCCCTTTGGGACGCCGACCGCGATGGCCTTGCGAACATCTGTGAATATCAGTGGGGCGTAATGCAAGACTTGGCCATGCGTGGTGACCTCGTTGAGTCCCACGGTGAATCGCCTGATGCGGCAGCGTTGTGGGTCGAAGCCGATCCCAACAACCCTGACTCTGACGGCGACACGATGACCGACGGTTGGGAAGCCGGGGGTTTGTGCTCCTATGACCCCATGCGCGTTGGTGTCAACCCGCTGAATGGCAGCGATGCTCTCCAGAACCCTGACGGTGACGGTTTTGACGTCAATCTCGACGGATTGCTCGCTCCCGGTGAGGCCTACGTGAACTGGCTCGAATTCCACTTGAAGGACCTCGAGGTCGTTAACGGCGCGGTCAGTTTTGCCCCGTACGAGATTCCCGAAGGCCTCGATTTGACCCTCTTCCAAGGCATGTTGCTTGGTGATGAACCAGCGCACGGCTTCATCGACGATGCAGATATGGCCACCTTGGCCACGGCCGTGCCCACCGCCGTCGGATCGACGGACCCGCTCGATCCGGACAGCGACAGCGACGGGATGCCCGACGGTTGGGAGATTCACTTCGCACGTTGGGCGGTGCTTGAGGACAGTTGGACGCTGAATCCCATCGACCGCACCGACCGCTTCCTTGACGCTGACGACGACGGGATGACCAATTGGGAGGAGTACAACGCGATTGACCCGGCGCTGAACGTTCTGGCCAACGTCCAATCCAGCCCGCAATTCTTCGTGACCACCATTGGAACAGCCCCGACATTGCAACAATGGCCCACCATTCTTGTGAGCGAATCGTTCGGTTCCTTTGTGTCCGAGGCCGTCTTGAACAGCAGCGGGCCAACCGCTGACCCCAACAACCCTGACACCGACGGCGACGGCATCATCGACGGCATGGAAGTCCTCTTCACGGCTTGGAATGAATCCGCCCAAACGTGGACCCTCAATCCGTTGGTGGCCGGTGACGGCGATTTCGACGCCGACGGCGATGGCTTGCTCGATCGCCAAGAATTGGCCTTGGCATTCGAACAGCCCGACAACGGTGAGGTGCACCCGGCGGACGCTCCCCTCTTCCACATCGACGGTGACAATCAACAGCCGAACGAAAAGGCGCAGCGCATCTTCCGCATCCTCATCGACAAAGACACGCGTGGAAAGCGCTACTTGGCGGATTTCAACAGCTGGCAGCAGGGAGAAGTTCCGTCGGAATTCATCTCCTTCTTGATGGGTCTGAGCGATCCCACGAACGAGGACACCGATGACGACGGCATGAACGATGGTTTCGAGTATTGGTTCACGTCGTGGGACCTGGAAGAAAACCGGTGGGGCATGAACCCGCTCATCGATTCAGACGTCAACCTTGACTCGGACGGCGACAGCTGGGACTGCGACGGAGACGGTCAAATCGACGCCAATGAAACCTTCAGCAATTTGCGTGAATGGGAAGCCAGAACGTGGGGCAAATACATCGCCAGATTCACCGTACCCGTCGAAGTCGGCGTCGTCTCCTTCGGTGATGATGCGATGTCGGCCTACATGAGCGAGGCGGGTTTGACGTCCTTCTTTGCTCGGGCTGCGCTCTACGACGATTTCGTCGCGAAAGGAGCGGACAGCGCGGACCGCATGTCGGCGATCAACAGCCTTGATTCCAACAACTTCAACCGTACACTGCTTGGCGTCGCCGATCCAACGCATCCTGACTCCGACAGCGACGGTTTGCCTGACGGGTGGGAATACTGCTACGCGCGCTACGACATGCCGGACCCTTCGACCGCGCTTCGTTGGGCGGCGAACCCGCTCAATCCATTCGACATCGACCACGACGGTGACAGCGACGGATGGTACGACCGCACGTCGTTCGACACGCCCGCGCCTCTTGGTTCATGGTCCAGCAGGAGCTTCTCCCCCTCTGGAGACACGATTCAGCAAGGGGTCGGCGATTTACCGTTCACGAATTGGATGGAGTACGAAAACGGAACACGTCCCGATCTCAACGATACTGACAGTGACAGTGTGGCCTACAAGACGACCGTAGAAAACGGACAGGTGGTTGCGCACGTGCGAGATTACAACTTGACCGACGGCCGTGAGGTGTTCAAGTACGGCACCAACCCGATGGATAACGACACCGATGGCGACATGATCCCAGACTGGTACGAGCACGCCAAGGGATGGAACGAGACCAACGACAACTACTCCTCTTGGTTGCAGATTCGGGTGCAGTGGATTGACACCACCACCGGTGGCGCGTGCACCACGGACACCAATTCTTGCCGGCCGTTGTCCATTGATAGCGGCTCGTTGGCACGACCAAACCTCGCCTTCACGTGGTTCACCATGGACCCGCGCGACGCCACGGACGCCAACGAAGACCA
>TARA_B100001113_G_scaffold120226_1_pt1 | contig 17157 bp, 21 predicted proteins | sample TARA_B100001113 | Tara Oceans TARA_B100001113 (sample SAMEA2622402) | marine metagenome | biome: marine biome (ENVO:00000447); feature: deep chlorophyll maximum layer (ENVO:xxxxxxxx); material: "saline water (ENVO:00002010), including plankton (ENVO:xxxxxxxx)" | depth 50 m | reverse complement strand
GAACGACGGATTAAACTGATAAGAACTGGGTCGAAACCTGCTACAGGACCTGAAGCGGTTGCTGTACCACTGAAACCACCTGATGCACCAACAGCATTACCAGAGTTGGTAGGTGCTGCCTCAGTTAGCATTGAGGTTCCGTTCTCAAATGCAGATTGCTCTGCTAAAAACTTTTCTTGGTTCTCTAAAAGAACTGCGGTTACGGATCTGCGGTGAGCGTCCTTAATAGGATCTACTCCATCTGCATCTAGCAGAGGAGCCCACTTTTCCATAATCTTTTCGGCATTGTACATTGTACTTTAGAATTGAATTTGTGGAAATTGTTATTTGTTATTACCCAAACTTAGGGCAGATAAGTATGAATTCATAGCAGCAGAGTTATCTACGCTAGGATCATCGTTTGCTATACCTTCCGAAATGGTTTCGGATTTATTGCTTGAAACCTTTGACTTGTTATTACTTGGGAAATAAGATTCTCTTAGTGTAATAACTTTCTCACGGTAAGCTTCTTCACCCTCAAACTCTATTCCTTCAGCTAGAGATCTTAACTTCTCCTTTTGTGTCTCTGCCAGTCCTTCGGATACTTCACTGAAAATACCATCTGCTGTAGATTCTCCGAGTCTCTGGTTGAGAGAGATGTTTTTCTCTATCTGCTCATTGAGCTTGCCTTCCATATCATCAAGTTTATTTACCATGCTTTCTAGCACATCATATTTATCGTCAGGGATTGATACATAATGATCTTCAAAAAGTCCCTTCATACCTTGAAGGAATGATTCAGTCATTTCGGTCTTAAGACCATGCTCGACTTCAATCGCATTTTCTTTGAGCCACTCATCGGACACATACTCAAGGTATGCATCTGTACGCTCAATTAACTCAGACTTAACACCCTCTAGGTGCTCTGTTAAAGTCTTCTCGTATTCTTCGGTCATCGCTTCTTGAATTTCGTTAACCTTTGCGGTTACCGCAGCTTCAAAAATTGTTTTAGCTTTTTCTTGGAATTCTTCTGAAAGTTCCTCACCACCGAATAACGCATTAAGGTCTTCTTCTACATTGATTGTAGGTGCTTCCTCTTCGTTCACTGTGGTTTCCTCTGTATCAGGGTTTTCAGCAACAACTTCAGCAGACTCATCTGCGTCAACATTGTCACCTTGCTTTAGGACTTCTGTTCCTATAGACTGCATTCCTTGTGCAGGTTTTGCACCTTTATTGACGATATCTTTTACCGTCTTAACTGATGCTGCTTTAAGTGCAGCAGAGTTATCTGTGGACTTGTAGTTCTGAGGTGTAGGTCCTCCGAGATCCTCATAAGATGCTGATGCTCCAGGTGATGTGGAGTCGTCAACTTTCTTCATAGGATCGCCAGCTTTCGCACCCCTTGTTACAGGATTGTCCATTTCGTTTAATTCCTTAGCGGCCATTTCCGATGTTCTCCGAATAGATCTTAGTTAATCTGTATTTATTTAGTGATCTTATAGATTTGATAAGAACTGTTGGAACAGTCCTAACTTGTTTTCTTCAAGTTGTTTATTATCTACAAGAGTGTTTACTTGTCTGTAAGTTTTTCTTGCGAGTTGTTCTCTGACAACACCGCCATCCCAAACCCAGTCTTTTCCTTCCATTATTCCTTGAACGAAAGCATCAGGGGCAGAAGGATCAGCAACGATATCAGCAGCAGTAGCAAGAGTAAAGTCGTCAGAAACAATTTTTACTCCCTCATTGTTTGTTGACAATGTGCCAAGACCACGAGAGGAAACTCCAAGTTTTACTCCCTCGTCAATCAAGTTTTGTGCTATCTTACCCATAGGAGTAGATAGAATTTTTGCTTTACCCACATAATTAGATCCACTTTCTTTAAGTGAAACAATTTTATGCGAGACACGATCGAGGTTGACTGTAGGACCTTCTGGGTGACCAAGTTCGCCAACTGCACGACCAGATTCCACAAATGCTTCATTGTATCTTCCGACTTCTCTGCGTAGAGTTTCCATTGGATACATTCGACCGTTGCGGTTTTTGATATCTCCTTGTAAAAAGATACCTTCAATAAACATAGATTTTTTACCGTTTCTATTTTCAACGATAACTTCTACATCATCTATCTGTTCTGTGATTAACTTCATTGGTTTAGTTAGTAAATCCTACCTTAGCAACTTCAACAGCGTTGCCTGTTACATAGATTTTGTCCGAAGCATTTTTCTCAACCAACTCAGATGTGTTGTTTAGTTGAGTAAAAGAACCAATGATATTACCGCTAGAATCTGTGCGAATTACCACCGCATTACCTGCAGTTGCTACCACTCTAACCACAGTTGCTTTATCAACATCTGTTGCCTGACCACTACCTGTCGATAGTGCTGCTTTTTGTGCTAGAGGTAATAATCTAGTCATTAGTTCCTTCCTCTTCGGGTTGATCTTCGACTTCAGTTTCCATCTCAGCTTCTACTTCTGGTTCCTGTAAGTTACCAAACAGATCATTAGAAGCATATGGACGCAAACCATCTATTCTTTCTGCAGATTTTGCGTAAAGAATATCTTTGATTTGATCACTAATGTCGGCAGCAGACGCATCTGTTGCGATCATATTGACGAGTTCTTCCATCATAATTTATTATACTGATAATGTTATTTATATCTCGCCTTCGTTGGGTTTAGGCATATTCTGCGGTTGCGGTGCAGGAGCACCTTCTTCACCACCCATTTGTTGCATAGGATCACCCATTGCCTGTTGCTCAAATTCCAACATTTGTTGGTTTGGATCAGGTATTACACCGTTAGCAATTTCCTCTTCTATTTGCTCATCTATTTCTACAATTTCTGCGTCCTTTTGTCGCAATACATTTCTTCTAACATACTCTGTAGAATAATATCTACCGACATAAGGTTCAACCATACCAAGTAAACCTAAACGACCCTCCATCAATTCTTTATCTTTTAATTCTGCAAAATGATTATCATAGATAAAGTCAAACTGGATGTGTTCTGACATGATCTCCCAATCTTCGGGAGTCACAATATTTTTAAGAAGTAATTGTGTTCTTAGAAGATCTAAAAATATCTTACCAAAACGCTTACGCAATCTACCAACAAACTTACTAAACTTAAGTTCATCTCTTAGTATCTCTGATGATCTACCTAAATTAAATCCATCACCAGATCCCGCAATTCTTGACTCAGGAACTCCTAGTGATCTGTATAATTTAGATTGGAAATACTCGATGTCCGCAAGTTCTCCAAGGTTTTGTCCGCCTGGTAATGTTGTGATCTCAGTTCCTCTACCACCTTCTCTACGAGGTAACCAGAAATCTTCTAACATAGACATATATTTTTTATCATCTCTTACCTCACCAGATGCTGAGTCATAGACTAATTTATTTCTATAACGAGACATGACATCACGAAGATATTGTTCTGCCTTTATCTTAGGAAGATTACCAACATCAATATAAAATATTCTTCTCTCAGGTGCTCTTGATAATCTGTATATTACAAGACTATCTTCAATCATTCTAAGTTGATTGAGTGACTTGATTGCTTTTTGTAAGTATGATAATACAGTTCCTTTGTTTCTATCTACTAAACCAGAGGTACAATATACAATAGAATCTTTTGCTAATTTTATACCTTTCATGGATGTACCTGCACCACCCATCGCCATGTTAGTAGGATAGCGTGGTTCTGGAGTATACATGAAATACTCTTCTATCTGTGGAAAATATAATTTTTCAGACTCATGTACATTACCTGTATTAAACAGGTTAGATTTATCATCTTTTTTCTTTTGTTCTTTTCTTACATAACGCATTTTCATTGCGTCAATGTATCTTAATTCCTGTATACCATCTGCAGGATTTTTTATATCAATTACTTTGTTGTAATATATTCTACCATCAATATACCAGTTTCTAAAAATCTCGTGTGCTTTAGTATCAAAATCTAGTAAATCTTTTATATGTTTAAACTCTTCTCTAATTCTATCTTTGATACCGTCAGATGCATTGAGGTTATCTAGATCAATTTCTACTGGAGAATCATTCGTATCTGAAACAATTGCTTCGTTAACTATGTCTTCTACCGCATTGTCCACTTCTGGATGCAATGCCATTTCACGATACTTCCTAATTGCCTGATGTTCGTTCTTGTAGATACCTTCTAGATCAATAACTTGACTAGAAAAACCAGACTGTATAAAGTAGTCAACCCCATCCTCACCAGTTTGAGGAATGGGGGAAACTACACCTTTAGGAAGGTCGTCGTTATCTTCAATACTAAAACCAAACAACCGTGCCATTATAGAGAGATATTCTTATACCTTTCTATTTATTATACCATAAATCAAGCAACATCACCACCTTGACCTGCTGCTTCCCACCACTGTACCTGTAATGTTACAGTAAATTCTTCAACTGCGTCTGAAGAATCGTAGGATAGATCAATCTGTGATACCTGTGTTGGGAATACGCTATAGAACTTATAAGTTCTAAGTATTGGCATATTCTCACTTGATGTTTGTGATTGAGAATCTACTGGAGATCTGCCTAGTTGATAAACATAGGCATCTTTGGTATAATCTTCTGGGTTGATATTACCTGCATTGTCAGATACTTTGGACATGGAGTTCATCCATCTCTCGAAAGAACCTCTGATTGCGAAGTCTGTATCGTTAATTACAGTGATCTGCCATTCATCGAATGTTCTATCACCTGCGATTTTTAACTGTCTACCTCTAAAAGGAACAGTTATAGGAGCGATGTTTGATGCAGGAAGTGCAGCAGCTTTGACAAGGAACCTAGATTTAGGATCTATGTCTGCTACTGACTCGTCTACAGCACCATCAGGGAATGCAAGAACCACCTCAAACAGATTAGGTCTTGCAATACCACCCGTTAACCTCGACTTGAACTTATCAATAGTTCGATCCGAAGTCTTTGGAGGATTTTGGGAATTGATTGCCATTAGTCTTACCTAAAGTGAGTTAATTAAACTTGTCCAATAACCTCGTCAAAGGAAACACCTGTTCGTGTTGCCACGAAGGTTAGACCGATGAAGTTAATAGATCTTGCTGGCTTGATGTATACATCAGCAACGAACTCGTTACTATCTATGATAGCAGGAGTATTATTTGTCTCATCGCAGATAACGATGAAGTCTTGAATACCACGCTTGGACTGTACATCACGAAGGAATGGTTCAACAATATTGATGAAGTTAATCCTTGTGATCTCATCGTTGAATTCAAATAGTATGTCCTTAGCAGCAGCTGCGATTGCTTTCTCTATAAAGATAAACAATCTACGAACATTGATACGATCGAATGCAGATGCTCTACCTAGTCCAGTCTTATCACCGAATAGGATGATACCTGCACCAGGTGCAGTAATGATTGGGTTGATTCTATTAGAGTATAATTTATCTCTATGAACCTTGTTAGGTGTGTATGCTAGTTTGACAGCATTTAAGATTGATCCTCTAGCAGTACCGCCTGGTGAGAACCAAGGGAACTGGTTGATATCGTTTCTAGCACATGTACCTGCTATGTCACCGTTCATTGGGACATATCTGAACTGTTGGTTGAACCTGTCATACATGTACTTGTAACCACTATCAAGAACCGCATAAGAACTTGATGTGATTGGTGAGTAGTAAGCAACTATATTGTCGGTTACTGTATCTGGTTTCAACTGAAGTGATTCACCATTTCCAGATGGACTTAGGAATGAACCCCTCCAAGGTGATAGGAATGCAATAGCATCCTTTCTAAACTCAGCAATTTCAATCAACTTATTTGATAATGCTTGAGTTTCATTTTTACCGTGATTAGCAGAACCTAAGAGTAAGAAGTCAACATCTATCTCTTCTGGGTTGCGTAAGAAATCGTATGCCTCAGAAAGTGCACCGATGTCTAAGTTAAGAGCATTTTGCTCAGTGATTGTGCCAATTCCGTTGTAGTTTAAACCACCTTCTAATGTGGCACTGAAGTTACCGATAGAACTGAATGTAATGTTTTCAGCATCCTGATCCCAACCACCGTCACCAAATACATCCCAACCGTCTTCTGAGAATCCAGTTGTAGTGATTCCTGCGGGTGCACCACCTGCAAAGATGTTGCTAGATCCAATCTCAATAACTTTTCTCCAGTATGATGAAGAACCTGCTGAGAATTGTGAATCCTTTGCCTTAGAGACATTTGTAAATTTCTCTAGTATTGATCCTGCGTTACCTGTGATTGTGCCCTTATCATCATAAAGCACAACATGTAACTCATCAAATCTAGAGTTTCTAACTGACGCATAGGCAGATGTGCCAGGTTTGTCAGCGATTTGATTCCACTTAACTTTAACACCACTTGCTAGTGTAATTTCTTGTTGATCAAACCAGTCTACTGAGTTAGTGTATGTTGTTACACCACTGTATACACCAGATGATAATCCTTGCCATGAACCGTATCTTCTTACTTCTCCTGTGTGGATACCTAAGTTTCCAGTCTCAGAGAAGTTGTAAATACCGCCTGGTTGATAATCAACAGCAGTCTCAGTTCCACCTGCTGATACATGTGTAAGAAGTTTAACTGTAATTGATGCGTTACCAACCTCAGTAATTTGTCCTTTAAAGTATCCGTCTAGTACGCTAGTAGAACCTGCACCTGCAATAACTGTGTTAGCAGGAACCATTTGGGTAACTGCATAACCAACTTGTAAGTCGATTGGAGCAATAGGAGTAACGGTTGAACCGAATCCTAGTACATCTTTAGTTTGGATACCACTTAATATTTGATCTCCGAATGAGTCAATAGTGCAAACCTTAATTCCGTTTGACCACGAACCAGGATTCTTAGCAGCATATGTAACACCTGCAATGGTGTTTTCGTTATACCCACTGTTTGTGTAGTCTTCGGGACTTTTTATCTTTACGCTGTTTGCAGTACCTACAAAACCGTTTTTTAATTCTTCGTCATCAGCACGAACTACTCTCATCACACCACCGTATGCGAGATAAGATGAGGCAGTTAACCAGTACTCAAAATGACTATCCTTTGGATAAGGTTGTCCGAAAGTATCAAGTAGGTCTGCTTCAGTCTCTATGAGCTGAGGACTCTCCACAGGTCCTTTTGCAAAAGGAGCAGCTAGTCCACCAGTCTTTGTCGATGTTGCATCAACTCTACCGTTGGTTAGATCAACTTCTCTTACAACAATACCAGGAGATGCTAAATTTAGTGGCATCTGTTTTTCCCCTATAGATTCCAAATTTGTCTATGATTATTTATTATTTGCAACCTTTTGATCGGGGAAACATCGCATGAACACTCTACCAGTCAGGATATAGATCTGGTTTAGATTCGTTCTTTTTTCTTCTAGAATTTCTAATTCTTTCTATAGTACATTTTTTACATTCGTATGAATAAGACGATTTTAGATGTGTACTATTTTTGTGTGTGATATAATAATCTTCTATTAAATTTTTTGTTATCTTACATATTCTACACTTTCTTTCTGTCAGTAATAAGTCACTATGACTAAACTGAGATTCTATGTCCATTGTGATAGGATCCAACTACTAGAGTTTTTCTTGTCGTCACCTCCAACACCAAATGCAAATGAAACTCTAGGATCTTTATCAAAAGCATCCATCTCTGGAATATTATCTTTTGTGCGATCACCACCATTTGCAAATATAACATTGTCAAATAATACTAATGTTTTGTTTATAAGATCTATAGAACTATCTGTATCATCATTGAATCTTACAACACTATCTACACATGCCAACTCTCTTATAATACACATTCTTTCTCTGATTGGCATAAAAGGTTTTCCTTTCTTTCTAGTTAACCACTGATCAGAATTGCAACCTACAATCAAGATATCTCCTAATTCTTTCGCTGCTTTAAAGTGTGCAATGTGTCCACTGTGAATCGGATCAAATCCACCACTAACAAGAACTACCTTCATCTGTACTCCCACATGTAAGACCGATCACCATATTCATCTGCTTTAAACCACCTGTCTCCAGATTCATCAACAAACTCATCATCGTCATCAACACCATCCAATATAAAACCGAATGGAGCCATGTCTTGCTCAATTTGATTCTTTTGCTCTTCATAGATCCTCTTACGAACATCCGTATCTGTCATCTCTTTAAAATAATCTTGTGCAACTAACCATGCAAAGATAACGAGACACATAGCAAGGTCATCATGGCAACCATCTTCTGCCTCCCATGATTGTTTCTTCTGAACAAAGGTGGTAAGTTCAGCAATGATATCGTAATCATTTGTTACTATTTTATCATCTTCCATCAAAGTTTTCAAGTTAGAACACCCTAACTTTTTGACTGCCTGTGTCATTCTGACACCCATTTGTGTTTTGCTACCAGAAAACCCTGATCCTACTTGTTGACCATTTCTACCTCTCATAGCACACATTAACATATTCTCATACTCCAAATCATATTGCATGATACTTGCAACCTGTTCTCCTATGTCATTAATTTCTACTAGAACATATGCTTCATTGTATGCTCTTGCAGTATCGTGTATAATATTAGGAAACAGCATAGGTTTTATTTCGCTGTTCTTATATCTTGCTACAGTTTTATATGGATATGTCGTTATATCAAATACTATAAACGCTGATGAGTCATGATCAATTCCTCTAGCAGTGTCCACAGTAATAATATAATCATTACCTTTGACAGGATGTTCGTATACTAGTAACCCTTTATGATTATTGATTAAAGGATCTTCAAATACAAGGTTTCTAAGTTTAGTTACACTTATCAAAGTGTCAACAGATCCTAAGAACTCACATTCAAACTCAACTTTGAATTGTTGTTCTGAAGTGTTTTTTATAGTTTGTTCTTTCCATGCCTCATCTCTACCTGGCACTTCAGACCAGTGAACCTCAGTTGCAGTATATTCGTTTTTCCCTCTTTGTGCGTCGTGCCAATACCTATAAAAATGATTCATACCACATGGGGTAGAAACCATTATGACTTTTGTTGATTTACCAGAAGTGATAGTAGGATATACTGAGCTGAAGAATGCCTCAGCAATATGATTAGGTACAAAGGCAAACTCATCCAGAAAAATAGAATGTTGAAAGACATACCTCGAACTGCAGATGCAGAGGTAGATGCTGCAAGTATTTTAGATCCATTTTCTAACTCCATTGATCCTTTGTTCCATGACAATATACCTTGCTGCATCCATTTTGGCAAGTTCTCGTAGGCAGTCTGTAATCTACCTAATAGTTCCCTAGCGGTTGCAGCCTTATTAGCAAGGATCCCCACATTAACACTATCGTTGAAAACAATATAATGCAAAAGATAAGCAACCGCAGTTGTTGACTTCCCCGTTTGTCGGGGCATCTTGCAGATGTTGAATCTAGACTCATGAAAATTCCTGATTAACTTCTCTTGAAAATCATACATATTGAATCCAGTCAAACCCAAGTCCAAAGAAACTATCTTAATATAGTTCTTTGCAAAATATATTGGATCTTTTTTACACTTGATAAATTCTTGAATCTGTTTTGCAGTAAACTCAGTTGTTGTATTTGCTTTTTTTAGATTCGGATTACCAAGATATACATCTTGATCAGCCATCCATTTCGTCATATGCCATCTTCATTATATATGCAATAACCACAGTTACTGCTATCACTAGGATAAGCACCATAATGTTGACGCTATGGACAATCAATCTCTTTGCCTCCAGTCATCACTGCGATCTTGGTGAAACCAATCTGCTATGTCCTCTGGTGATCCGAAACCCCTTTTATGATTACTTGAATCGGGGTCACCAATATTCAAGTTATTCAGAAAAGAATCTGTAGGATCCGTACTCATTCTTCTTGCTTTTTGTAACATACCTCTAGCACTTGTATTTGCTTTAGATAATTTTTCCGCCCAGATCATGTCTGTTAGATCTACTTCTTGTCCTGCAGCGATTGCTTTACAAATACCTTCAAGACGAAGACGATACTGAGTCGATAACATACGCTAATGATTACTATTAACTATTATTATGTATCGACTTAATTTGCTCTGAAATTCATTGATATTGCAGTCCTCTGACCATTTGTTAATGGAACTTCATGTAAGAGCAAAGAAGGAAAAATAATTAATAAATTTTTCTTTGGTTTTATTTCTATATCATTTTCAAAAATTATAGGTGCACAATCTTTGTCTACCTTAGCATAGTAAACACATGATAAATCGTTTGGAAAATGGTTATGAGGTTTTGCAAAATCACCTTTTTTATATTTCATCATCCACAAATTATTACATTCAAATCTTGTATCTGATCTCATGTGAAAATAATCACGACCAACTGTTTCGCATACCTTTGTAACTATGCTAACAAAAGATTGTAACTTAGGATAATCCATCGCCCACATATTACTTCTCCACGAAGATCTTACGGGTGCGTTTGGTAATTGTTTATTATAATCTTCTGGATATAATTTTTTATAATCTTCTATTACCTCAGCAATATCTAACTCAGGTAAAACAACACTAAAAATTGGTAACTCTTTTTTGACAGTTACCGTATCAATTGTATTCATTAAAGAATGATTGCACCAATAATAAAACCTTTAAGGAAAGCGATCCAATTTATTTGATAATCAGTTAGATTAAATTTTTTCTGAAACCAAGCGATTTTTTTCTTATCCCACTTGGCAAAATTATCTACAAGTTGTTGAGTTTTGTCTGAAAGTTGCATGTGATTAAAATAGACTTACTATGTATAATATAAGTTACCAGATATAGAGATCCTTTCTTTTTCACAATCATAAAACGGGTGCACTGCATGTTTCATGGTTGATGGAAAAAATAACATTTTTCCTTCTTTGTCGGGATCCATATAATATGGATAATGTTTTAGCTCACCTGTTGTGTTGAGGTATGCCATTTCAAAATTAGAAGCACAAGCATTATTCATTCCTTTTAGGAATGCTAAGTTGTGTTGCTCCTGAGATTGTGTAGGAATAGTTAACCAGATAACAAATGAATATGCACCACCATGATCATGCATGGGATTAAATTCATGTTGTCTCTGATAGTTTACCCAAAACCCATTCAATACTAAATTTCCATCAGATATTGTATCTGGTTTTTTAATTGTATACGGAAATTCTTGTTTGTAATTTCTAGCACAATCAAGTAATACATTTTTAAAAAACCAATCATCTTTGTCGATGAGATTTTTACTTTCTGTTATATTACCTGCCAGTGTGTTTTTTACGGATGTGTTTGACACTCTCTCAATTTCCCAGAGGTAGTCTATTACCTCTGGATCTAAAGAGACTTCCAACCATCCAGAAACGGGTGGCGAAACTACATTATAACTGAACATTAGAACTTAGGTAGTTCTATTCCTCCTAATCCTCCAGTGCCTTTTGCTCCAGCTCCGCCAGGTAAACCAGGTAGAGGTAAACTAGGTAAAACAGATTCAATTACCTTACTTTTTACATCTTCTATTATAGCATCTTTTCTAAGATAAACATAGCCACCAAGTCCAACGACTGATAGAGACACTATACCACTGCCAAGAGCGATAAGATTAACAAGTTTTTGCATGATTTTAATTTAAGATTGTTTTTTGTCAGTAGGAGGAACTGGATTTAACACCAATGGTGCTTGCTCAATTCTAATTGTTTGTGCAGGTGCTGCTTGAGTTGCTTTCTCAATCAACCTTTCCATATCATCCTTAGATATTTGACCGCCAGGACCACTGCCCCCGCCTGTCATTTTCATAGTACCATCACCTTTCTTAGATGCGGTTTGGATTCCGAAGCTAGCTAGCACCCCAGTAAAAACCGAAGCTATGAAAGTTGGATCTATTTTTTGTTGTGGTACGCCTGGTAAGGCAACATAATTTAATGTCAAGATTCCACCAGACCAAATCAATACACCTAGGCGAACAAATGTACTAATAATAGCAGCTTGTTCATCTTCATCAGGAAGCACTTTGTCCTTGATTTTACCAAGAATACTCTTTGATTCTTCTGCCATAGAGTTTTGTATTCTAGCTTTATTTAGTATCTAAAAATCCTTGTTTAATGAGTTTTTGAAGCTCCGCAGTGCTACCAGTGAATATAGCATTATTAGTAACATTATTTGTAGTTTTATTTTTAGTTTCGTCAATTTCTTTTACCTTTTTTTGTAGATCCATTAGTTTGTCTGCAATGTCAGCAGTAGACTTTAATACTTGTCCTGCTACTTCATATGCTCTAGGAGATCCAGATTCATTTGCTACATCCATTATACCATTAAGAGTCTCTTGACCTTTCTCTATTAAGTTGTATAACTGTGCTCTGGAGTATTGATAGTCTTTATCTATTTCTATTCCATGATCTTTTTTCTCAGGTACATCTTTGTGCTTATTAAACTTTTGTACATAAGCATGATCTGATGTTGTATTAAGTGCGTCATCTATTGGTTTTGACATTATACATCCTCCCTACGAGTTGGACTGTAAATCTTAGAATCACTGAACATGGTTGTATTCTCACTAAATCCAAAATCATCTTCGGGACCTGCATCTGCAGGATCAGGGGTAACAGTGTACCTCATCTCACGCTTAGCTGCCCGTGTATCAGTCTCTGTATAGTAATCAACTTGAACTTTCTTGATAAGACCGTCTGTGCTATCTGCAACAGGACCGAAGAGATAAGTTTTTGCATTGAAGTTAAAGGTATATAGCAAAACTCTTCTAGTTGAGAAGTCACCTTCATACTCATCTTCAAAATTAATATTTTCTAACACGATAGGAATATCTCTTTTTTCTCCAATAGAAGATACTAGATCTATCGTAATGTTAAATGCGGGTTGAAAAAATGGTAATATTTGTTCTACAATTTGTAAGGCATCATCATTTAATTTTGTCATTACATTCAATTCAAATCCAATATTATAAGGAACAGGAAGATATACTTTCTTTGCTTTTTTATTAGAAGGATTAGTGCTATCTACTGCTTTAAATGTTCTAGTAATACTTGATTTTCTACTAGGATCATATGACATGCCATTCATTTCAAATGACATTCTAGGTAATGTTATAGCAACTGCTTTTGTTAACTCTGCCTGTTGTTCTAACTTTGCTAGAAATTTTTGTCTGGGACCGTATATCAAAGGAACCTTAGTATCACTAATGGTGTCTCCAGATCTATCATCATGTTTGATGTGAATATCATTAAACAATGTACCGAAACCGATAATTGTTTTTCTTATAATCTCATGGTAGAAATAAGTACCTAACATTATACATCTCCAAAGGGATTAGATTCAGTGAAGTCTAAAAGTGCATCAGCAGCAGTTTCAAATTCTTCATTCATATTGTATTCAGATCCTGCAGCATGATCACTCAAGTCATCAGTATATGAAAGAACTTGGTATCTTGCAGATGATGCAGTACCAGTTATGAACTCTCCTGCTCTGAAATCACCAGTATTTATTGTAATTTGTAATTCTCTAGTAGTTTCGTTCCAACTTTGTACAAATGCTTCAGTTCCAGATTGAGATCCAACGACTCTCTCATTAAGGTGATAAGTTCCTATTCCAGTGCTTAGAGGAGAAGTAACTGAAACAGTTGGAATTCCCTCATATCCAGAACCTGCATTGGTTAAGAATATGCTAGAAAGAACAGATCCTTTTAATATTCCTACAGCAGTTGCTTGTACTTGACCTGTTTTAATACCTACAGTTCCTGTAGTTCCAATGCCAACTTCTGATGGATGTTGTATAGTTATAATAGGTGGAGAAACATAATTAGAACCTGGTTGTGCAATTCTAATAGATCCAATACCTGTGTTAGTTAATGTAGCAGTTGCAGCAGCACCTACACCTGGCGTTCCAAATCCTATTGTAGGTGGTTCAACATACGCAAAACCAGGATTGGTAATTGCAACAAAATCTATTGCATTGAGTAGACCTTTTTGAGTTGTAATAGCAACTGCCTGACCCATAGCATCTGATACACCTGCAGGTGATAGACTTACACTAACAGATGGTGGAGTTGTATATCCAGATCCATCATCATTTAATGTAATTTTCTGCAATGCTCCTGCCTGTGCAAATGTGTCTACAGATACCTTTGCTGTAGAACCAATACCTGCAAGAACAACTGTTGTTATATTTCCCTCTTCACTTAATCGAGTGTCAATTTGTGCAACATTTGTATCTATTATTTCGTCTTCTAACTGGAAGAGTTCACATTGTAATTCATAGGTGTAATTTTTTCCTAATTGGAAGAAAGGCATTTCATGTTCTACATGTTTTATTTCAAACAATCTTTCTCCTAATGGAAAAAATATTAAGTCTCCTTCTTTAGGTCTTGTGCCAAATAACAAATCACCATCCTGTGCACCTTGTAAATTTGTAGAATTAAATTGAAATGGTGCTATAAAATCTTCAAACCTTTCTCTAGATATTGTTAGTGTAATTTCATTCTGTAAATTAATACCAAATTTTGACATTATATCAGCACCTTTTGCATACCCTTCGTAGTTGTTCAAGTATGCTTCCATCAAATAATTATCATTAAATTTAGATGATTGAACCTCACCTAAAATATCATCAGTAACTATCTGTTTTCTTGGAATATAATATACATCAATTCCAAACATATGTAAATGTTCATCTACCAGAGACTGTACTAATCTCTGTTCTTCTGGTGAACCGTGTTGGAAAAAAGGTGAAACAGGCATTATCCAATCATGTCAAGTACAGGAACTTCATAAGTAGATAGCATATTTGCTTCGAGTTCTTTTAACTCTAAGTCACCATCTTCATAAATTTGTCTACCGTTTAATTCAGTTCCGCCAGGCAATTTTACTCCTTGGAATTTGATGAGGTTTTGACCCCATTGTTTTTTGGTTTTTGCAACTACATATCTTTTCAAAAAAGAATCATTATAAACACCACTATAGTTAGCAGGATCCATTATCCTATAACATTCTATTAACACAAAATGATTTACTGTTGCAGATGCCCAATCAATATCTATATACAATTTTTGATTTCTTTTATTAAATCTAATTTGTGTTGATGTTGTTAATAAGAAATTAATATCTTCTAGATATGTTTTTGTCATAGAATAATTTAGAAGACCATCGTAACCTAAATTAAATGCAACATCATTTAAAAACAATTGATATTTTAAATTAAACATACCATTACTAAGTCCACTGCTATCAAACTGCATAACTCTTTCTATGCCAATAATAGAATCAGGAACTTGTAAATAATTTGAGTTCTCTTCAAAATCTCCAGAGGTAGTTGTTGTGGTTGTAATTCCTGTAGAAAAAGTACCACCTCTTGCTCTACCTCTTTCAATATCTTCTTTGGTTAATTTGTATTTTAATAATACTTTTTCTACCCCATCAAAATGTCTCTCGTAAAAATATTGTAGAGAGTCATCTAAAAGATCATCGAACTGTTCATCAGCAACATTGATCTCTAAAACAGGAGCACCAAGTTGCCTAAAAACATAATCTTGTAAAGTTGTTCTGCTACTGGGTTTTGCCATCAGAAGGTTCCTCCATCAATGCTATTTGTCCACTTAGGTATGCCCGAAGCATCTGTTGTCATAACGAAGTTAGAAGTAGTTAGGAAACCTACAGTGCTTGCAGAACTTACCAATCTACCATCATCTTCAAAGTATGCCATGCCATTAGGACCGCTATATCCTATGCCATTGTTTCCACCTTGATCAGAACGATAGTATAAACCATTTTTGAATGTGGCATATCCAACAACATGTACATTATCTTGAATTACAACTTGAGTTCCAAAACCTTTGATATCAGATACTGTTGTAACACCTGTTATAATTACATTATTCAATGTAGATATTCCACTGATGTTTATATTTCTACCATCTATCTCATCATATACAACATCACCAATAACATTTAGGTTACCTGCAACAAATACATCTTGTTGGAATGTTGCTATACCAACGAAGGTTGAGAAACCTGCGAAGGTCATTTCTGTTGCAATACCAGTTTGAATCCTAGCGTTTGTTATTGCAAAATCAGTTGCTAAACCTGCAGTAATTTTTGCATCAAGAATGTCTGCATCAACAAGATCTACAGCATTTGCAGTTATAACACCTGCTGTTGCTGTGATAGAAGTTCCTATTGAAACTTCTCCTTTGTAAACACCATTGTCTATGAATGATGTAATACCGAGTAACTCTGTACCAGATGCTCTGACAATTAATCTATCACCGCTACCAGATGCAGCAGGATCTGCATACATTAGTTTTAGAGTTTTCTCATCTACAGTTAAGAAATCACTACTACCTGCAGCAGTTTGTACACTAAAGTAATCACTTCTTATTTGTACTCTAGAGAATGTCTCATTACCGTTAGCATGTTGTAAAATAACATGTCCTCTATTGTTAAAGGCATCGGTATCTTGATGGTAAATCTTAAAGTCTGTATTATCACCAATTCTGACTTCTACATTGTCAGGAATATCTGTATGACTATTAAGACCAACAGGTGAATTGATTGTTAACGATCCATCGCCTCTTGTTTGACCAACTGTAAAGTTAGTTGCTAAACCTGTAGCAATCTTAGCATCAACTGCATCAAGATTATTTGTATCAATCGTTGTGATTGTAGCAGCAGTACCTACTATATCAGTTACAATACCAGATTGAATCTTAGCATTTGTTATTGCAAAATCAGTTGCTAAACCAGCTACGATTTTAGCATCAACAATATCAATGTTATTAACATCAGCAATATCGCTGAAGGTTACAACACCAGTAGCATTGATTCTTTCAAATCTAGCAGTATCTAAAACATCTAATCTGTCTCTAGGTGCAGCAGTTGAAATACCAACTTTTTGACTAGCATCTATTCTTACTGCCTCTTCATTGTCAGTGTTAAATCTTATAGTACCATCAGAACCAGAGTCATCAAGAGCGATAGAAGTATCATTTTTTTGGAATGCATCTAGTTGAATAACTGTAGCAGTTAAGATACCTAAAACATTTACATCACCAGTAATGTTGATGTCTCCTGATCCAGCTGGGTCAATGTTAATATCACCAGATGTAGATTCTATATTATTTCCTGCTATTTGGATGTTACCAAATGTACCACTGTTAGGTGTAATCTGACTGCTGTTTGAACCATC
>TARA_B100001113_G_scaffold44207_1_pt1 | contig 17211 bp, 23 predicted proteins | sample TARA_B100001113 | Tara Oceans TARA_B100001113 (sample SAMEA2622402) | marine metagenome | biome: marine biome (ENVO:00000447); feature: deep chlorophyll maximum layer (ENVO:xxxxxxxx); material: "saline water (ENVO:00002010), including plankton (ENVO:xxxxxxxx)" | depth 50 m | reverse complement strand
TCAGCTTTGCCAGAAGAAATGAGAATTGATAAGGCTCAATGGTTTACAGTAAATTATCAATATGCTGCACAAATGATGTTTAAGTTGTTTAAAGAATATAAAAGTCATACACTAGCTGCTAGAAGATTAGCTATGGGTAATAAGATTTTTTCTTTGGATATGATGACTTCTAAATTTGCAAATATATTGGATAATTATTTACCAAATTTTGAAGAACAGCCTCAAGCAGTTGATTTAAAATTACCTAAATTAAAAAAAGTCGGTGATAAGGATAAGTTACCAAAGTTAAAATTACCAAAACTAAAGAAGGCTACATAATGGAACAAAAAACTAATTGTCCTTTATGCGAGGATTTACATAACAATTGCTTTGTAGAAACAACAGAAATTGAAGGTAAACCATTTGAATCTTATATGTGTTTTGGTTGTGGTATGACTACCAATTCTTATATGGCTATAGATAGTGAGAAGTTAGAAGAGTTAACCAAAAACAATACTCAGCTTATGAACGACTTAAAAATAATGGATGAGGAAAGAGGATTGATTTGGTTTCCATCTGTAGTTAATATGGGAGAAAAGGGATTGATATATCCTGATGGAGTTGAAACGGATTGGAAATGGCATTACGCAAAAGTTATCGATGTTCCAGAAGAACAGAGAAAACATTACGAAGGACATGATAAGAGATTGGATATAGAAAATCCTGAAGTGTTTGGTCAGTTTGAGTTTATGGATGCGTGTCAAGCTATGGGTATAATAAAAGATTTAGATGGGTAAGATAGCTTATAATTGGAATAAGGTAAATCGAGGTGATATCATTTCATTTAGATATAGAACTAAGGAAGGTAGAATTCTTAGAAGAACCATTTTAGTACTAGAACCTAAACTGAAAAATAAAGCTAAGAATCCTACAAGCGATTATCTTCTTCATGGAATACAATTAGAGATTTCTAACCAACCTGTTATCTCTGATATTAAAACAATATTGGAGAGTGCTGGTGAAGTTGGTGTAGTTGATGCGGATAAAAAGATATTTAATGTTGAATTAGATCTTAGCACAAAAAATGTTTATAAGAAAGTTAAGAATTTAATAAATAAAAATGGTATGTTCAGAACCTATAGTTATGATAAAGCTAGAAAGAGTCAGGTATTCTTAGAGGATTTAAGATTACCTCAAGATTTTGTGAAGGAGTTGGTAGGTGAAAATTAGTTATGGGATTACAGTACATAATGAAGAGAAAGAACTAAATAAGTTATTAGAAATATTAGTACACAAGACAGATCCAGAAGATGAGATAGTAATCTGTGTTGATGGTGATGATGATGGGGTACGATTCGTATTAGATAGTTGGACACAACAATATGCTCACACAAAAACTATCAAAGTCTATCAAAGAAAATTAGATGGTGACTTTGCAGCTCATAAGAATTCAGTTATAGAAAACTCTACAGGTGATTATGTATTCCATATAGACGCTGATGAGTATCCGAATGAAATATTACTTCAACAACTAAAACAAATACTGGAAATAAATGATGTCGATTTGGTTTGGATACCAAGAGTCAATACTATTGAAGGTATGCAACCACATCATATTCAAAAGTGGGGTTGGAGAGTTACAGAAAATAATTGGGTAAACTATCCAGATTATCAGGCGCGGGTATTTCGGCGTGATAGTGAAATTCGTTGGACACGACCACTACACGAATATATTACAGGTTGTAAAACATACGCACATTTGCCACCGCATGAGGAATTGAGTTTGTACCATCCAAAAACAATTGAAAAGCAAGAGAAACAGAATATGTTTTATAATCAAAATTTTAGTAAAGAAATGAATGTGAGGAAATAATGTTAAGTGTAATACAAAGTGTTTATAATAAAAATCCTTTAATTGCAAAATCAACTATAAATCAAATAAGCTCATTAGATTCTCTTGATATAGAATTTCAATTTATATTATTTAATGATAAAGGGGATAAAGAAATTATAAATGATATTCCAGATCATATTAAAAATCATAAGTATTTTGAATATCATTATTCTGATTTTAATTATGGTAATAAAACAGCTAGTGGTGGTTTTTTAGGTGCTAAAGATTTAATTAAATTTCCATTTGTACATTCATCAAATCAAGATGATTTTTATAATCCAACATTTTATAGCCTTTCACTAAAACATCTGTTATCATTAGATAATACATACGCTGCTGTATGCTCAAATTGTTATCATATAAATGAAGAATTTGAAATAGAGGGTATACCACTTCCTACTGAAGATGTTGAAATGAATGTTCATTGGTCTAATCCAACATTTATGTTTGATTGGATGTTTGGAATTGATGGTGATACATTAACAAGAAGTAGTAATTTTATATACTTTCCAGGAACTATTTTTAGAGCCGAATTATATGAAAAAATAGGAAGTCCAGATATAGTTAATTTTGGTGGATCATGTGATTTTGAATATTGGGCTAGAGCAGTTTTCAATGGATATAAATTTAAATATTTAGGTTTACCTACTTGGTCTTATATGAAGAGTTCATATTCTCATTCACTTACTAGTCAAAGTAATCCTAATTTATCTAGAGAAGAAATATACAATCCAAGAATTATAAATAAATATCAAAATCTTTGGTTGGAAAATAATAAGAATATAAGAACCAAACCGATGGTAACTGAAAATGTATACTGGAAGTGATGGAATATTATAAATACTATTTATCATTACATAAAAATCCTAAGTGCAGAAGATTACATTTTATAGGACAAGTTGTTACTATTTTTTTTACTATTATCGTAATAATTAATTCGTATTGGATTTTAGTACCTATAATTCCATTTGTAATTTATCCATTTGCTTGGAGTGGTCATTATTTCTATGAAAAGAATGAACCAGCAGCATTTAATCACCCTATCAAAGCTAAAATATCCGATTGGAGAATGTTCTTTGATATACTAAGAGGTAAAATAAAAATATGAGTAAATTAAATAATAAAGTTGTTTTAATAACTGGTGGTGCAGGCAATATAGGTTCTTATATATTAGACAAAGTATTAGAACAAAAGCCTGATAAGTGTATAGTGGTTGATAATTTATTTAATTCAGATAAATCATATAAAAAGTTAAATGACAATTTGGTTAAATTTTATCCATTGGATATATCAAAATTAGATGAGATGGAATATATATTTGAGACATATAAACCAGAATATGTTTTTCATTGTGCTTCTATGTTAATACAGGATTCAGAAATATTACCCAGAAAATCTATTAACACTAATATAATGGGCACTTTTAATATTGTTGACTTGTCAAATAAATATAATGTTAAAAAGATATGCTACTCTTCTTCAGCATCTGTTTATGGTGAACCACAATATTTGCCAGTAGATGAGGAACATCCATTTCAGTATAAAAATTTTGTATATGGTTGGACTAAGATTACTGCAGAAATGATTTTTGAATCTAATTGTAAAGTAGATTGGTTAGGGTACAGATACTATAATGTTTATTCGGATAGGATGAGAGAAGGTGCTTTCTATACACAAGTATTTCCTATATTTTATAATAAAATTAACAATGGTGAAGATATAACTATATTTGGTGATGGTAGTCAAACAATGGATTTAATTCATGCTGATGATATAGCTAGAGCAAATATGATGGGATTAGAGAGTGATGTAACAAATGAATTTTTTAATGTGGGTAGTGGAGAAGAAACAACTGTAACTGATTTAGCCAAAACTATGATGGACATAATGAAACTAAAGGTAAATATAATTTACAAAAATGATGATTCACAGAAAGTTAAAAATAGAAGAAGCTCCACTAAGAAAATAAATGACTTATTGGGATTCACTCCTAAAGTTAAAGTTAAGGATGGTTTAACCAAATACATTAGAGGTAAAGTTTGATTATTAAAATAGAACAGAGTAATTTAAAATTAGGCTTTTTAGGATTGCGGGCCAAGTTCGTTTCAGACAATTGTAATGAAAACATAGAGAAACATATTTTAAAATCAGAACTTGATATAGATGAAACATTTGATATGATATTCTTATTAGGACACTATAAGATGATATCAGAGGACATAATATTAAAACCTAAATATGGCATTTACTGTTTACACGAGTCTCCCTTACCAGAAGGTAGAGGTCATGCTCCAATACAATGGGCTATTTTGAATAAAAGACCCAACTTAACTATTAGTTTATTTAAGATTGATATAGGAGTTGATACCGGTTTAATAGCTCATCAACATAATGTTTCTATTGATGAATTAGATACTTATGAGGTTATAGATAAAAACAGAAAAAAAGGACAATCTGATTGTTTTAATATTTTTATAAAAGATGTATTGGATAGTAGAGTGATAAAGCTGACTAAACAAACAGGAAAAGGTGATTATCACAATAAAAGAAGTCCTGAAGATTCCGAATTGGATACAGATAAAAATTTACCTGAATTATGGGATAGTATCAGAATGTGTGATAATAAAAATTTTCCAGCATTTTTTAAATTAAAGAACAAAAAAATAATACTGAGATATGAGGTAGTAGATGATTGTTAGTAGATGTCCACTTAGAGTTTCACTTGTAGGCGGCTCAACTGATTTAATAGATTTTGTTGAAAAGCATGGTAGAGGTTCGGTTATAAGCTTTCCTATTAATATGTATACTTATATATTCTTATCATATAATAATGATGGTGAATATCGTATAAACTATTCAGCTCCTGAAACACAAAAATGTATAGAGGATATTAAAAATGATGTTGCCAGAGAAGTTTGTTCTTATTTTGATTTACCTCCTGTTACTGTAGTATTTAATTCTGATATTTCATCGACTGGTTCAGGATTAGCATCTTCATCATCTTATACAATAGCTTTAGTATCTGCTATAAATAAACTGTTAAATTTAAATATGAGTCAATTTGAAATATGTAAACTTTCATTAGATATAGAACATAAATTTAATCCATTGACTGGTTATCAAGATTCTTATGGTTGTGGTTTGGGTGGTTTAAAAAGATTGAATTTTTATCCTGATAATATTGAGACTCTTCCATTGAAAAAATCAGTTTTGAATAATACAAATATGTATTTGATTAACACAAATTCTATTAGAAATTCAACTGATATTTTAAACGATATAGACTTTGATAGAATAGCTCCACTTTTAACTTTAGTTGATGATTTAATGTATAATATAGATAATTCTGATACATTTTATAAAATACTAAATGAAGGGTGGGAAATTAAAAAGCAATCATCATCTTTAATTTCTTCTAATGATGTGAAAACTATTGGGGATAAATTAGAAAATGATGATAGAATTAAAGCCATTAAATTGTGTGGTGCTGGTGGTGGGGGTTATTTCTTAGCTATTAGTGATGAGGCTATTAATGATGATGGATTTATTAAAATAGGTATAGATTATGTAGGTGTAAAAAGTGAATACTTTTAAATGCCAAATATGTGGTTATACTAAATATAAAATTTTACATAAACAAAATAAATTTGTATATGGACTATGTAAAAAATGTTCATTTGTTAGTCAGATAAATTTACATCCAAAAGAAGTTTATGTTAATTTACCTTATCAAACTCAATCTAATTATGAAGAACATTCTAAAAATAGAGCAAAATATATATATGATTTTTCTAAAGATTTTATAAAAGGTAAATCAAACTTTTTAGATATTGGCTGTTCGCGTGGTGGTACGATGAAATATTTGAAAAAGCTGATATCCAATATTAATATAACTGGTTGTACAGTTATGGGTAATGAATCTATGGTAGATTCTAAATTAAATATAATCAATAAAGATTTTAATAATATTAAATTCAAGTCAAAATATGATTTTATAATTATGTCGCATATTCTGGAACATTTTATTGATATTAGATCCTCATTAAAAAAAGTATATTCACTTATGAATAATGATTCTATAGCTTATATAGAAGTTCCTTGGATAGACTATTTAAAAGTAAGGATTAAGTCAGAGTATTTTCCTGAACATATATCTTACTTTACACCACACTCATTAAAAAATTTATTATTAACTTCTGGTTATACAATAGTAAAATTCAAGTCAAGTAAATATTGGGGTAACATAAAAGTATTGGTCAAAAAAGATAATAGTGGTGTCAAAAAAATAATTAATTTTCATAAAAATAAACACTATTTATTGTATATATTAGAGAAAAAATTTAGAAGATTAACTCATTGGTTTTATAAATTTAATCTAAAATATTTTAATATAAATTCAAATGATTAAGTTATGCAAATAGGAACATTACAAAAAGAATTAGAAGTTATTAAAAAGAAGTCTTTAGAATTTAAAGATGTTATACAGCCCTATGATAGAGTTATTATAATAGGTAATGGTGGTAGCAACTCTGTTGCTTCACATATAGCTCAAGACTACACAAAGATGTTAGGTAAAAAGGCTATCAGCTTTTCAGACGCTTCAAGACTAACCTGTTATATAAATGATTATGGTAGAGATGAAGCTTATGTACAATTCATAAAACATTTTTGGGAAAAAGATACAATGGTTATCCTAATATCATCTTCAGGTAACTCAATGAATATAGTAAATGCTGCACAATATTGTATTGATAAAGATTATCCATATATGGCTCTATCAGGTTTTGATGAAGATAATAAACTTAATAGTTTAGGTAAACATTTCTTTAGATATCATTGTAGGTCTCATGATTATGGTGTGGTAGAATCTGCGCATTTGATTATGTTACATACAATATTACCAAAGAAAGAAGTGAGGGGTATTGTTGCTGGTGCATTTGATTTGATTCATCCTGGCTATGTAAAGATGTTTAAAGAGGCTAAAAATCATTGTACACATCTAACTGTAGCTTTACATGAAGATCCATCTGCAGAAAATGGTAAACCAAAGCCGGTTCAATCTGTTGAAGAAAGAGAAGAGATATTGATGGCTATGAAGGATGTTGATGATGTTAGAGTTTATTGGAATGAGTATGGTTTAAGTCAGTACTTAGAGGTTGGTAAATTTGATGTAAGATTTTTAGGTGATGACTATAAAGATAAAGATTATACTGGTAAGGAATTAGATTTAAAAATAGTTTGGATAGATAGAAATCATAATTACTCTACGACTAAATTAAAGGGAGAAATTAAAAATGTTACATAATCCATTTAAAATTGTAAAAATGTTTGAAGAGGAAGTTGCACATTATGCTGGTTCAAAGTATGCTGTAGCTACTACTAGCTGTACTGATTCTATTTGGTTGTGTTGTGCTTATGAAAGAGTAGATGTGGTTACTATCCCAAAGAGAACCTATATATCAGTACCACAGTCAATTATTCATTCTGGTGGTCAAGTTAAATTTGAAGATTTAGAATGGAGTGGCATTTATCAACTAAAACCATTTCCCATATATGATGCTGCAAAAAGACTAACTTCTAATATGTATATTGATGGTACTCACATGTGTTTGTCATTTCACTTAAAAAAACCATTACCTATTGGTAAAGGTGGTATGATTTTAACTGATAGTAAAGATGCTTATGAATGGTTTCTAAAGGCTAGATATGAGGGTAGATCATTTAATAATCCTAATATAAGTTATAGAGAAGATCCAATTGATTTGAATGGATATAATATGTATATGACTCCTGAACAAGCGGCTAGAGGTTTGTGGTTAATGCAACACTATCCAAAACATAATGATGACCAAAAAGAAATACCAGACTATCAAGACCTAACAACCTATCCACTATTTAAAGGGAGTAGTAATGTTATCACTTAGAGAAGCATTTGATAATAGACATAGAGGTGCTATGATAAAACATAATCACTTTTTTGATATTTATGATTCACATTTGTCTTACAGACAAAATGATGAGATGAAAATATTAGAGATAGGTGTTTATAATGGTGGCTCATTGTATATGTGGAGAAATTATTTCCCAAACTCATCAGTTATTGGAATTGATATTGATCCTTTTACTAAGAGGTGGGAAGAAGAAGATAAAGATATAAAAATTTACTTAGGTGACCAATGTGATACAAAGTTTTTACAAAGGGTTTGTGACGAAGAAGGACCTTTTGATTTGATAATTGACGATGGTGGTCATGAAAATCATCAAATAATAACATCCTTAGAATTTTTATTTGGACACCTTAAAGTTGGTGGTACTTATGTTGTGGAAGATACATTTGCGTCTTATTGGCCAGAATATGATTGTGATAGAAAAAAAGATACATCTGGTAATGATTTAAATCCTATATTAAAACCATTTGATAAAAAATATACCTCTATGGAATTTTTAAAAGGAATAACAGATACATTAAATGTTTGGGCTTACAGATCAGATGAGGCTGGTGATTTGAAAAAAACTGGCAAATTAAATCAATATGAGAAATATCTACATTCTATTCATTTTTACGATAGTATAGTTTTTATAAATAAACAAAAAAGAGATGGTGAGAAATCATTTGGTAAGGACAAATGGTATGAACATAAATTAGGACAGGAAGCTGAATTTGTTCATGATAATGTTACAGGAGAAAATTACTTTGGATACAAAAAAGATTAAGATAAATGCTTGGAAAGGTACTGATTCAACAAAATTAGATTACGCAAATCAAGACCTTAATAAGATACCGAATAATGTAGAATATGTAGGTCCGTTTTTAGATTTTGATGGTATAACTTTATTTGTTGATAAATGTTTTGATCCAGAAGATGTTCACATTATAGATAAATGTAATAGTAAATATAAAGTTGCTTGGATACATGAACCAAGACCTTTACATAATTTACAAAACAATAGATTAAAAACTTTAGAAAGTATGTTAGATAAATTTGATTTTGTGATGACTTACGATCAATATCTTTTGGATACTTATCCAAATAAATGCGTGTATTGTGTTGATAATGGAATATGGGTTTCAGATAATATGATAAAGTTACATGAAAAAACTAAACTAGCTTCTATTATTTATTCTTGGAAAAATGATACCGAAGGGCATAGGTTAAGACACATTATTGCTAAAACTGATGGTTTAGATTTATATGGTAGTGGTGCTGGAAATTTTATCGAATTTAAAGAAGAGGGGTTAGCAGATTATTATTTTTCAATAACTATTGAAAATTCTAAATCCAAATATTATTTTACTGAAAAAATAATGGATTGTTTTGCGTGTGGAACAATACCTATTTATTGGGGCTGTGAAAATATTGGAGATTATTTTGATGAGAGAGGAATTATAACATTCACAGAGGTTTCAGAGTTACAGGAAATATTTAACAGAATTGGTGATATGGATTATATAGAAAGTTTACAGCCTTATGTTAAGAAAAACTTAGAAATTGTGAAGCAGTATAATAGATATGAAGATTGGATTAAAGAAAATATTTATGATAAATTTTTAGGAGATACAGATGGAAAAAATATATTCAAAAATTAATGGTGAATTATTACACATGGTTCATCGATTGGAAGATATGGTTAAGTCTCGAATTGATGTAATATCAGATGACAATTTTTTACAGTTAGCTGTAATGAAAATGGAAGAGGGTAAAACTTTTAGACCACATAGACATATATACAAAGAAGTAAGTTATGATAAAGCTATAGCACAAGAAAGTTGGGTAGTTATTCGTGGTAAAGTAAAAGTTTTTATGTATGATATAGAAGGTAGTGAAATACTTGCTGAACCAATTTTGGGTCCTGGTGATGCCAGTATTACCTTAAAAGGTGGACATACATTTGAAATACTTGAAGATGATACTATTGCTTATGAATACAAAACAGGTCCTTATGAAGGACAAGCTTTAGATAAGGAATTTATAAATTAATGGATTTAACTTTAGTAGGATATACTCTACCATCAATAGATGATAATCTGATGCTACAGCATTTGAATTCATATACTAAATATATGTGGGATAATGTACAGACTAAGATATTCTTTAAAAACAAAATTAGTAATAATATTTCTGATAAGCTAAATGAGTATGATATAAAGTATGAAGAGGGAGTAAATCGGTATTGGATACCAACAATTATTGATATGTTAGAAGATATTGATACTAAATATGTTGAGATATTTTTAGAAGATAAGGTTATGATTGATGTAGATCATTTTGAGTATAGTTTTAATGTACTTAACCAAAATAATTTAGATTATTTACCTAGCTGTTATTTTAACTATTGGAATAAACTAACCAAATGGATGTCGGAATATCAAGAAGTAAATAGTGCTGAGGGATTTTCATTGATGAGGTGGGGAACTGAACAGGCTAAAATCTCTAGAGATTATGTTTTTAAAAATCAAATACCTGGTTTAAATGGTGATCCGTTTCCTATAAGTACGAGTGGTGTTTATAAAAAAAGTTTTTTGCTAGAAACTCTTGAAACAATAATAAATTCTGAATATTGGGATATTGTAAGTAAGAGTGGTCCTAATGCTTTTAGTGATTGGGCTAAAAATCCATATTTACCACATTCACATGAAGTATGGTGGAAACATAATATGGATAGAGTAGATTTAGAGTATACAATATTAGTACCTAATTATGTACATTCAAAAACAGAAGATCCTAAAAATGAAGATAGATTTCATTTGGATTAATTGGAGACTATAAATGGAAAAAATAAAAATAGAAGATTTTTGGGAAAGAAAAGGTAGAAATTCAAGACCAATACCTTATTCTGAAATTATAAATTTTGTCAATAATGCTGTAAATCCAAAGTATTTGTATGATGAGACAATCAATACTAAATTTGTAGAAAGGTATTATGAGTGGATTCAACAAAGTAAACTTAATAACTTAATAGGTTTGGATAAGTTTAGTGCTGTAGATTTTGTACATGGTACATCTCAGGCATTTGACTTTTGGTATCAAAAACATCACAATAAAAGATTTAGGTCATTAAAAGGTGATTATGCTTATCATAAAGTTTCTTGGAAAAATTATTTTGATTGGGCTTATTTGGAAGATGATGAATTAAAAAATGGAGACGCACTAATAATTTCTGTACCATTTAGCGACTATGGTTCTAAACACCCAAATACAGAATCTTTATTAGACAAATGTGATGAGTTAGAAATACCTGTTTTTATTGATTCTGCATATCATTGTATTGCTAGAGATTTGGATTTCAATGTAGATAGGTCTTGTATAGACACCATAGCTTTTAGTATGAGTAAAGCCTTTTATGGAGTTGAAAGATTACGAGTTGGTATAAGGTGTAGAAGAGAAAATGAGGATGATGGTGCCGTTTTATTCAATCAATTCGGTTGTATATCTAAGGTAGCTGCTGGGGTGGGTTATGAATTATGTAACAACTTTGATACTGATTATAATCAAAATACATTCAGAGAAAAGCAAATAGAAATTTGTAAAGAATTAAATATAGAACCAGCCAATACAGTATTACATGGTATAACTGATAAGAATCATCCAGAGTTTGGTGATTACGATAGAGGTACTGATTGGAGAAGGGTTTGCATTTCAAAATTATTAGGAGATAGTGATTATGTCGAAATTTAAATTTGATGAAGTGTCACCTGGTTGGCATTATGATAAGTATTCTGAACCAAAGGATGAGTTGAAACATGTAGGTTCAATTGATATTGATGACAATGTATCACTTATAGCAGATAATATTTTATCTAATCCCTATGGAGAAGGTGGTATAAAAAGAGTACATATAGGTAATCCAGCAGAAGATGTAAATAGTAGTGTTATAAATAAAAGAGTAGCACACATGAGAGAAATAGGGTATACAACAGATAATCATTTTATTGAATTTATAAATGAAAAATTTCCAACATTAGAAAAGGAGTTATCTGAAAGGTACGGCGTCTCGCACTATCATTATTGTTCGATTTTGATAAATCCTGGACAATGTATGCCAGTTCACGATGATACATACAGCTACCTACAAAAATACATGAGTAGAGATTATCCTGATGTTGAATATGATATGTTAGACATAAGAAGATATTGTACTTTTTTAACTGATTGGGAATGGGGACAATCATTTGGCGCTGGTAATGTAATAAAATGGCAGTGGAAAGCGGGTGACATTTTTGAATGGAAACATAAGATGTTACATTGGTCATCTAATGCGAGTATGAAACCAATGTTATTTTATGAAATTACAGGGTTAAATTTATGATAAATTTAAATTTAGGTTGTGGTGAAACTATTATTGATGGATTTATAAATGTTGATATAAGAGAAGATATCCACTACTTTAACAATGTTGTATCTGATGATATAGAATCTTTATCTACATTTCAGAATGATTCTGTTGATTTAATATACGCATCTCATGTATTGGAACATTTTGGTAGAGAGAAAGTATTGAAAGTTTTAAATTGTTGGTATAATAAATTAAAAGATGGTGGAACATTAAGACTATCTGTACCAGATTTAGATACGATAATGAGATTATATGTTGATGGTAAATGTAAATTGCAGGATATTACTGGATTGATTTATGGTGGTAAAATAGTCAGATACGATGAATATTTGAAAAATGATATCGATGATAATCTAACATGTACGCATGATAAATGGAAAAGTTGGGGTGGTGATTTAGATACTCATCGTTGTGGTTTCAACGAAGATACATTAACACAGATTTTATCAGCAATTGGATTTAAAGATATTGTCAAATGGGATTGGAGAAAAACAAATCATAAAGATTATGATGACTTTAGTCAGGCTTATTTGCCGCACATGGACAAAGATAATGGAACATTAGTAAGTTTAAACTTAGAGGCTATTAAATGAAAAAAGAAGAGAGGTATAAGAAAATATGGAGTGATTACTTTAATGGTGGTATTGCTATGTGGTCTTATTATGGTTACAAATATCACAGTTATTTAATTACTAAACATATTGTTTGTAATTTACCGATACCTAAAAAGGGTAAGTTAGTTCAATTGGGAACAGGTTTAGGAACTACCATAGAATTACTCTGTCTTAAATTTGGTGAAGATAGGGTTGTTGGTTATGATCTTTTTAATCCATTAGGTCATAATAATATTAAATTTTTAGATACTACAGAGGAAGCTCCTCCTGTTGAGGATATAGCTTACTTAGAAATTGATATTTGTAGTATGAGTGATGCGAGAAATCACAGAAGAGACTTATTAGATTGGGCCCTTAATACGGTTGTAAAGGGGGGTTATATATTAACAAATAAAAGTATAACGCAAGATTTAGTAAATGAAAAGTGGGCATTTGAAATAATAGAATTGAATAGTTTTGATATTCCCGAGCTGTGGTTTGATAATCCACATGAAAATAGGATTAATACTAAAGTAATTTTAAAAATTAAGTAGGAGTTTATTTATGAAAAAAGCATTTATAACAGGTATAGCTGGTCAAGATGGTAGTTACTTATCAGAATATTTATTGGAACAGGGTTATGAAGTTCATGGTATAGTCAGAAGGAATTCTGTACCTGAACATCAAGACTCTAGAATAGAACATATAATTGATAAAATACATACATACTATGGTGATTTATTAGACCAAGGTAGTTTAGAAAGGTTGTTTGATAAAATACAACCAGATGAGATATATAATATAGGAGCACAATCTCATGTTAGAATTAGTTTTGACATTCCACAATTTACAGTTCAAACAAATGCTTTAGGTGTGTTGAATATATTAGAAGCTTACAGACGCAGTTGTCCTAATGCTAAATTTTATCAGGCATCATCATCAGAGATGTTTGGTCTTTCAGTTGATGAGGATAACGCACAAAGAGAAACTACACCTATGAATCCAGTATCACCTTATGGTTGTGCAAAAGTTTTTGGTTATAATATTGTTAGAAACTATAGAAGGGCTTATAAATTACATACGACTAATGGTATTTTATTTAATCATGAATCACCAAGAAGAGGTACTAATTTTGTAACCAATAAAGTAGTACAGGCTGCAGTTAGGATAAAGTTAAATTTACAAGATAAATTAGAGATGGGAAATATGGATTCATATCGTGATTGGGGACATTCAAAAGATTATGTTCGAGCCATGCACCTTATGTTACAATGTGAGAAACCAGGCGATTGGGTTGTTGCTACTGGCAAATGTCACTCTGTACGAGATATGTGTGATTATGTCTTTGGACAATTAGATTTAAACTACAAAAATTATGTCGTTCAGAATCCTATATATATGAGACCAGAAGAGTTACCATATTTAAAGGGTGATTCAACTAAAATTAGAACTGAACTTGGTTGGGAGCCAGAGTATACATTTGAAACATTAATGGATGAAATGATTGAACATTGGATGGGGAAGCTTGATGGGAGATAAACACTTCAGAGGTAACAATACTGTAGATTACTGGCATTTAAAACATCAAAGAGATTTTAATTTGGATGGGGATTATGAATTTCCAACAGATCCTTTGAATTATGGTTATGTAACAAAACAATTATTGATTGAAAATAGAGATGCTTTTTCTAGAAAATCTATTTTAGAAATAGGTTGTGCGAATGGTACAACAATTACTGATATTAAAAATGGATTAGAAGATTTTGATTGTTATGGTTGTGATTTTAGTCCAGTATCAATAGAAGCGGCTAAAAAGAAATCTCCGAATGTAGAATACGAAGTTAGAGATGTTATATTAGATCCAATTAAAAAGGATTATGGTGCTATTTGTATATTAGAGACAATAGAACATATTGAAGAGGGTACTAACTATAAAATATTAGGTAATATATTAGAACATTGTGAATACGCTATAGTCTCAACAGTAGATACAGAAGATGATTGTTTTGGTGAACATATATCGCATTATAAATTGGATACATTTGATAAAAAGGGATACGATGTAGTTTGGAAGAGTAAATTAACTGAAATACAAATGCCCGATGGTATATACCATTATATTATATTTCTTATTAAAGGAGATTTAAATTGAAGATAGCATTTTTTTCAGAGGTTGGAGAGAATAAAAAGTATCCAAGAGACTTTGATAATGCGAGAACGGAGATAGCTTGGTGTATAGCCTTAGATGCTCCAATGTGTCACCTACAACAACTACCTAACGAAAAATTTGATTTGGGTATTGTTATAATACCAAAGAATAATCCTAATGTAAATTTGAATCATATTAGAAAGGTATGTGAAAATGTTGCAGTTATGCAAGAAGGACCACATTGGTACTTCCAAGACTACTCAGTACAGAATCAGTTTTATTATCTTAATAACCTAATAGATGCGGATTGGGTATATTGTCACAATCAAAGTGATGTAAATTACTATAAGGGCTTAGGTTGTGAAGATGTCAGAGTAATGAGAAGTTTAATGATACCACATGATATACCGAGTAGAAGTGAGTGGAGTGATATAGTAATGGTTGGTGGAAATATGGTAAGTTGGTATGGTGGTTTTGATTCATTTATAGTGGGTAGAGAGTTTGGACACCCTATGTACGCACCATCAATGGGTAGAAAACAAGAACAAGAAGATGCAATAGAAGATATAACTTATCTACCTTACTTAACTTGGAGGGATTGGATTAGCACACTATCCCAATTCAATATTGGTGTTCATTTAATGAGAACGCATGCGGCTGGTACATTCGCTATGAACTGTGGATTTCATGGAATACCTTGTATTGGTTATAAAGGGTTGGATACACAAGAAATATTACATCAATATACCACAGTAGAAATTGGAGACTTAAAGGCAGCTAAAGAAATAGCTAATAAATTAAAAGATGGTGATTTTTATAATAAGTGTAGTAAAGATATAATAAAGAATTTTGATAAAAATTATACTGAAAAAGCTTGGAAGCTAAATTGGAGAAAAACAAATGAGTGATAAAGTAATTAGTTTCATACAACCAAGTAGAAACAACCTAAAGTATTTACAATGGAGTTATAACTCTATCAGAAAGAACCTTGGATACAGACATGAAATATGTATGGCCGATGATTTTTCTGATGATGGTACTTGGGAATGGATGAATGAGATAGTAAAGAAAGATGAGAATGTAAAGATACATCGTAACGAAGGTCCCACAAGACTAGGACACACAATACTATATGATACATTAGTTGATATGGCTACAAGTGAAATTGTAATGATTTATCATGCTGATATGTACGCCTGTCCTAACTTAGATGTGGAGATACTAAAACATTTGGAACGGGGTACGGTAGTATCTGCTACTCGTATAGAACCACCACTACATCCTAATGGTCCTGAAAAGATACTACATGACTTTGGAATAGAACCTGAAGAGTTTAAAGAACAAGAGTTATTAGATTGGTTGAGTAGTGGAATGGTAACAGAAAAAGAACCAACAAAAGGTATATTTGCACCTTGGGCAATATACAAAGATGACTTCACTTCTATTGGTGGACATGATGATTTATTTGCACCACAATCTAAAGAGGACTCTGATATATTTAATAGGTTTGTGTTGAATGGTTATAAACTGAAACAGACTTGGCAGGGGTTTGTATATCACATGACTTGTAGGGGTAGTAGATTCAAAGATGGTGCACAAAGAAATCCTGATGGTCAAGTTTTTATGAAGAATAGAGAAAGTGATGAGTGGATGGCGCAAAATGTAAGAAGTACTCGTAACTTCATTCGTAAATGGGGACACTTTGTTAAACATGATGAGATGATGATGCCAATAATACCACCAAAGTACGATATCGGATTACAGGTTATGAATACTGATATGACTTTTTTAAGAGAATTAGAACCATGGTGTAGTTGTATTTACTTAGATGGAAATTCAGAGGGTTATATAAATGAATATATAAAGTTCGAACAAAATAATACCAAATATGATATGAAAGAAAGAGTAAAACAATATGGAGCTGAGGATGTAACTAAGAATCATGATATAGTTATTCAGTTTGATGCTACAGAATTTGACAATAGTGCATTTCAGGTAATAACTAATATATCTGAAATATTGCAAGATAGTGGTGAGGTTGGTGTGATGGAGTATTATATATTTAGGGTCTTTATAAACAAATTAGAAACATACGAAAAAGATTTAATTTTGGTGAAATAAATATATATATATTATTATATGATGTACTACATAGTATTAAGTGAACGAACAGAGGATTTATGGGATCAAAACACATTGGGTGAGGAATCCTTTGGCACATTTTATACAGGATTAGGTTATATAGCACTAAATAATATAAT
>TARA_B100001113_G_scaffold134126_1_pt1 | contig 17231 bp, 17 predicted proteins | sample TARA_B100001113 | Tara Oceans TARA_B100001113 (sample SAMEA2622402) | marine metagenome | biome: marine biome (ENVO:00000447); feature: deep chlorophyll maximum layer (ENVO:xxxxxxxx); material: "saline water (ENVO:00002010), including plankton (ENVO:xxxxxxxx)" | depth 50 m | reverse complement strand
TATAAGGCTTTGAGGTATTAATATGAAAGAAAAAATTCTTATTGAAAACGGTACAATAATTGATGGTACCGGTTCTAAAGAATATCTAGGCAATATAGTTATTGAAGAGAATAAAATTATTGCTGTTGGAGAAAGTACAAAAAATTTCTCCAAAGAAGATAATATAAAAAAAATTAATGCATCTGGTAAATTTGTTATGCCAGGTATCATTGATGCTCATTGCCATATTAGTTTTGATGAGCCAACATCCAATGACGAACTTTTTTTTCACAGAAGACAGGCACTAGCAGCAATAATTTCAGGTCATAACGCTCGAAAAGTTTTATTTGCTGGAGTCACAGGCTTTTGCGACCCTGATAGTCTTCATGAAATTGGGATTGATTTAAGAGACGCTATTAATTCAGGGTATGTCGAAGGACCTAGAATGTCAGTTGGAGGAAATGCCTTATTAACATCTGTTGGAGGAACCGCAGGAAGATTAATTCCTGATCAAGGTATAAGAGGTTACGCACAAATCGTGCAAAATAAAGATGAAATAATTACAGAAGTCAGACGCCAAATAAAAAATGGTGCTGATTGGATAAAAATTCACGTCACAGGTCTTATTCCAAACCAAAGAGAGTCTGGTGAAATATCTGTTTGGTCATATGAAGAACTTAAATTAGTTTGTGATTTAGCTCATGATCTTGGTATTCCAGTTGTTGGTCATGTCAGGAATGCAAAAGGAGTTGTAGACAGTATTAAAGCTGGAATGGATATGATACTTCATGCAACATTTATGGATGAAGAAGCAATTGATCTTGTTTGTGAGACCAAAACACCAATTGTTCCAACTTTTACTTTTCAAGCAAATCTTGCTGATTTTGGTGAAATTATAGGTGCATCATCTGATTATAGAGAAATTTTCAGAAAAGAAATTACTGATAATTGTGAAATATTTAAAAAAATTCATGATGCAGGTGTTCCATTATTATGTGGAACCGAGAGTGGGTTTTCTATGACACCTTATGGCGAATGGCATTATAGAGAACTTGAGGTATTTGTTAACGATATAGGTATGAGTAATTTAGAGTCAATTGTTTGTGCTACTAAGAATGCTGCTAAGTCCCTTAAAATGGAGGGTAAAGTTGGAACTTTAGAAGAAAATATGCTTGCCGATATATTAATTTTAGATGAAAATCCTCTTGATGATATAACTGTGTTAGGTGATAAATCAAAAATTTCATCGATTATACTCAACGGAAGTGAAGTTGATAGAACTAGACCAATTCCGGAAATTACTCCTCCACAAGGCTGGAGATTATCACCTTATTCTGACAAAATTCTAACGCAAAATATTGCAAAAAATAGATAATTTTAATGACTGAACACATCTTTAATAATTACAACGATGCAGTTAACGCCTTAAGAATTAAAGATCTTAAGCAATCATTATATGATGATGGTGAGGTAATTATGGATCAAGTTTTGGTTTGTCTCCATGGAGAAGAACACAAAAAAAGAAGGAAGCTTGAAAATAAAATTTTTACAAGAGAAGTTTTCAAATATTATGAAAATGAAGTATTTCCAAAAACAATTAATGAAACTTTAGAGCCATACAAAGAACATGGAAAGATGGACTTAGTAGATTATGGTTTTAGAGTTTTACTTAATTTAACAGCAGATTTTTCTGGTGTTGATAGACCTGAAAAAACAAAAAAAGAAACTGAAACCTTATTAGGTTTATTAAAAATTTTCGCGTCTGGAGCAACATTACATCATTCAACGAGAGATCATGAAGAAGTTAAAAATGAAGTAAGAGATGCTCTTAAAAGTTTTGATGAACAATTTTTAAAACCATCGATTGAAAGAAGGAAAAATTTAATTAAAAAACAAGCTTATGAAGAGTTACCTAGCGATATATTGACTGTTCTTCTTGTTAATGAAGATGATCTCAACCTTCCGTATGAAGTTCTTCAAAGAGAAATAGCTTTTTATCTTTTAGCGGGAGCCCAAACATCAATACATTCACTTGTTCATGTTTTTCATGAGATTCATGAATGGATTAAAAATAATCCTTTAAAAAAAGTTAAATTGAAAGATGATCCAATATTTGTCCAAAAATGCTTCCTTGAAAGTACTAGATTACACCCATCAAGCCCTATTGCTCTGAGAAAGCCTGTCTGTCCTGTAAAACTACCTGATGATAAGGAAGCTAATTTAGGTGATAGCGTTGTAATTGATCTATATAATTCGAACAGAGATAAAAAAATATTCGGAGAAGATGCGGATAAATTTAATCCTTACAGAGAGCCGCCTAGTGGTCAAAATTTGTATGGGCTCTCCTTTGGCCTAGGAATGCATTCATGTATTGGAAGAAATCTTGCAGCAGGTGTAAATTCTAAACCAGATACAGATCCAAATAATCATCATTATGGAACAGTAACGATGATTTTAAGAGAATTAATTTCACGTGATGCTATTCCTGACCCAAATAATAAACCTAGAATGGATGATAAAACGAAAAGACCAAATTGGGGTTATTATCCTATCATTTTTTCCTCCAAGGATTAAAATTGTGACTAAGTTTGAAACATCAAGTTACGAAACCATAAAGTCAGCCTTAGTAAATAGAGACTTAAAACAGGCATTATATGATAAAGGAAAAGTAATAATGGACGGTGTTTTACTTACTTTACATGGGGATGAGCATCGGAAAAGAAGAAAATTAGAACATAGGGTTTTTCAAAGAGATTTTTTTAGATATTATGAACAAGAACTTTTCCCAAAAACTTTAAATGAGACAATTTTACCATTTCTTAAAAAAGGGAGCATGGATTTAATTGATTTTGGATACAGAATTACAATGAATCTAACTGCTGATTTTGCTGGTATTGATCGAGTAAAAAAAACCCCAAGAGAAACAGAAAATTTATTATCTTTAGTCAAAACTTTCAGTCAGGGTGCAACTTTAGTTCATTCAAAAAGATCCCACGATGAAGTGAATAAAGAGGTTCTGAAAGCATTGGATAAATTTGAGAGAGAATTTCTCATACCGTCAAAAAGAAGAAGAGAAAAATTAATAAAAGAATTTAAAAATAATAGATTAAAAAAAGAAGAACTTCCAAGAGATGTATTAACTATATTATTGCTTAATGAAGATAATATTGATTTAAACAATGATCTTATTAAGCGAGAAATAGCTTTTTACCTTCAAGCAGGGTCACATAGTACAGCAAATTCAATGGCTCACGCCTTACATGAAATTTTCACCTGGTGTCAAAAAGATACTCAAAATATAAAAAAAATTAGAGAAGACTCGCTTTTTCTTCAACGTTGTGTTCATGAAAGTATGAGGCTACACCCTGCAAGTCCTGTTGCCTGGAGAAAATCCCAATGTCCGGTAAATCTTGAAAAGAATATTAATATGAAAAAAAATGATTTAATCATTATGGATCTTCATGAGGCAAATCAAGACAAATCAATTTTTGGAAAAGACTCGAATATATTCAATCCAAATAGAAAAGTTTCAAAAAATCAATTTCTATGGGGTTTAACATTTGGAATTGGTCTTCATATGTGTTTTGGTAGAGATCTAGACGGTGGAGTAGTTCCTAACGAAAATACTGATCCCAATAATCATCAATATGGTATAGTAACTTTGTTAGTTAAAAAAATTCTTAACGAGAATGGATATCCTGACCCAAAAAATATGCCTAAAATTGACTTAAAAACCGAGAGATCAAATTGGGCCTCTTACCCAATTATATTTGGAGAAAAGAAATGAAAAGTGCAATTGTAACTGGAGCTGGAGCTGGAATAGGTAAAGCCATTTCAGAGAAATTAAGTGAAAATAATTATCGAGTTGGTATGTTAGATCTTAATGAAAGTGATGTTAGCAAAGCCTCAAAAGGAATAGAAAATAGTTTCCCTCTATATGGCGACGTTACCAACGAAAATTCTATTAGAGAGGCATTTGGAAAATTTGGTGAAGTACCAGATTTATTAGTAAATAATGTTGGTATTGTACTGTTTAGCCCACTGGAGGAGCATTCAATAAGTGACTACAGTAAAAGCCTTAATATTAATCTTTTAGGGTCTTTTATTACTTCAAGAATTTTAATAAATGACATGATCAAAAGAGGTCATGGCTCTATCATCAACATGTCCTCAGTAAATGGAATAAATCCTGGTATTGGCATAGGAGCATACCCCGCTTCAAAAGCTGGCATTATTTCAATGACTCAACAAATGGCAATTGAATGGGGTAAATTTGGAATTAGAGTAAATTGTATTTCCCCAGGATTTATAGATGCTGGGATGTCTAAACCAATATACAAAGATAATAAAGTAAGAAAACTTAGAGGAGGTGCTGTTCCTTCAGGCAGGCTTGGCGAAGCAGAAGATATAGCAAATGCAGTTTTGTTTTTAGACTCAGAAAATGCATCATATATTAACGGTCATAATTTAGTAGTTGATGGCGGTGTGATTAGTAGTGTTATCGCTCAACTTCCAAGGGAATAATGAAAAAAAATTTAATTTTTTCTGGTGGAATATTTCATCCATTTGATGATACATCAAAAACTTTATCAACTATTATCAATAGTTTTGGTTACGACTCTGAAATAATGGTAGATATTGAAGAAGGTATTAGAAATATCGATAAATATGATTTAATCACCTTCAATGCACTTAGGTGGAGAATGCTAAATCATGAAAAATATATACCTTACTTGGATGAATGGCAGTTTAGTCTATCAAATATTTCAAGAAAATTGTTAGACGATTACATTAGAAAAGGCGGTAAAATGCTTGCTTTTCATACCTCAGTAATTTGTTTTGATGATTGGGATGGGTGGTCAAAACTTATAGGCGGAAAATGGAATTGGGATGAATCTTATCACCCGCCAGCTGAAATAGTTGAAGTGTCACCTTTACAAAATCATTTTTTACATAAAAATGTTAAAAATTTTAAACTGAAAGATGAGGTGTATCATAACCTGCAAATAGAAAAAGATTCTCAACCCTTTCTTTCAGCAAAATCTAATACAACAAATGAGAATCATATTATTGGCTGGACACATCAATATCAAAAAGGAAGAACTGTTTATAATGCTTTGGGTCATGATTCAGATTCTTTTAAAAATCCAGATATGATTAATATTATTAAAAATAGCCTATTGTGGTTATCAGGAGATGAAATTTGTTAAAAATCAAAGATATGTCAATTATAGTGACTGGCGGTTGTTCGGGTTTGGGCCTTGGAATGGCGAAAAAATTCAGCAAAGCTGGAGCAAAAATTACCATTTGCGGCAGAAGAAAAGAAAAAGTTAGAGAAGCAGGAGATAATCTTGGTTCTAATGTTCTAGCAATCGTTGCAGATGTTACAAAGGATAATGATAGAAAAAAAATTATCGATAATGCCTTGGAGCATGGAGGAAAAATTGACTCACTTATTAATAATGCTGGTAATATGTACAGAGGAGCTATTGATGAGTTAGATCAAGAAAAACTAATAGATATTTTTAATACAAATGTTATTTCAGGAATGATGCTTTTAGGAAAAGCAAAAAAATATTTATCCAAAACCGAAGGGTCAAATATTTTTATAGGTTCAGTTCATAATAGAAGAGCTTTTCCAGGGGCTTCCCCTTATGCAGCTACAAAAGGTGCTTTAGAGACATTAACAAAAGTTCTGGCTGCAGAACTTGGTAAAGAAAAAATTAGAGTAAATTGTGTTGTACCAGGGGGAGTTTTTACTGAAATTAATCAAAGAGCAGGTTTATTTGATGAAAATACTGCAAAAAAAAGATTAAATGATATGGCATCAATTCACGCTCTTGAAAGAATTGGAACTCCAGAAGAAATAGCCGAAGCAATTGAATACCTTATTTGTGCAAAGTGGACGACAGGTGCTATTCTTGAGGTTGATGGAGGTTTGGGCTTGGGATTAACTGATGCTTAAATAGGTAAACTTGATACACCACCATCGACAGCAATTGATTGGCCTGTAATATAGCTTGATTTTTCAGAAGCTAAAAAAGCAACTAAATCTGCTAATTCTTCTGGCCTGCCGACCCTTTTAATCGGAATATCATTTGATATCGTATCGATAACTTGATCCTCAGAAATATCTAAATCTTTTGCTTGTAAAGAAACGAGACCCTCTACCCTCTCAGTTTTTGTGAAACCCGGACAAACATTGTTAATTAAAATATTTTCTGATGCAATTTGATTTGATAGAGTTTTGGCCCAACCATGAACTGACATCCTTACACCATTTGATAAAATTAAATTATCAATAGGTTGTTTTGCTGAAACTGAACTAATATTAATAATTCTTCCCCATTTATTTCTTTTCATCGAGGGTAAAACAGACCTTGTTAATCTAACTGCAGATAAGAAAGTTGACTCAAAAGTAGATAGCCAATCATTATCAGTAATATCGTCAAAAAATCCTGCTTTTGGCCCACCTGTATTATTAACAAGAATATCTATTCTTCCATATTTCTTAATAATATCCTCTACCATTTTATTTATTTCTATTTCTTCACTCAAATCGGTTTGAAAAAAAATAACTTCGGAACCACTTTGGTCTTTAATATCTTTTGCAGCCTTTGATATTTTTTCTTTATCCCTTGAGCAAATAATTACTGTTGCACCTTCATTTGCTATAGAAAGTGCAGAGGCCTTGCCAAGTCCTTGACTGGCTGCGGTTACAAGAGCAATTTTATTATTTAATCCCAAATCCATATTAACCCCACTTTAAATATTTAATTAATTAATAGATATTTAGTATATTAATGAATATAGACTTTAAACCATAAAAAATTATATATATATTTAATTTTTGAAAGGAAAGTAAATGACCGAAAAAGGTATGGGATCTTCAGTTCTTAGAAAAGAAGATTTTAGGTTCATTACAGGTCGTGGTAAATACACAGATGATATAAATCATTCCAATCAGTTGTATGCATATTTTTTAAGATCACCTGTCGCACATGCAAATTTAATTTCCGTTGATACTGAAGATGCTAAATCTTCTCCGGGCGTCGTTGCAATTTATACAAATAAGGATATTGATGCTTCACTTCCCTGTGGTTGGGAAACACCTACTAAACCTGGAACCCCACCAATGCATGAACCTCCTTGGCCAGTTTTTGCAAAAGACAAAATAAGATTTGTTGGAGAAATGATTGCTGTTGTCATAGCAGAGACAGTCAATCAAGCAAAAGATGCATGTGATTTAATTAATATTGAGTATGAAGATCTTCCAGCAGTTGTTTCACCAAAAAAAGCCATAGAGGATGATGCTCCTCAAATATGGAATGATATTCCCAATAACATATGTTTTGAATGGGAATTAGGTAATAAAGAAGAGACTGAGAAAGCATTTAAAGAGGCAGAACATCACGTTGAGATTGATTTAACAAATAGTCGTTTGGTTCCAAATGCAATGGAACCAAGATCATATATTGGAAATTACGAAGCCGGAAAACAAGAATATACTCTATATACTACAACTCAACTTCCACATATTATCAGAATGCTTGTATGTACAGTTTTAGGTTTAGAAGAGCATAAAGTAAGAGTTATTTCTCATGATGTTGGAGGAGGATTTGGTTCAAAAGCATTTCATTATGCAGAGGAAGCAGTTGTAACATGGGCTGCAGGTAAATTAGCTAGAGCAATTAAATGGACATCTGAGAGAAGTGAAGCATTCATAAGTGATCGTCATGGCAGAGATCATATCACAAAAGCTGAAGCTGCTCTTGATAAAGATGGTAATTTTACTGCAATGAGAGTTACAACTTTAGCTTCATTAGGAGGATATCTCTCAGGCTCCGGACCTGCTATACCAACATTTTTTTATGGTCCTCTAATACCTGGACCGTATAAAACACCAAATCTTTACTGTGATGTTAAAGGAGTATTTACAAATACTGTTCCAGTTGATGCTTACAGAGGGGCAGGAAGGCCTGAAGCTACATATGTTACAGAAAGATTAGTTGAAGCTGCCTCTTGTCAGACAGGAATTGACTCAATTGAATTAAGAAAGAAAAATTTTATTCAACCAAATCAATTTCCATACCCATCACCAGGTAATTTAACATATGACTCAGGAGATTATGATGCATGTCTTAACTCTGCTCTTAAAGCTATAAAATATGATGAGTATAACAATAGAAAAATTGAGTCAGAAAAAAATGGTAAATTAAGAGGAATTGGAATTTCTTGTTATATTGAAGCCTGTGGAGTAGCTCCATCAAAAATGACCTTGGAGGCAGGAGGAAGAGGAGGTTATTATGAGTCTTCAACAGTTAGGGTTAACCCAACGGGATCAATAACAGTTTTTACAGGCTCCCATTCGCATGGACAAGGTCATGAAACAGTCTTTGCTCAAATTGTTCATGAGACTCTCGGAATACCATTTGAATCTATTGATGTAGTTCATGGAGATACAGGAAGAGTTCCTTATGGAGTTGGAACCGTTGGTTCAAGATCTCTGGCTGTAGGAGGTCCAGCATTAATGAAATCGTTAGAAAAGATTATAGCAAAAGGAAAAAGGATTGCAGCTCATATACTTGAGTCTTCAGCTGATCAAATTATTTTCGAAGATGGTGAATTTTCAGTTAAAGATACAAATAAATTTATTTCATTGCCCGAAGTAATAGGAGCTGCATATGTCCCAGGAAACTATCCTATTCACGAACTTGAACCCGGTCTTGAAGAAACATCTTTTTATGATCCACCTAATCTTACATATCCAGCTGGAACTCATATCTGTGAAATCGAAATTGATCCGGAAACTGGAAAGACTGAAATAATAAATTATGCAGTTGCGGATGATTTTGGCATAATTATGAACCCTATGATTGTTGAAGGTCAAGTTCATGGAGGTGTTGCCCAAGGTATTGGCCAAGCAATGCTTGAACATTGTATTTATGAGGAAGATACAGCTCAATTAATCAATGGATCCTTTATGGATTATACAATGCCAAGAGCAGATAATATTCCTACAATGATTGTTAAAACCGAAGTTACACCATCTGTGCATGGACTCGGTGTAAAAGGTTGCGGAGAAGCAGGTGCAATTGCAGCACCTCCAGCAGTAATTCATTCAGTTTTAGATGCCTTGAAATCAAAAGGAGTTAAAGATTTTGACATGCCAGCAACCCCTAATAAAATATGGGAAGCTATTCAAAAGGCTAAGACTGGTTGATTTCACAAATCTTTTTAGAAAAATTCTTTACATCATCCCAATTTGTAAACTCATAATCTTTTGAGGTATCAGTTGGCCCATCAGTAATCCACATTATAAATTTAATAATAAATTTATCAGAAATCTTATATTTTGAATATTCTAGACTCCCAGCAAATACTCCAACTAAATTTGGATGCCAGTTTGTTTTTTTTAAAAACTTAATTATATATGGATTGGTTTCAGGAGAATTTTTTTCTTTTTTTCTTGCAACTAGATTGACGCCAAAAAAACAGCTGACTTTTTTATCTAAATATATTTTATTTTCAGATATAAATTCATATAAGTTTTTTCTAAACTTACCATAACGAATACTTGCTCCGATGATAATTCTATTATAATCCATAAGATTATATTTATTAACAATTTCTAGATTAACTACATCAATACTTTCTTTAGAGTCTAAAAAATTAGATATATAGTGGCTTATTTTCTTTGTATGATTATCAACAGTTGAAAAAATTATTAGTGTTTTCATGATGTTTAATCCCATTTAGCAGTAGGAGGCATTGACATTAATATTGCGTCAGTAGACCCACCTGTTTTCAAGCCAAATAATGTTCCTCTATCCCACAAAAGATTAAATTCAACATATCTTCCCCTTTTATAGAGTTGAATATCCTTATCGTCTTGAGACCAATTTTGATCTTTTCTGTTATTAATAATAGAACATATAGTTGTTAGGATATCTTGACCAAAATCATGAATAAAATTGAAATCTTTTTCAAAATTATTATTATTTAAGTGATCAAAAAAAATACCACCTTCACCTCTTGGTTCATCTCTATGTGGTAGATAAAAATATTCATCACATTGTTTTTTAAAATCTGGATAATATCTTTTATCATGCTTATTGCAGACAGTTTCAATAGATCTATGAAAAATAGATACGTCTTCTTCATTTGGGATTGAGGGTGTCATATCGGCTCCTCCCCCAAACCATTTTTTTCCAGTTTGAATGAATCGAGTATTAAAATGAAAAGCTGGTACATAAGGTGATTGCATATGTGCTACGACACTTATACCACTTGCCCAGTAACTAGGGTTATCCTCTGTTCCAGAAATTTGTTTTCTAAAATCTTCTTTAAATTCACCTTTTACAGTCGAAATATTTACACCAACTTTTTCAAAAACATCTCCTTTAAGAATGCTCATTTCTCCACCACCCTCACCAGAATGTTTCCATGTTTTTCTTATAAATTTACATCCATCAATCTCCTCAAATTTTTGACAGAATTGATCTCTGAGCTCTCTAAACCATTCTTTAGCAATTTTTTTTTCATTTTCAGTTTCTTTAAAATCTAAAGTTTCATTCATTTGAAATTTTCCCTGATTGTCTTGATAAAATAACTTACATTTTCTTCAGGTGTTGTTTTTAAAATACCATGTCCCAAACCACAGACCCAACCTGCTCTATCAGATAGTTCCAAGTTAAGTATTGGTTCTATATATTTATCTAAAGCCCTTTTTACATCATCCAGAGGTTTAGTTAGAATGTCTTGACTAAAATTACCCTGAACAAAACCCCTATTTGTTTTTTTTAACCAATCTGAAATTTCAAATGTATGATCAAACCCAATACCAGAGAGGGTTTTATTCGCCTCAGAGTTTATATTTTCTATAAAAAAATTATAATCAAATGGGTGCTTTGCAAAAAAACCAACCTTGCAATCAAAAGGTTTGATTAAATTATCATAAACAAGTTTTGAGTAAATGTAAAAATCTTCTGAGTTACCAATTCTTGATGCATCTGTATCAAAAATCATAACTATTTCTGCACCTGAAGAAATCTGAAGTTCTATATTTTTCTTTAGCAGAGGTATTATTTTAAGAGTAAGAAGTTTGAAAATAAAGTCATTTTTAAAATTACCCTTATACTTTACTCCTTTATTCATTCCTGTTCCATAAGAGGTAACAGTCCATGGGCCTCCTACAAAACCGATCAAACTTTTATTTTTTGGAAGAATATCGCGAGTAATTCTAAGAGCATCCCCTTGAAAACTTAAGTCAATTATAGCTTCTTCAACTTTTTTTAATTCATCAAAATTTGAATGATCAATAAATTTACTAAAAACAGGCCCTGGATTGTATTTAAGGTCCATACCCAATGCTTCTAATGGAAATAAAATATCACTAAATAGAATTGATACATCAAAATCAAAATCTTCTATTGGGCCAAGGGCTGTTTGAGCAGCAAGTTTTGGATTTTTACATAAATCTTCGAAAGAATTATTTATTTTTAAATTTTGATAATGTGAATGGTATCTCCCAGCTTGTCGCATAAACCATATTGGAGGGGTTTTTTGTGGTATTCTATTTAAGGCATTATTAAATAACAAATTAGACATTAAAAACCTATTTCTTTTGCCAAACGTGCTCCATAAGTAATAATATATTGAGCTCCAGCTCTTCGCATTACATGCCATGTCTCTTTTAAGGATTCATTAAGATCTAATAAACCTTTTTCTTCAGATAAACATAAACCTGCAAATTCGCCACTTACTTGATATGAACCAACCATTAAATTTGTCTTTTTCTTTATTTTATCAATTAAGTCAATTGATGTTATTCCTGGTTTTACCATAAGCATATCTGCACCCTCTTCAGCACATCTTATGCTTGCCCTAATAGCCTCTGACTCGCTTCTATAGTCTAATTGATATTGTTTTCTGTCACCAAAAGAAGGTGCTGAAGCTGCGGCATCCCTAAACGGACCATAAAAATTGCTTGAAAATTTTGTGCTATAGCTAATAATTGGCTTCATTAAAAATTTTTCTTTATCTAAAATTTTTCTTATTGATAGCGTCCTTCCGTCCATCATATCACTGGGCGCAACAATATCTGAACCTGCCTCAACGTAACTTAGTGCAATTCTAGAAATTTCTTTTAATGTATTCTTATTATCAATTGCTTTATTTTCATCAAATAGGCAACAGTGTCCATGCTCAGTTAATGAACACAAACATACATCAGTCCATAAATTAATATCGTTTTTAAATCTTTCCTTAATTGAACTTATAGCTTTTTGATGAAAATCTAAATTGAAAGAGTTTGAACCTTTTTTATCAGGACTTATAAATAAAAGGAAATTTTTTACCCCGTTATTTATGTCATCATCAATTTGTTTAATACTGTCATCAATAGACAAAACAAAATTATCTTTTAATCCAATAATTTCCTGTTTCTTTGAAACACTCTGGTTAATGAAAATCGGTTGAACAAAATGTGATAATGAAAAACTAGTTTCAGAGCACAGATCTCTTAACAACTGATTGCTTTTTAAGCGATGAAGTTTTTTTTCAACTTTTTTCATTTGTTATCTCATCTTTCCAGTCTTCATAGGTTAAGAATATTTTTATACGATCCTCCGTAACATTCTTTTTAATAATTTCATAGGTGTTACCTGGACCGCAAGAGTGAAATTTATCAATTATTTCAGGAAATTCTTCAATTGCGTACTGAAATGCTGATCCACTCATCCAGTAAAAATGTGTTTTTTTTGATAAATCCTGATTAATTTTATTTTTTATTAAACTATAAGTGAATAGCCTATCTTTAATAAAAAAATCCAACGAATCTTTATGGGTCAATTTTATCCACTGATTATCAGAAAAAAATTTAAAATTATTATTGCCCTCACCTAAACTATCAAAAGTGCCATTAACCCAAAAACCTTTTTTAGCTAACTGAAACCAAGTTTTCACACCACTAGTCCATAAAATGTTTGAGCTATCAATACTATCTTTTTCATCTAAAACATTACTCCTAGAAGCAAGAATATTTTTATTTCTTAATAAATTTATTTTTTTGGATTTATTCTTTAGATTTTCACGTGAAAAAAAATTATATTCTTTTAAATTAGAGGGGTATATTTTATTAGGATCAATAGAAGACCATTTAATATCTTTTTTTTCGCTTTGCCTTTCCAATCTTCTTTGATTTAAAGAAATATTTTTGTCTGTAATACCCTTCAAAGTTAATATTCTACCAAAACTCTTTTTTTCGTAACTAACACCTATTTTTTGGTGACAGCCTCCACCATATGAAGCAAGTACTTTTCTTTCAACTTGAACAGAATTAAAGGTCTCTGAATCATTAATAAGATTAATTAAATCAATTATGTCATTACGACCATCTTTAACCTCAATTGCAATTGCTCCTTGTGCTGGTGCACAAGGATTTTCTGACAATGGTGGAATTAACCAAGTTGAATTATTAACTATATTTTTAATATCCTCAGATAAATCGTTTTTCACTCTGCCAAAGAGTCTATCGATCGCAGCTTTAGCTATAACAATTCCATCAGAATTTCCTTCAAAATATTTATTTAATCTCGTAGGTATATTACCTCTCACGTTTTCAAAATTAATATTCTTGATATTATAAGGTAAAGCATTTTTTAAGAATGAGTTTAAATTATACTCTCTCCTAGGTGAAGATGTTAATAGAGTTAAAGTTTTTAATTTTTCAAATTTTGCTATATTTTTCTTTTTAAAAAAAACAATATCTCTCATATCAGCTCTTGGCAAAGTCCCGATAATTGTTGTCCCGCTTGTTAAATTAATTGGTAAATCTTTCCAAGAATGTACTGCTACATCTGCCTCTTCATTGATTAAGCTTTCCCTTAAATCAGAGGTAAAAACTCCAATCTCAGGAAGCTTGCTTAGTGGTGTTGTTAAATCAATATCCCCTTTAGTTTTTTTAAATAAATAATCTATAGAAATATTGTTTTTCTTTTTTTTAATAGCATTTCCAACTAATTTTGCTTGAATAATTGCTAAATCACTATCTCTTGAAATAATTCTTATCATAATTATTATTTTCTCATGAATTTATTTTAAAGTATCGACTTATTTTGTCTATCTTGTTAGAAATATGCGACATAATGTCTAAGTGGGTATTTTAAAGTGCTATTTTGAGCTTTTTCTATTAGAAATATAGTGTCATTTTAGTTAAACTAAATTGGGGTGTATAAGTTGGATTATAATAATTTTTTTAAAAATAACTTAAATAATCTTAAAGATGAAGGACTTTATAGAACCTTCAGAGAAATAGACCGTCACCAAAATCTTTTTCCAAAAGCTCTTGAGTACAACGAGGGTAAAAATAGGGAAGTTGAAATTTGGTGTTCAAATGATTATTTGAACATGAGTCAACACCCAGAAGTAATGCAATCTTGTATTGACGTTATATCTGAACTGGGAACAGGTTCTGGTGGTACAAGAAATATTTCTGGTACCTCTTCTTATCATGTAGGCCTAGAAAAATGTCTTGCAGAACTTCATAATAAAGATAGAGCACTTGTTTTTCCCTCAGCTTATACTGCAAACCAATCAACCATTTCAGTTTTATGCAAGAATATAGAAGGTATTGAAATATTTTCTGATGAGTTAAACCATGCCTCTCTTATTGAAGGTATTAGAAACAGCAAAGCAAAGTATCATATTTTCAAACATAATAATGTAGAAGACCTTGAAAAAAAATTAAAGGATTGCAACATTGATAAACCAAAACTTATTGTTTGCGAGTCAATTTACTCAATGGAAGGAATAAGATCCCCTTTAAAAGATATAGTAATGTTAGCTAAAAAATATAATTCACTCACATATTTAGATGAAGTTCACTCCGTTGGTCTATATGGGCCTTCAGGTAGTGGGATAGCCTCAGAACTTGGTATTTCTGACGAAATTGATATAATTAATGGAACTTTATCAAAATCCTTTGGCCAAATGGGCGGATATATTGCCGCTAATGCAGATTTAATTGACTATATAAGAAGTTTTGCTCCTGGCTTTATTTTCACATCTTCAATTAATCCCTCGGTAGCAGCAGCTTCGATCAAAAGTATTGAAATATCAAAAGTAGCCGAAACTTTACGTCTAAAAATTAGAGAAAATTCCTCTATTATTAGAGAAGGATTGAGATCTATTAATGTACCTTTTATTGACAATGAAAGTCATATTGTCCCAATACTTGTAAAAGGACCGCTTGAATGTAAACAAATATCAAAATTATTGCTCGATGACTTTGGAATTTATATACAACCAGTATTTTACCCTACTGTTCCAAAGGGAGAAGAAAGATTAAGGGTAACTATAACTCCCAAACATTCGAGAGCAGATATTAATAACTTTATTTCCTGTATTAACCAGGCATGGGATGTACTTAATTTTGAAAGAGTAAAGTCAAGTAATCTTAATTCAAGAGCTTAAAATCTAAGAATTTAAAGTTTCAAGAATTTTAGCTAATCTCTTTTTGCTTTTTCCTGCTACTCTTGAGGCTGATATAGCATTTAGATTACTTTTATTATCATCAACAACAACAACAGCAATCATTCCCATATTTTTATGAGGTGTACACTGATATAAATATATACCCGGAACAGTAAATGTATATTCAGTGTCAACATTAAGCTTGCTTCTAAAAGCTCCTACGCCTTCTGGAACAGTAAGAAATTGAACGTTGTGGCCTTTTGTAGTAGCTATCCACTTAACGGTATCGCCAGATTGGATATTAACCACTGATTTTGAGTAAACCATACTTTCTTTATCTAATCTATTAAGCATTTCAACTTCGTAAGTAGCTGCATTTAGTTGGTTTGCAAAAACAATAGTTACAATAGTTAATAAGATTTTTTTCAATTTAATCTCCTATCAATAAGTAAACTTTAATTTACAATGAAATTTCAATTATTTACTAGTTGAAAAGTTGTGAAAGACAATATGTCGCACGACTTAATTTACTAATGAATCTAATGATAAATTTGCAGCATTAATGACGGAAGCAATTCTCAATGCAGCTTGTATTTTATTAGAGCTTACTTCCTTTTTTACTAATACACTCTCATGACTGTCTAAGCACATACCACATCCCTTTATTGCTGATGCGGCAAGTGACCATAATTCAAAATCAATCTCATCAATACCATGTGATGTTATTGCATTCATTCTCAAATTAGCAGGCATAGATTGATAATTTTTATTTGAAATAAGATGTATTGAACGATAATAAATATTATTCATAGCCATTAAACTTGCTGCAGTATATGCCGCATTAAGTTCTTTATCAGTAAGAATTTCTCTTGCTTCCTCTAAGATCATCTCCGTTAAATATTTATTTTGTGTTGTTAAAGAAGATGTTAAAACAGTTCCAGTAAAAGTGTTTTTTTCTAATATAGTTTCGTTTGATAACGACGATAAATTTAATTTTATATCTTTTGCATAATCAGGCAAAAGACTTTTTATTTTTTCAAATTTCATAACTTAAAACTTTTTTCTTATAAGGTTTCACCACCTACAGGTCGATTGCAAGGACATAATTCATCAGTCTGAAGAGCATCTAATACCCTAAGTGTATCTTGTGGGTTTCTACCAACATTTAAATTAGTAACATAAACATGTTGAATAACATTATGAGGATCAACAATAAAAGTAGCTCTTAAAGCAACACCCTCTTCAGATCTTATGCCAAGTGCATCAATTAACGAACCGGTAGTATCTGCAAAAGACCATTGCTGCAATTTATTGAGATCAGAATGTTCTCTTCTCCATGCTAATTTACAAAATTCATTGTCAGAGCTTCCACCAAGAACAACGCAATCTCTATCGTCAAAATCAGAATTTAATGAAGCAAATTCAGAAATTTCAGTGGGGCAAACAAATGTAAAATCTTTTGGATAAAAGTATATAACCTTCCACTTGCCTTCAAAACTTGTATTAGTAATATCCTCAAAGGCACTTTCTCCATTTTCTTCATGATTATTAAATCCGGGTTTTACACCTACAACTTCAAAATCTGGTAGATTGTCTCCAATTCCTAGCATAATAATTACTCCTAATTTATAATAATGATTATTAGAATCATTTAACTTTTAATGAAGTAAATCTATATACCAAAGGTAAATTAGAATCAATCTAGAAAGTAAAATGGGACCAAAATTAAATAATAATGGTCCCATTTAGCAGTATTATTGGGATACTGCTTATCTAAT
>TARA_B100001113_G_scaffold344950_1_pt1 | contig 17295 bp, 15 predicted proteins | sample TARA_B100001113 | Tara Oceans TARA_B100001113 (sample SAMEA2622402) | marine metagenome | biome: marine biome (ENVO:00000447); feature: deep chlorophyll maximum layer (ENVO:xxxxxxxx); material: "saline water (ENVO:00002010), including plankton (ENVO:xxxxxxxx)" | depth 50 m | reverse complement strand
TCGATTATTTTATCTACCAGACCAAAGTCTAATAAATTCTTAGCATCTAACTTCATCGCCTCTGCTGCTTCTTGCGCCTTGGAATTATCTCGCCAAACAATAGATGCACATGCCTCAGGAGATGCTACGGAATAAATTGAATACTCCAACATAGAAATGTGATCTCCCACTCCGATTGCTAAGGCTCCACCTGAACCTCCCTCTCCTGTGATGATTACAATAATTGGTACTTTAAGACCTGACATAATACTTAAATTCTTTGCTATAGCCTCACTCATTCCTCTTTCTTCGCTCTCGATACCAGGGTAAGCTCCAGGAGTGTCAATGAAGGTAATAATTGGTAAAGAAAAATCCTCAGCGAGTTTCATCAGTCTAGCAGCTTTTCTGTATCCCTCTGGTTGGGACATACCAAAGTTTCTGGATATTTTATCTTCGGTAGATTTTCCTTTTTCATGACCAATGATAACAACAGGATTTCCCTTAAATTTAGCTAAGCCACCGATGATTGCTTGGTCATCGCCAAAAAGTCTATCTCCATGCAATTCGTCGAAATCCGTAAATATATTTTCTATATAATCAGAAAAGTGAGGTCTGTGAGGATGGCGCGCGACTTGGACTTTTTGCCAAATTGACAAGCCTTGATAAATTTCTTTAGTTAGATTTTCAATCTTTAAGCTTAAGGATGAAATTTCATCATGAACGCTTTCTTCATTGTTTTTATTTTCTCTGAGAGTCTCAATCTTATTTTCAAGATCACTGATTGGTTTTTCAAATTCTAAATAAGTGTATGCCATTTCTATCTCGCACGATATTGAAAATCAATATTTTCCTTCCCGCAATTCTCGACAAGCTTATCCATGTTATCGTCATTTAATAAAATTCTAAAATCTTTGTCTAACTCAATATTAGCTGATCCAGAATTAAGGTTATATTGCATTTCAATTTGACTCCCTTGAGGATTATTTTCAATTAAAGCTATCGCTTTCAAATTCTCGACAATATTTAATACATCCTTTTTTTCCTGTCCTTCAATACTTATTTTTAGTTTAGAAACTGATCTTATTCTTGCTTGTTCGAGTGATTTTATATCTGTAACTCGCATTTTTTTTTGTACCCCAATATTTTTCTTATGAACGTCTTTTTCAAAACTTACTTCTCCAGAAGCGAGATAAATAGTTTGGGAATTAAAATTATCCTCGAAATCGTCAAGAACCTCTGAAGATATCACTAATTCAATTCTATCAGTTCCATCATCTAAAGTAGCAAAAACTAAAGGACCTCTTTTAGTTTGAATTCTATTCTGTCTAATAATTACTCCAGAAATAGAATTTGTTTTGTCTTCAAAAACTTTTTCAATGGGCTTGGTGCCGAGTTTTTTTAATTCCCAATAATGTTCTTTAACGGGATGAGTCTCTAAGTAAAATCCCAATGCAGAAAATTCAAATTTCGAATTAGCTAAGTCTTGAGATTTATCTTTTTTAACGGGTAAAAAATCGCTACTTTCACTAATTCCTCCAAAAAGGTCTGAAATTCCGCTCTCTTGGGTCATTGTATTTTGTTTTGCATATTTCATAGCGTCTTCCAAACTTTCTAACATTTCTTTTCTGGAAAGGTTAAAAGAATCCATTGCACCGCTTTTAATTAAAGGCTCTATACCTCTTTTATCTACTTTGCTTAAATCTACCCTTGCACAAAAATCGTAAAGATTTTCAAAAGGTTTTTTTTCTCTTTCTAAAATTATGTTTTCAATGGCAGTTTTACCCAAGCCTTTTATGGCGCCTAACCCAAATAAAATTTCATTATCTCCTTCGTTCACAAAGTTCAATTGGCTTTGATTTATATCTGGCTTGAGAATTTCTATTTCAAAGCTTTTACAATCATCCAAAAGCATTCTAACTCTATCCGAGTCATCCATGTCCGATGATAAGGCTGCGCTTAAGAACTCCACGGGGTAATGTGCTTTTAGCCAAGCTGTCTGAAAAGCAATTAACCCATAGCCTGCTGAGTGGGCTTTGTTAAAGCCGTATCCTGCAAAAGTTTCAATTTGCTTGAAAAGTATTTCTGCAACTCTTTCAACCTTTCCTTTTTTTAATGCGCCATTAATAAATTCTGGTCGTTGTTTTTCCATTTCCTCTGGAATTTTTTTCCCCATTGCTCTTCTTAGAAGGTCTGCCTGTCCTAGAGAAAATCCAGAATACTCTTGAGCAAGTTGCATGACCTGCTCTTGATAAACTATTACACCATAAGTATTTTTCAACACTTTTTCGACATCTTTATCGCCAAGATAGTCAATCTTTTCAGTTCCCTGCTTCCTTTTAATGAAGATATCTACCATTCCAGCATCCAATGGGCCAGGACGATATAATGCTACAACGGAGATAATGTCCTCAAAAGAAGAAGGTTTTATTTTTACTAAATATTCTTTCAGACCTCTGGACTCTAATTGAAAAACTGCTGTTGTGAGACCATTTTGAAGAAGTTCAAAAGTAAGCTTATCTTCAAGGTCGATATTGTCTAAGTCAATTAAATCTAAATTAAGCTTTTCCCTTTTTTGATTTATCAAACCTAAAGCATCTTTAATGATGGTAAGAGTCCTTAAGCCTAAGAAGTCAAATTTTTGAAGTCCTACTGACTCAATATCTTTCATATCAAATTGTGTTGCTAAAGTATTGGTAGCTTCATCAAGATAAAGAGGAGAAAAATCATTAATTTCTGAAGGAGCTATGACAACCCCTGCTGCATGTTTTCCAACATTCCTAATAATTCCTTCGAGTTTTCTTGCCATATCAAAGATCTCTTCAGCTTGTTCGTCCGTTTTCAAAGTTCTTTTTAAGTCATTATTTTTAAAAGCCTTATCAAGTGTCATATCCGGTGAGAAAGGAATCATTTTTGCTAGCTTATCTGCTAAGCCATATGATTTTCCCTGGGCTCTTGCTACATCCCTTACAACAGCCCTTGCGGCCATTGTTCCAAAAGTACAAATTTGTGCTACAGCTTCTTTTCCATATTTTTGAGTAACGTAGTCAATTACTTTATCTCTTCCGTCCTTACAAAAATCTATATCGAAATCAGGATTACTAATCCTATCGGGATTTAGAAATCTCTCGAAAAGTAAACCGTATTTTATAGGGTCTATACCAGTAATTCCCAAACAATAAGCTACCAAAGATGCAGCCCCAGAACCTCTTCCAGGTCCAACTGGAACATCATTTTCTTTAGCCCAATTTACGAAATCAGACACAACTAAGAAGTAACCCGAGTAGCCCATTTTTGAGATGACATCTAATTCAAAATTAAGTCTATTAAAATATATGGCTTTATCTTTCTCTGAAAAATTTTTAATTTTTTCCTTCAAATTATGTTTTGACATTTCAATCAAATAATCTGATGCTGACTTGTTTAGAGGTGTTTCAAAATCTGGAAGTATATAGATACCGGTTTCTATTTCTAAATTACATTTTTTTGATATTTCATAAGCATTTGATATTACTTCAGGAATATCTTTAAATTTTTCATACATTTCCTCTGGAGATAAAAAATACTGATCTTCGTAATAATTTCTTTTTCTTTTTGAGTCACTTAAAACCTCTCCATTTTGAATACACACTCTTGTTTCATGAGCTTCAAAATCTTCTTTATTTATAAACCTTACTTCGTTGGAAGCAATAACAGGCAACCCCAGTTCTCCTGCTTTAGATAGAATGTAGTCGTTGTATAAATCTTCTTGAGGTCTGTTGATACGTGATATTTCTAAAACGAAATCTTCTTCAAAAATTTTTTGAAAATACTTTATTCTCTTCAAAAAAAGGTCATGATTAGCATCTAAAATTGCTTTTCCAACATGCCCTCTGAAGCCACCAGATAAAGCAATAAGGCCCTCACTATGTTCTAAAAGCCACTCGCTCTCAACGACTGGAATGCCTGTAGTTTTACCGAGAATTTGAGATTTTGAAATTAGTTTAATCAAGTTCTTATAGCCAGATTGATTTTTTGCAAGCAAGGTTAGGTTTGCGTATTCGTTATGAGATGAACTATCCTTTACATGATTAATTTCAGCTCCTGCAATTGGCTTAATTCCCTGTGCTCTTACCGACTTATAAAACTTCAAAAAACCAAAAAGATTTGCAGAGTCTGTAATGGCTAAACTTTCATAGTCAAATTTTTTTGCTTTTTCAGAAAGGCGATCTATCTTAACTATACTGTCAACTATTGAATATTCGCTGTGAATATTTAAATGGGTAAATTTTTTATTTAGCATTTAAAACTGGTTTAAAACTTTTTCTATGATATTTAGTCGGTCCTAAGGATTTTAGAATATTTAAATGTTCTTTTGTTGGATATCCCTTATTTTTTTCTAGTAAAAAATTCGGAAATTTTTTACTAAATTCTTTCATTAAATTATCCCTATGCACTTTAGCAATAATTGATGCAGCCATTACCTCATAAATTTTACTATCAGCTTTTATAATTGATTTGCACGGATAATTGATTTTTGGAATATCTATTCCATCAACAATTACTTCAATATTGTTAGTCTTTAAGCCTAAAACTGCCCTCTCCATTGCAAGAAGACTAGCTTCTTTGATATTAAGACTATCTATTTCTTCAACAGAAGCTTCTCCAATTGATACTTTTGATGCGTATTTTTTTATATCTCTAGAAAGTAATCTTCTCTTTTGTTCAGTAAGTTTTTTTGAGTCTTTTAAACCAAAATTTTTATTTGTACCCAAGATTACTGCTGCAGCTATAACTGGTCCAAACAAACAGCCTCTTCCTACTTCGTCTACACCAACTAGATGAATTTTCATTAAGAAAGAATTTCTTGAATAGCTCTGGAGAATTTACTTGGATCTTGAACTAATAAACTCTTTCTAAGGGAATTAAGTTTATCTGAAATATCTTTTTTATTTCTCAAAGTAATAATTGTTTTTTTATAAATCTCTCTTCCTGTAACTTGATTTTGCCTCAACTCAAAAACAATTTTTTCTTGAGAAAGAATATTCGGGAGAGATATAAACTTTGTTTTAAGAAAAAAGTTAGAAAGAATAAAATTGCTGAAAAAATTACTTTTATAAATTACTACCATAGGTTTAGATAAAATTGCAGCTTCCAATGTTGCAGTTCCAGATGCCACTATGGCTAAGTCGCATGCAGCCAAAACGTTTTGAGTATTGGCAAATACTACCTCAATTTCTTTTGAAATTTCTTTTAAACCTCCTTGAAGATCAGACTCCTTGTTTAAAGCTAGAACAATAAGAGTATCAGGATTTTCCTCTTTATAAAATTTTATAAATTCTACAAGAGCTTTATCATGATAAACAATTTCTGATTTTCTGCTGCCGGGTAAAATAGCGATAATTTTTTTTTCGAGAGAAAAATCAAAGTCTTTTTTTAAATCTTCCTTATTTATTTCAGTGGGCAAGTCTTTAGCAAGCGGATGACCCACATAAGTATAATTAACGCCGTGTTTTTCCAATAATTCAGACTCAAAGGGAAACAAAGAAAAAATCTTATTATAAAGATCATTGAATTTTTTAACTCTTCCGTATCGCCATGCCCAAAACTGAGGACATACGTATTGTACTGTCTTTATATCAGTATCATTTCTAAGGGCTTTGCATATCCCGCTATTGAAAGAAGGGCTATCGATGCCAATAAAGACATCTGGATTTTCATCCTTTAAAAAATTGATGAAATCCTGCCTTCTTTTTAAAATCTTTTTTAGATTAATTAAAGGATCAATTAAACCCATATATGAAATTTCTTTAATTGGGAAGAAACTTTTTAGGCCTAAACTTTCCATTTGTGAGCCGCCAACTCCTATGAAATTAATAGAGTCGATATTTTGTTTTAAGTCTCGGAGCAGCTCATAACCGAGAGCATCACCAGATTTTTCTCCTGCACAGACTGCAATTTTCAAAATTTTCCTCTTTATCGAACTATGCTTCTATTTGAATGAGTTATGCTTTCTATAAATAACTGCATCTCCTTGATATTTTTGAACTTTGAGATTATTTCTTTTCTTGCATCACTAAGTTTATTTTTTCTTAAATATAAAATCTTATACGACTCTTTTAAAGCTTCGCTAGTTTCTTTTGAAATTCCTTGTCTTTGTATACCAACCGTATTCAGTCCACGTGGTATTGCTGGATTTCCACTTACCCTTACGTAAGCCGGAACGTCTTTTGTAACGATTGTACCTAGAGCGCTAAAACTATAACTACCGATGTTGCAAAACTGATGCACAAGTGTAAAACCACTAAGTCTTGCTCCTTTGCCAACACTTACAACTCCAGCAACTCCGGCATTGTTGGTCATGACAATATCATCTTCCAATACACAATCATGTGCAACATGTGTATAAGCCATTAAAAGATTATTGTTTCCTATTATTGTTTTTCCACTTTCTTGAACAGTTCCTCTGCTTATAGTCGAACCTTCTCTAATTTCATTATTATTACCAATTTGCAAATATGTTTCTTCGCCTCCATATTTTAAATCTTGAGGGTCGCCTCCTATGCTGACAAAGGGATATATAAGATTATTTTTTCCAATTTCTGTATTTTTATGTATGAAAGCATTTCCTTCAATTTTAGTTCCAGATTTAATCTTTACTCCTGGCCCGATAACTGTGTAAGGTCCAATTGAAACGTCAACATCTATTTCTGCTGATGAGTCTATTTGAGCAAGGGAATGGATCATTTTGGACGATCAGCACATAAAACTGTAGCAGAACATATAAATTTATCACCAACAGTTGCTTTGCACTCAAATTTCCATATCCCAGCTTTTTCAGAAATTTTTGTTGACTCAAGAGTAAGTTTATCTCCCGGAATAACTGGGTTTTTAAAGCGTAATTTATCTGCTCCTACAAAATAGTACATAGATCCTTCTTCTGGAGTTTTGTTCATTGAAACAAAACCTAAAATCCCTGAAGCCTGAGCTAAAGCTTCCAATATAAGTACTCCCGGCATTACAGATCTATTTGGGAAGTGTCCCAAGAAAAACGGTTCGCTGTTGGTTACATTTTTGTATGCCTTGACATACTTATGTTCAATAAGTTCCTCTACTCTATCTACCAAAAGGAAAGGATATCTATGAGGGAGGAGCGTTTTTATCTTTTCTATATCAATCATTAGATTTCTTTTTTTGAGTAGCAATATGCTTAAGCCATTTAGAATGTTCCAAGACGACTCCTGCCCCTGAATAAATACCCGACTCTTTGATTGATTTAGTAATATATGTCATTGGATTTATTCTAACTTTACTTCCAATTTCTATATTATCAACTATTCCACTACCTCCTCCAATTAGACAATCGTCTCCAATAATAGTGCTTCCAGCAATGGCTGTTTTTGCACCAATAATTGTATTTTTTCCAATAGTGCAATTGTGAGCAATGTGAACTTGGTTATCTAGTTTTACTCCTCTTTTAATTAAAGTTGTCCCTAAAGATCCTCTATCGATAGTGCATGCAGCCCCAATTTCAACATCATCCTCAAATTCCACATTGCCAAGGTGTTCAATTTTTTCCCATGAGTCATTTTTTTTTGCAAATCCCAAACCATCTGAACCTATTACTGAATTTGCATGGATGATATTGTCTTTACCAATTAAAGTTGAATGATACAAAACAACATTTGGGTACAGATAAGAATTCGTTCCAATTTCAACATTATCCCCTATGTAGCAACCCTGATTTACGGTAGTGCCCCTACCTATTTTCACGTTTTCCCCAATAAATACATTATTACCAATCTTTATATCTTTTGAAGACAAAAAATTTTTAGAACAGTCTTTCGAGGGATTTATTCTATTTTGAATATTAAATAATTGTGTGAGTCTTGCATAAGCGACATGAGGATTTTTTACTACAATACAGTCGACATTACAAAGTTTCTTAAATTCATCCGGTAAGAGGACTGCGGATGCCTGAGTTTGCTTAAGTTCTTTGAGAAATTTTTTATTATAAATAAAAGAGATGGAGCCTTCCTTTGCCTCCCCTAAGGAACTTATTTCTATAATTTCCTTTGAGGGCTCTCCAATTAAATCTCCATCTAAATAATTAGCTATTTTTGATAACTTATATTTATTTTTTGCCAAATTAAGAAATTATTTTTGTTCTTTATTTATTAAATCTACAACTTCAGGAGTTAAATTTATTTTTTCATCTGACCTATCAAAAGCTAACAAAGCCTGTGAGTTAAGAAGCATTTTAATTTTTTTTGCTTTTATGAGTTCGTTTACAACCTTTTGAACAACTTCAGCCTGATCGGCCTGAAGTTTTTGAGTAACTTCTTGTTCTTTAGCTTGAATTTGCTGAGACAATAATTGAATACTTTGATAAAGGGTTTGAATTTTTTTTAGCATTTCTTCTTTCTCTGAGTCAGAAAGGGTTGCCTCATCTTTTTTTAACTTTTCAGCTAGTTTAATTCTTTCATTATCTTTAGCTTGAGCTTCATCCGTTAATTCTTTGTAGTCAGATGAGTCTCTTAAGTCATCTATTCTCTCTCTTGCAAGGTCTGTACCTAAGAAAATTGCATTGTAATCTATTACTGCAATACCCTCAGATAGCAAAGCAGAATTTCCAAAAAGTAATAAAGATGAAAAGATAATTATATTTTTAATGTTTTTCATATTAACTCCCTTGCTAAATAATTATATTAAATCAAAAAGTAGTGAAGTTTACCTTTTTGAAGCAAAAAATTCCTATTTTTTTTAAAATTGCGTACCAATTTCAAATTGAAAGGTTTCAGTTCTGTCATTAGGAGTGTCGTTAAATACAGATGCTATGGCAAAAGATAATGGACCTAAAGCAGTAATCCATGTAATTCCTACTCCTATGGAATATCTTAATTCTGATAAATCAAATTCAAAGCAATTTACCTCGTAGGATTTACAACCGTCGCTAAAAACATTTCCATAATCCAAAAATACGGAACCTCTTATTGACCTTGGATCAGGCACGAAGTTAAGTGGAATAATTAAATCCAGACCTCCAGTTAGACTATATGTTCCTCCGATGGGTCTTGGATAACTTGGACCAAATCCAGTGTTATAAGAAGCTTTTGGCCCTAAATAATTTTGTTTAAATCCTCTAACCGACCTCATTCCCCCTGCATAGAAATGTTGATAAGGAGGTGCTGTCTCAGTATCTCCATAAGTAAAAAGAGCTCCTATTCTAGACCTATATCCAAATATCAATCCAAGTGGTAAGGGCCTAAATAATTTAAGATCATGAATAAAACGCCCATAATTTAAATTACTTCCTGGCAAGGTAAAATTTAAAGAAATGGTATTGCTCATACCATTTGTAGGAAACATACCTCTATCTAGAGTAATCTCAGCCCAACTAATTGCAGCAGTTATGGTATCAAAGTTAAAACCTTCAGAATTGTAAAAGTCCTGAAGCTGTCTTGAACTATATAAGTTTGTTTTCAGTTTAGTATTATCCAATTCTAAAGAGAGCCCAAGTTGCTCTATTTCGCTAATAGGTAGCTTGAAAGTTACATTACCGCCATACGAATCAGTATTGTAAGCAGCTATATTAAAACTCCCATAATCCGTTTTTCTATAATAAGCACCATAGCCAAGACCGATTCCATCAATTGTGAAATATGGATCAAAGAAATTAAAAGATACATCTTGTCTCCATTCACTATAATTTATTCCTACAGAAACGGAATTTCCCGTTCCGAAAGCATTTTTTTCAGAATAATTTGCTCCTAGACTGAGACCATATGCGCCATAACCTAGAGATCCTCCTATTGATCCTGAATATTGTTCTTCAACAGAAAAAACTATATCTACTTCATCCTGAGAACCAGGAACTTGTTTTTTCTCATAATCAACATTTTTAAAAAACCCCAATCTGTTTAGTCTTAATTTTGATGTTTCCAGAAGATTGTTAGAAACCCAACTTTTCTCCATTTGCCTCATTTCTCTTCTTAAGACAACATCATGAGTTCTCTCATTTCCTTCAAAAACTATTCTATTGACCATAGTTCTTTGTCCGGGATCGACAAATAATGTAAGAGATACGGTTTTATCTTCTTCGTTTATATCTTTAGATGTAGAAACTTCGGCATTTGTGTAACCTAAATTTTCCAATAAATAAGTTATATTATCTTCCGTAGCCTTCAAAATGCCTTCTATATAAATTTCATTTAATGGAATTGCAATTAAACTTCTTACAAATAATTCTTTTTCTTCTAGATCTCCGGCAAGTTTTACTTCATTTACTTTGTAGACATCTCCTTCGCTTACCTTAATTGTGAGGAATAAATCTTTTTTATCTTTTGAAATTGATACTATCGTGGAAAGTACATCAAATTTTAAATAACCATTGTTTTTGTAAATTGATTCTAAAGTCTCTAAATCCCCCTTAAGATTTTCTCTAGAATAACCAGAACCTCTACTGAACACGGAAAGCCAGTTTTTTTCTTTTAATTTGAATTCATCAAGAATTTCTTCGTCGGAAAATACTGTATTTCCAACAATATTTATTTTCATCAAAGAAGCTGACTGCCCCTCATCAATGATTACTGATAATTTAATTCTATTTTTTGGTAAAATGTCAGTCTTTACTTCCACAGAAGCAGAGTACTTTCCCTGAGAAGAATATTGTCTTTCAAGTTCAACGCTCAAGCTTTCAAAAACAGATCTTTTATAAAGAGAGCCTTCAGATATTCCAGATTTTTTAAGCCCGTCAAGCAAAGCATCAGTTTTAATTTGTTTGTTTCCTTCTATAAAAATTTCGTCAATTGTAGGTCTTTCAACCAAATCTATTAAAAGCGCATTCCCATCACGTCCTAATTTTATGTCGTCGAATTTTCCTGTTTCAAAAATTGAAAGTGTAATTTCTTTAAATTTTTCAGCATTTATAAGATCGCCAAGCCCGAGCGGCATTACTGCAAAGACGCTGCCCGCAGAAACTCTTTGTAATCCAGAAATTCTTATATCATCAATTACCCAAGAGTCTTTTTCTTGAGTTTGAGTCAAAGAGGAAAAAAGAATTAAAAATATAAATAAATAGGATTTCATGTTTATCTTATCAATTTAAAATTCTAAAGATATCATTGAAAAAAACGAATATAAAAATAAAGAGAAGTGTAGCTGTTCCTATTTTATAAAAAAACTCTAAAAGCCAGTTTGGCAAATCCCTCCCTATCAATCTTTCAACTGTAAGAATTAAAGCTTGTCCTCCATCAAGGACAGGTAGAGGGAGAAGATTAACAATGCCAAGACTAATGCTTATAAATGCAATCAAATATATAAAAGAATATAAACCGCCGTAAATTATAGACTCCCCTGCATATTGACCAATCATTACGGGACCTCCTAGATTCTTAGGAGAAATTGAACCTGAGATCATTTTGCCAATAAATAAAATAGAATTTTGAATTACTTCATAAGTTTGCCTAAAAGAATTAGCGAGAGAATCTAAAATACCATAGCTTTCAAACTTTCTAATATTTGAATTTAGAACATATGATGATGTAATTCCTATTTGCCAATTGAAACTATCTTCAGACAAAATGGGCTTGATTAGCAAATCCATTTCTTTCTGATTTCTTAAAACCTTAATTGCTATTTCCTTTCCACCTGAGTCATTGATCTGTTTTTTTATGTCAGACCAAAAAGAGATATTATTATTGTTTATCTGAATGACTCTATCACCTGAAACTAATCCACTAATTTCAGCTGGACTTAAATTAATAACTTCTCCTATGATTGGTTCGAGAGGTGGAACAACTCCCAATATTGCTAATAAATTCGATGGTTGTTCGGTATTTAACCAATCTTTAATATTGATTTTATGAGAAGAAAAGCTATTTCCTCTTTTTACTTTAAAATTAATTAAACCTGTATCTCCTAGTCTTTTTGAAAGAGCTACTTGCGCATCTGAATATGAGGTAATTTTAATATTATCTATTTCTAGAATTTCATCATTTTTTTGCAAGCCAACAATTTGAGCATCGGAGCTTGGCAAAACATCTCCTATAATTGGAGAAATTTTATAAACCCCATATAAATTTATAGAAAAAAATATTACTAGAGCCAAAATAAAGTTAAAAAATGGCCCGCCCAAGGTTATTAAAAGTTTCTGATAATATTTTTTAGAATTATAAGAGTCACTTTCTCTTGATTTATCTGAGGACTCCTCTCCATGCATTTTTACATATCCCCCAAAGGGCAAGACTCTAAGATTAAAGATGGTATTTTTTTTTGTTTGCCAACTTTTAACTGACCTTCCAAAACCAATGGAAAAATCCAACACTCTAACTCCGAAGAGCCTAGCAAAGAAAAAATGCCCAAGCTCATGAATAAAAACAATTATAGAAATAAGAATTAAAAAAGAGAGTATGTAAGTAAAAAAAGTCATTTAATTAGTTGTTTTGAAAGATTATTAGATATTTTTATTGCTTCTTCATTAAAATCTTGTATTGAATCCAATGATACAGAACTAAGCTTTATATTGTTATTATCTGCATAGCTTAAAACCGCAGAGATGAGTCTATAAATATCAAGGAATTGTATATTGTCCTTCAAAAAGTGATTTACAGCCACCTCATTAGCAGCATTTAAAAAAATGGGCATTCCCATACCCTTCTCAATAGCAAAGTAAGCAAAATCTATAGATGGAAATTTTAATCTATCTATGGTTTTAAAAGTGAGTTCGCTTAACTTAGTCATATCAATTTTTTTCAAACCATTTTTTAGAGTTTTAGGATAAGAAAGTCCATACGAAATTGGTATTTTCATATCTGGCTCAGCCATTGAAGCTAAAATTGTTCCATCATCAAACTCCACAAAAGAATGTATTAGGCTTTCAGGATGAATAATTGCTTCAATTTTTTTATGGTCTATTTCAAACAAAAACTTAGCCTCAATTATTTCAAGTGCCTTGTTCATAAGGGTTGATGAGTCGATTGTAATCTTGTTTCCCATTTTCCATACTGGATGATTTAAAGCCTGTTTTTTTGTAATGTCCTTGAACCTGTTGCGAGATAGAGAATGAAACGGTCCGCCTGAGCAAGTAAGTATAATTTTTGAAATACTATCCAATTCTCTTCCTTTGATTATCTGATGAATTGCACAGTGTTCAGAGTCAATAGGAATAATTTCAGCTCCACTTTTTTGTGTTTCATCTATTAAAAATTCACCAGCCATTACCAAAGGCTCTTTGTTTGCAATCAAAACTCTTTTGCCAGAAGAAATAGAATGATGAATAAGATCTAAGCCTTTTGATCCTGAAATTGCCGCAATTACTGTATCAACTTTGTTGCTTGCAATGAGTTTTAAAAGCTTATCCTTAGTTAATGATTTTTTTGAGTAATTTGCTTGTTTGGGATTTTCTAAATATGTTTTACAGTTTTTATATTTTTCAGCTTGCTTATTTATTACTTTTTCATTCGAAGATGCAACTAAACATACAACCTCATAATCTTTTTTATTCTTACTAATAAAATCAAAAGCAGCTTTTCCAACTGAACCGGTAGATCCTAAAATTAAAATTTTTTTCATTGAGTCAAATAACTAAGAAACAAAAATAATGGAATACAAAATAGATGACTATCTATTCGATCCAAAATTCCACCGTGGCCTGGAAGTAAGCTTCCAAAGTCTTTAATACTCATCAATCTTTTTGATTTGCTAGCAATTAAATCTCCAAAGATACTCATTAACGAGCAAAAGCTGATCACAAAAAACGTCATGAAATAACCTGATTGGTTAATTAATGAAAGATAAGAAAAGTAATGATTAAAATAAGTAATTCCTGGAATAATTTTTTCCACGAATAAGAAAGAAAAATTTAAGATTAATAGGCTGGGTAAAAATAAGCCAAAAATTGTGCCTTCCAAAGTTTTATTTGGACTTATATCAGGAAAAATATAATTTTTTCCAAAAAGCTTTCCAAAAATTAAAGCGCAAATATCTGAAAGAACAGAAATAATCAAAGCAGAAAAAAAGATTGCTCTTGAAAAAGAGTCATTGATTAATTGAACTAAGATAATATTAATTAAAATTGCAAATAAAATAATCCATATAAATAAATTTAATTTTCTTTTATTTCTTAGCAATTCGTAAATTGAGAAAGCTAAGATGGCATATATAATGACTTCGAAGACAAAATCTTCTGTATAAAAAACAAATATAAGAGCAGCAAGGCCAAGGATTAAACCAGTAAAAATTCTTTTCATAGCTATCCAGACTCTGCTCCATATTTCCTTTTACGCTTATAAAAATCCTCAATAGCTTGCTTAAAATCTACTTTTTCAAAGTCGGGCCAATATTTTTCCGAAAAATAAAGTTCAGAATAGGATGATTGCCATAAATAAAAATTGCTCAATCTTTTTTCTCCGCCAGTGCGAATTATTAAATCAGGATCGGGGTAATTTTTTGTTTCCAAGAAATTTTGTAGATTGGACTCGTCAAGAATTATGTTTTTATTTTTGGAGTCGGAATAAAACTTATTTACGGCATTCAGAATATCCCATCTTCCTCCGTAACTTGCTGCAATTATTAGATTTAACTTAGGAGTATATTTTTTTGTATCTTTTTCAGATCTCTCTATCTGGTTAATAAGTTTCTTATTAAATCTTGATATATCTCCAATAAAATTTAATTTTACGTTTTCATCAATCAACTTGGGCGTTTGTTCTTCTAAAGCCTCAAAAAACAAAGATATCAAGTCTTTTACTTCAACTTCATCTCTTAGCCAATTTTCTGTACTAAAAGCAAATAGAGTTAAAAAATCAATTTTGTTTTCTAATGCACACTCAACAGCAAGTCTTGCTTTTTTTACTCCTTCCTTATGTCCTTCTTTGGATGAGAGCCCCCTGCTTTTTGCCCATCTATTATTACCATCCATGATAATTGCCACATGGTTGAGGTTTTTTTTCATTATTAAATTTCTAAGAGATCTTTCTCTTTCTTTTCTAAAAGATCATCAATCTTTTCAATAAAATTGTCTGTAAGTTTCTGTATCAAATCCTCTCCACGCCTGAGTTCATCTTGAGATATTTCTTTTTCATTACAAAACTCCTTGAGTAAAGCATTAGCGTCCCTTCTTTGATTTCTAATAGCTACCTTGGAGTTTTCAGCTTCTGATTTTGCAACTTTAATCAAATCTCTTCTAGTTTCTTCAGTCAGTTCGGGAATAATTACTCTTATGACATCTCCAGAGGTTGCTGGTTGAAGGCCAATATCAGAGGACTGTATAGCTTTTTCAATATTTTGAACTTGGTCTTTTTCCCATGGAACAATAGATAAAGTTTTAGCATCCTCAACTGCTATATTGCTCATTTGACTAATTGGTGTATTAGATCCGTAGTAATCTACTTCAACCGAGTCGAGCAAAGCTGGATTTGCTCTGCCGGTTCTTATTCTTTGAAGTTTAGTTTCTAAAGAACTGATGGTTTTTTGCATCTGTTCTTTGGTTTCGTGTTCTGTTTCAGCAATCATCAATTAAGCACTAAGGAACCAATTTCTTTTCAGTAAATAGCTTTAGGTATTCTCTAACCTTCTAGTTGAGATTTTACTTCCTCTGCAAAATCCTTTTTTTCAACTTCTATCCCCTCGCCAACTTCTAGTCTCACAAAATTTTCTATCTCAGAGCCAGACTCTGATAAAAGAGTTTCAATTGTTTTGGAAGGATCTTTTACAAAAGGTTGTTTTAACAAACTGACGTCAGAGAGTTGCTTGTTTAATTTACCTTCTACCATTTTTTCAATTATTTCTTGGGGTTTGTCTTCTCCTTCAACTTGAGACATAAAAATTTCACGCTCTTTGCTTATGTAATCTTTATCAAGATCGCTAGGTGATAAAACTAAAGGGTTAGTAGCAGCAATGTGCATTGCTATATCCTTTGCAAGATTTTCGTTTCCTTTTATTAAAGTAACTCCAGCAGCTATTTTTTTATTAGAATGAATGTAAAAGTCTGACACTTCTCCGCTGATTTCCTTTACATTTCTAATTATTATGTTTTCTCCAATTTTTTGAACTAGTGACATTCTTTGTTCTTCCATTCCTTCAGAAACTACTTCTAGAAAATTTTCTTTTGTAGAGTTTTCAAAAGCATAATCTAAAGCGTTTTGACAAAAATCTAAAAAGTGTTCATCTTTTGCCACAAAATCCGTTTCACAATTTACTTCTGTAAAAATTATTCCTTTTTGAGATTTTTTAGCTGAAATAACTCCTTCTACGGCTGTTCTTGAGGATTTCTTTTCAGCTTTTAAAGCACTGTTTTTTCTGAGATTGGTAATAGCTTCTTCTAAATCACCATTAGCCTCTTCTAGAGCCTTCTTACACTCCATCATTCCAAGTCCAGTTTTTTCTCTTAAATTTTTTACATCTGTTGCTTTTATAGTCATCTATTTTTCCTCTTCAGATTTTTCATTAGTTTCTGACGGTGCATCTTTTTTAGTCTCAGATGTATTTTCTTCAGCTAATGGAGACTTTTTTACCACCACAGGACCATCTTTTGAAGACCTTGTTCCGCCCGACATTTCTGCTCCCTCTAAACAAGCATTAGAAATTATTCTGGATATGAGTGATATTGATCTTATAGCGTCATCGTTTCCTGGAATGATGTAATCAACATTATCTGGATTGGAATTTGTATCAACAATTCCAATGATAGGTATGCCCATTTTTTTTGCTTCTGCAATGGCTATTTTTTCATTTTCTACGTCAACAACAAAAAGAGCCTCTGGCAGACCTCCAATATTTTTAATACCGCCAATAGAACGGTTGAGTTTTTCCATTTCTCTTTTTATCCCTAATACTTCTTTTTTTGTTAACTCTTCAAATTTTCCTTCTTCTTCTTGAGTATTTAAGATCTCCAGTCTTCTTATAGAAGACCTTACAGTTTTATAATTAGTTAACATACCTCCTAACCATCTATAGTTTATAAATGGCATGTTACATCTTTCTGCTTCTTCCTTGATTACTCTTCTTGCTGCCCTTTTTGTGCCAACAAATAAAATTCTATTATTTGAAGCTGCGAGTTTTTTACAAAAATCAATTGCTGGCTCTAAACACTCTAAAGTTTTTTCCAGATTGATAATGTGGACTTTATTTCTATCACCGAAGATAAAGGGCTCCATTTTGGGATTCCAAAATCTAGTTTGATGGCCAAAGTGAACACCGGCCTTTAACATTTGTTCAATGGATACTTCCATCTATTTGCTCCTTTTTATAAGCCCGAAGGCTGGGTTATTCCTCCTCGAGTCTAAGTACTAAACTGATATTGAGCAATATCAGCACCCTAATACTCTATACATACGAGTG
>TARA_B100001113_G_scaffold295529_1_pt1 | contig 17325 bp, 25 predicted proteins | sample TARA_B100001113 | Tara Oceans TARA_B100001113 (sample SAMEA2622402) | marine metagenome | biome: marine biome (ENVO:00000447); feature: deep chlorophyll maximum layer (ENVO:xxxxxxxx); material: "saline water (ENVO:00002010), including plankton (ENVO:xxxxxxxx)" | depth 50 m | reverse complement strand
AATGCAAACAGACGTGGCAAAGCAAAAAACGTAAAAACAAAAAAGAAGTAATATGAAATTTATTATTATAAACGGAAGTTTAACACCAAGTGCAGAATCTAACACATATACAGTATGTGAAATGGTCAAACTTGGATTCGAAAAGGTCGGTCATGAATGTGAGATTATTAACATGGCGGAATTAAATTATAAAAATAGTGTAGACGACGAAGACGATGAATTACGTCCTGTAATATATAAAATGATTCAACCTGATGTTGCAGGTATTATTTGTGCAACGCCAATATGGTGGGGTATGTTTAGTAGTCACACGCAGGCACTGATCGAGAGATTAGACTTTCTTGACACATGGAGCCTAGATGATAATCACTATAAACCAATGATGGGCAAAGTATTTGGAAGTATTGTTTCAGGGGCAGTAGATGGTTGGCAACATATAACAGGTACATTATATAGTTTTGCTTCTAACCTTGCACTTACAACACCTCCACTTTGTAATATTGAAGTTGAGGCACAAGGCAGAGATAAACTTTTACAGGATTCAGAAGCAATAGGTAGTGTTAAAAGTTTAGTAAACAACATGGTAGTTTGGGCAGAAGCCATGGAAAAAGGCGAAACACGTAAAAAAGGTAGACACAAAGGTAATGTTGAGTAATGAGAATAAAAGAAATACTGGCTACAAAATACGTACATCCTGATGTCGAAAAACAACTAAACAGATACCAAAAGAAAATCTCAGGAAAAATGAGAATGGGGTATCACTCCATGATGGCTTATCCATACAGGGTGGAAGGTTGGTCATCCAAATATAAAAAATCTATAAATTGTTCTAATCCAAAAGGTTTCTCCCAGAAGGCTCATTGTGCTGGTAAAAATAAAAAAGAAGGAATAGAAGAAAACTTTGCAGACGGAAAAAAGAAGGGTAAGAGTAGACCAGGAAGAGTAAAACGTTCGGGTGCAAGTTGTAAAGGATCTGTTTCTTCGTTGAGAGCAAAAGCAAAAAAATACGGTGGTGAAAAAGGTAAAATGTATCACTGGTGTGCGAATATGAAAGGCGGAAAAAAATGAAGGTAAAAGATATTTTTTCTGAATGGATTATAGAAGAGGCACCCCCGGGCAGAGAACATCAAGTAAAAAAATTGAAGAAAAAATTTGGCAAGTCTGGTGCATATGCCATTGCCTGGGCACAACATAACAAACACGGTAAACCAGACAAGAAGAAGTAGCCATGTTGAACAACATTCAACAGGTAGGCGGTTATGTCCCAGGAAAAACTGCCAACGATTTAATTTACATCACTTGGAGTTTTACTACTACTTGTAATTTTTCTTGTTCATATTGTCCTGATCACTTACATGATGGCAAATATGGATTTCCAAAATACGAAGATGCTGTACATTTTATAAAATCGTTGTCGAAGCAATCGCCAGATAATGCACATATTATTTTTGAATTAATAGGAGGAGAACCAACACTTTGGCCTAAATTGATTGAGTTTGGCACCGCTGTACAAGAACACTTTGCAGATAAAACACAACAAATTATAATACAACTAGATACCAACGGTAGCAGAACTAATCGATGGTTTAATAGTATGATAGAAAAAAATTTATATAAATCTATTATATTCAATTTCAGTTATCATGCTGATATGTGTGATCCGGATCTATTTTATAATAATTTAGAAATTGCTTCAAGCAAGTATCTCACAAATGCAAATTTCATGCTAGATCCTAGGCATTTTGATAAAATTATAAATTTGCTAGAACGTGTTAATAAAAATTTACCTGTTGATACTGTAACAAAAGTTTTAAGACCAGTAGATAAAAATGTTGACGCATTGAATACAAGTACTATCATAGACGGTTACGACGAAAGAATGTTAGATTACATTAAAAATAAAATGAAACATAGATTTAATTTTGATAGAGACATATACGACATACCCGGCAATAAATTGATATGGCCTTTGACAATGTATTTTGATGGAGAATCAGTCGAATGGCAAAATGTAATTGTGAATCAACAACACTCCTTTAAAGGATGGAAGTGTTCTGCAGGTTCTAGAAGATTTTATATTGAGCCAGGCGGAGACATATATCCTTGTTCATTAATTAGAAAAAGAAGTGCCTACATGGGGAATATTGCAGATCAAGATTTTAAATTATATGGAGAATATATTACTTGTCCTGTGCAATGGTGCCCTTGCAAAATGGATGCTATTGCAGAAAAAGTAAGAGTTGCATAAACACACATCGCTTAAATAGTAGTATGCAAAACGAAAAAATAACACACGTAGGGTCACAACTCAAAGGTCATTTACCAAATGATTTAGTGTATATTACATGGACATTAACAAGTACCTGTAATTTTTCTTGTTCTTATTGTCCCGACGAACTGCACGATAAAGAATATAAGTTTCCGCAATATGAGGGTGCAATTAACTTTCTCGGTGTTTTGATTACGACATTACCTAAAAATGCATACATCAATTTAGGTATTACAGGCGGAGAACCATCAATGTGGCCTAAACTAGTTAAATTTTTAAAAGCCGCTGAAACTTTGTTTAGTAAGGCAACACAAAAAATTGTTATACAAATTGATACAAATTTAAGTAGAACAAGTAGATATTGGCAGGATTTTGTAGAGCATAATCTTGGACACTTTGTTGTATTACATCCAAGTTATCATGCAGACGAAATGAAATATAACGATGAACTATTTTATGATAATTTAGAAATTGTATCGCAGGAACATTTAGTAAACGCAAGTTTTTTATTAGAACCAAAAAACTTTGACCATATAAAAAATTTAATAAAAAGATGTAATTCAACTTTGCCTGTAGATACGATGATTGTTCCTATAAGGAATAAGTTTAAACACGATATAAATGATGACTATACTGAGGAACAACTGGAATATATTACAGACATCCAAAAAAACCGTTTCTTTTTTAGCGGTGCAAAATATGGCAAAAGAAGAAGTGAAGAACCTAGTTGGCCGCAACAAGTATATTATAATCATAAAAAAGTAAACTTTTTAAAAGTAATTAAAAATAACGAACATTCATTTAAGGGATGGAAATGTTCAGCAGGGTCACGTAGGTTTTTTATTGAACCAAATGGCGATGTATATCCATGCTCAAAATTAATATCTCCGAGAAAAATAGTAGACGGCAAACAAAAATTTGCCTCAGATAGAACACATAAAAATTTTATGGGAAACATAAACGAAGGCACTTTTGAACCACTTAAAGACTACATCACCTGTCCAGAAAATTGGTGCCCGTGTAGGTTTGACGTGTTAGCAGAAAAAATTAAATAACAGTATGTTAAGAGATATAACAAACGTAAACAGAATACATTCTCGTTTAAAAGGGTACAAACCCGAAGAACTGGTTTACATTACATGGAATTTTACAACAACTTGTAATTTTGCTTGTAGATATTGTCCATCGGAATTACATGACGGTGGATATGGCTTTCCGGAATACGATAAAGCACTTAATTTTTTTAGATTGCTAAAAGAACAGTTACCAAAGAAATGTTTTCTCACAATAGAACTGCTTGGTGGCGAACCAACTATGTGGCCAAAATTAATTGACTTTTTAATTGCCATGAAAAAACTATTCATGAGCGAGGACGGGTATTACACTGAGCAAAAAATATGTATCATGATCGATACTAACGCAAGTAGAACCAACAGATGGTTTACAAAATTAAGAGATGCAGAATTATGGGACGTGGCTATTGTAAACTCAAGTTTCCATGCAGATTTTTGTGATCCTGACTTATTCTTTTCGAATTTAGAAATAGTTTCTCATACATATCAAACCAATGCTAACCTAATGTTGGATCCAAAACATTTTTGGACAGTAGTAGATCTAATAAAAAGAATGAAAGGCAACATACCTGTTGATTTTTCAACCAAGTGTCTGAGACCAGATTTAGGCTCACATAAATTAATTGACGGATACACCGAAGAAATGTTAGAGTGGATACACGACGAGTCGTTAGGTATCACCCCCTATCAACGTAGTAAATTTAAAGTACCTGGTGCGACAATCGGTTGGCCTATGGAAGTGCAAGGAGATCATGAACGTGTACACTGGCAATCTGTGTTAGTAAAACAACAGCATAAATTCCTAGGGTGGAAATGCTCAGCAGGATCTAGACGATTCTACATACAGCCAAACGGTGACGTGTATCCATGCTCAAGACTTATAGACTTACACGTAACCCCAACGTCAAGGTCTTTTATCGAGGACGGCACTGGACCTAATCGTAAGTACATTATGGGCAATATCAACAATGATGATATTAAAATATATGACGAATATATGCCTTGCCCAAAGACTTATTGTTCGTGTAAAATTGATGTTGTATGCGACAAATACAAAATAAATACATCAGTATGAAGATTAACGAAGTAATAATTAAAGAATTTGCAACACCAGGTGCCACAAGTGCAGGAAACATAGCGTCTGTAACAAGTCCACACATAGCAATTGGCAATGACAGATTCAAAAAATCATACACAGGTACACCAGGAGTATCGGGTACCAAAGCACCTAAAGTGCCAAAAGTAGTACAACCAAAAAATCCTAACGGAACTGCCAAGGGTGCTCATGCACTTCCAGGTGTAAGTTTGTTTGGTGGTCCAGGAGTAGTAAGAAGATGAGATTTAAAGAATTTGGAGAAGACAATTCAGACAGAGGCATGAACAAATACGGACTTGCCGCAAGGAACAAAGACGGAAAGTTTTATTCCTACAGACACGGCAAACTGACAGGCACATTTGACAACATGGCAGACCTGCAGAAACACCAACATGATTTGATCAAGGACGAGTCAGTAAAAGAGGGTGCTTCAATGATGCCTTATTATAAAGATCCAAAAGACGAAAAACAAATGACCTGGACCTTTCCAGATGGTTGGGCAAAAGACGAACCACTAGACACACCATACATGAGCAACGCAAGTATGAGAGATTTTTTAGATACTTTGGGTTATAATCCAGATTTCGAAGACAATCAACCACCTGTGCCTGCGAAAGAATTCATAGCGAGATCGACACAATGGTTACAGAAAAACATAGACAAACCATCTCCAGAAGAACCAACGCAAGTGGACAAAAATCCAGGCGGACCTACTATGTATTCAGGTGGCAGAGAAGAAGGTTACATGAATCAGCAAATCAAAGCACACAACGAATTGGCAAGAAAAATTATAGCAAAATATCCAGAGGTAACACATTTCGGTTTTAATTAAGATGAGAATAAACGAATTACATAATCAACCAGTACAACCAGACACATACGAAGCGAGTATGGCACAAAATCAATTGCTTAAAATTGGAACTCACGCAGTCAGACTACATGGATTGATCAAAGACGAGCAGGAAATGGAATCTTGGGTGGCAAAGAAAATTGATCTAGCATCTGACTATGTCAAAAAAGTACATGGTTACATGGCAGGCAGTAAGGCTGGAATATACGACGATGACGGAATGACCGAAAGCAAATTAAGTGAAGAACAAATGGTCAGAATCAGCACAGACGTAGAAGGAGAATGGGGAGGCACATTAGGAAAATTACTAGACAGAGATGATGATAACAATGTTCTTGTAGGATTTGGAAAAGAAGCACATTGGTTTAAACAAGATGATGTTGATTTTGATTTAGATTCACATGGTTCTAGTGCTGAAGACGATGACGTTTTAGATATAGAATTTGATGAAGATGCAGGTGAAGGACATATGAGTAAATCTCAATTATACAGAACTGCAAAAATGGCAATTGAGTTAATAGAAATGATTAATAAGGGTGATGATCTAGAAGCATGGGTGCAAACAAAACTAAACCTTGCCGCAGATTATCTACAGGGCGTATATCATTATGAAGAATATCAAAAATTAAATCCATACAGAGAAGAACTTGATTCTAATACATTTGCAAAACACTCTGAAATAGTTAAAAAAAATATAGATGAGATACTAGCAAGAGAAACTAGCATAGATGATGTTGATACTAAACCAGGTATGCTTAAAATATTAGGAAAAAGAGTTAACGAAGTTGAAAAGAAAATGGCAAAAGAAACAAGAAAGAAAACTGACGAAAGCGGTATACTATATCGAGCAGGTGTTAAAAAATATGGCAAAGCAGGAATGAAAGCAATTCAGAGTGCCGCGGCCAAAGGTGCAAATCACCAAGAGATTGGTAAGATAAAAGACAAACATTTGAAAGACGAAGCGGCTGGAGTTGGTATTATTACAAAACAAAACACAACAGCAGATGTTAAACCAGGCGACGAATATAAAAATGTCAAAAAACTAGGGTTAAAATCCGGTGCATATGAGTCAAAATTAACTGATATGCTAAATCAACGTCTTAAATAAACTGTAACAAATAATAAATAATCATATGGCACGTAAGAAACCTTATACAGATAACTTTGCAGACTTGGTTGCTCGTCTAAATAAAATGAGTAACATGACTCCAGAAGAGGAAAGAGCATCTTTAATGGAAGCGGCAAGTCAAGAACCTAAAATCTTAGACGAAAAAGATGTAACATTGGCAGATATAGCCAAGTTGGCAGGTATAAAAGAGTATGCAGAAGAGACAAAAGTTTCACCAAAAGCAGAAAAATTAGTAGAATCTATCACTGCTGAAACAAAAGAAGAATCAAGTATTACAAAAGCAATTAAAGAATCAGACGCAGATGATTCAATATCTACATCAATTAAGAAAGCAGTAAACGAAGAAACAAAAAGGTTAGATAAAATTGCAGAATTAGAAACACAATTAGCAGAATTAAAAGCAGAAGAGAAACAAGATGCTACCATGGATGACAAAACATTCAGAGAAGTATTTTTAAAAGATATTACTGAATTTGTAAAAGATGCAGAAGCAAACGATTTAGTTGAAATGTACAACACGTTTTCAAATAACGAAGTTGAAATGAACGAGGATTCATTTATAATGAAAACACCAGAAACTAAAGAAATCATTGCTGATGCTGAGCAGGCCGAAGCACCAGAAGAAGAAGTTGTTCAAGAAAAAGAACCTGAAGCAGAAGAACCAACATTAGAAGAGCCAACTGAAGCAGAAGTACCAGTTGAAGAGCAAGGCGAAGATGTTGAGTTGGATGTTCCAGCAAAAGAGGAAGTAATTGAAGTGCCTGCAGAAGATAAGTTTACAAACGACTTAGATCCAGCAGAGAAAAAATAATCACAATAAAATTATGGCAGTAACAGGAAAAGTAAAGTGGTTCAACGGAACTAAAGGTTTTGGTTTTATTGAACGCGATGATAAACAAAAAGATGTGTTTGTCCATATATCAGCAGTTAAGGCCGCAGGTCTTAATCCTTTGAAAGAAGGTGAAAAATTAATATTTGATGTTGATATAGCGGCAAAAGGTCCATGTGCAGTAAACCTCACAAGACCTGATATCCTTCCACACGAATCTATTTAATAACACTCCATTTTAAAATAAATAGTTTTATGGAGCAAGATAAATCTATCAAAAAAGTTAATGAGGGTATCGGAGACGATACATCTAGACACACTCTCGCTTCTCCATTTTCACATCACAAATATTTGAATGACGTAACAAAACTAAAACATATAGGACACGTCAGCAGTGATAAACAAAAAAATAGTCCATTATCTGCTGGAGCAAGAGGTTTAGGCAGGATGCACGATTTTGCGTTCAAACGACCTAACCAAATGATGAAGGGCAATCAAGGAAAATGGCGTCAAAATACACTTGAAGATATAAAAGTTATTTTGACACGACTAGACACTCTTAACAAATAATAAATACGTACATTATGAAAATAAGTGATTCAACATCTATATCAATGCCAATGCGAAATCTTCTATCTATAATAGGAGCAGTAGCAGTTGGAGTTTGGGCATACTTTGGTGTTGTTGAAAGATTGAATAAATTAGAAACACAATCAGTTCTTTTAGAAAAAGACATGAGTGCTGAAGACGAGAGATTGCACTCTGAAGTGACTAAGAACACTGAATTCAGAATAAAATATCCACGAGGTGAACTTGGCCAAAGTTCCCAAGACATAGAACAATTTATGTTAATTGAAGATCTTTATAAAACTGTAGACAGAATGCAAAAGCATTTAGACGATATGGCTAATAATAAAATTAATATAGAATTTTTAGAAAAACAAATGGAAAAAGCACAAAGACACATCGAAGAATTAAAAGATGCTGACAGAGAGATTGTGTATAAAAACGGAAACGGACACTAATGATAGAATCGGTAGTTGCCTTATTAATGTTTGTAAATGGTGAGATCAAAGAACATCGAATCCAGGAAAACATGGCAAAATGCTTACGAGGCAAAAGACAAGCAGAAAGAAATTATAGTGCCAGTGTAAAATATCAATGTTGGAAAGGCGAAGCCGAAACAGAGATATACATGGGCGAGAAGTCGATCAAAGCAATTATTCTAAAATAATTGGTAATTAAAAATTTCAATTGATTATTTTCAGATTGTGTAGTATAATCTACATTTAATCAAGGAGAAACAAATGGCAGTAAGAAACTTCAATCCAGAAGAAAAACAAAAACTCATGCAAATAATAAAAGAAGGCTCTACAGTTTTAGGCGAGATAGATGATTTACGTGGAGGCCTTAAAGATACAGTAAAAGCGATTGCTGAAGAAATGGAAATTAAACCAGCAATGATTAACAAAGCAATTACCATTGCCCACAAGGACAATTATAAGAGCATACAAGACGACGCAGACTTGTTAGACTCAATTCTTGTAGCAGTAGGTAAGGTGTAGTGTATAGACTTATAAAAGAATTTTGGATAAGCAGTTATAAATCAGACAAAACAGCATTTTGGTTTGAATTAGTATCAGTTGCATTTACAATTTGTGGAAGTTGTATCTTGACATTCACATCACCAAATCCTATAATGAGTATAGTGTTTCCTATATATTGGATAGGATCAAGTACAATGCTTGTTGCAGGTATAAGACGTAGACAAATATGGTTAAGCACACTGACAGCATGGTTTACAACAATGAATACAATAGGATTATATAGAGTTTTCATATTATGAGTTACATAGATGCGATGTATAAAAAAGACGAGGACAAAGTCTATGTGGTTGAAAGAAATTCTAAAGGTGAGCGAGTATTTGTTGATTATCCTGCTAGGTATGTTTTCTATTATCCAGATGCACGAGGTAAGCATAGAAGCATGACTGGAGAAGTATTACAAAAAATACAATGTAGTACTTCAAAAGATTTTATAAAAGAACAAAGAATAAGATCAAATAAAAAACTTTACGAGAACGATATCAATCCTGTTTTTAGATGTTTGGAAGAAAATTACTTAGGTAAAGAAACTCCAAAACTAAATGTTGTATTTTTTGATATTGAAGTTGACTTTGATCCAGAACGTGGTTATTCGACTACTGATGATCCATTCATGCCTATAACTGCCATAAGTTGTTATATGAGTTGGACTGATCAACTTGTTACCTTTGCAAAGATTCCAAAAGGTATGAATATGGCAACTGCAACTATACAAACTGAACGATTTGATAACACAATGCTATTCGATAACGAAAAGGAAATGCTTGATGCATTCTTAACTTTGATCGAAGATGCAGATATCATATCTGGTTGGAATTCAGAAGGATATGATATTCCTTATACTGTTGGAAGAATACAAAAAGTATTAAGTTCTGATGACACAAGACGTTTATGCTTTTGGGGTGAAAAACCAAAAAGAAGAATGTTTGAAAAGTATGGAAGAGAACAATTAAGTTATGATTTGATAGGAAGAGTACATTTAGATCTATTAGAGTTATACAGAAAATATACATATGAAGAACGTCATAGTTTTAGATTAGATGCTATCGGTGAGCATGAACTTGGAGAAAAGAAAACTGTGTATGAAGGATCATTGGACAAACTATACAACGAAGACTTTGGTCTGTTTATAGAATACAACAGGCAAGACGTTAATCTGTTAGCAAAACTAGAAAAGAAACTAAAATTCATAGAACTTGCTAATGAAATCGCACATCAAAATACTGTGTTACTGCAAACAACAATGGGTGCTGTTGCAGTTACAGAACAAGCAATAGTCAACGAAGCACACAGAAGAGGTATGCAAGTACCAGGTAGAAAATTCAGAGACAAAGATGCTGAACCAGTTACGGCGGCAGGTGCATATGTGGCAACTCCAAAAAAAGGAGTTCAAGACTGGATAGGATCGGTTGATATAAACTCTCTGTATCCAAGTGTGATTAGAGCATTGAACATGGGTCCTGAAACTATTGTAGGACAAATAAGACCAGTAATAACATCTGCAGAAATAAACAGAGCAAAAGCACAAAAGAAATCATTTGCAAGTGCTTGGGATGGTCAGTTTGGTTGTTGGGAATATCAAGCAGTAATGAAACAAGACAGAGCAACTGAGATTGTTCTCGATTGGGCAGACGGCACGTCAGTAAAAATGTCAGCGGCTCAACTATATGAAATTATTTTTGACGGAAACAATCAATGGATGCTATCTGCAAATGGCACAATATTCACATACGAGTTCGAAGGTATCATTCCAGGATTACTGAAACGTTGGTATGCTGAACGACAAGAGATGCAACGTAAAAAAGCGGCCTGTGGAGACAACGAAATTGAAAGAGCATATTGGGATAAAAGACAACTAGTCAAGAAGATTAATCTAAATAGTTTATATGGTGCAATACTTAATCCTGGTTGTAGATTTTTTGATATGAGAATTGGACAATCTGTAACACTAACAGGCAGATGCATTACAAGACATATGGGAGCAAAGATTAATGAAATTGTAGCAGGCAAGTATGACCACACAGGTGAAAGTATTGTGTATGGTGACACTGACTCTGTTTATTTTTCAGCATACAAGACACTCAAAAAAGATATTGATGCAGGCAATATCGAATGGAACAAAGAATCTGTTATTGCTCTGTATGATAAGATTGCAGAAGAAACAAATGTAACGTTTCCGGGTTTTATGCAGAAAGCATTCCATTGTCCAAAATCCAGAGGAGAAGTTATAAAAGGTGGTAGAGAAATTGTAGCATCGAAAGGTCTGTTTATTACAAAGAAAAGATATGCAGTCCTCTATTATGACATAGAAGGAGAACGTGTAGATGTTGCAGGCAAAGAAGGTAAAGTGAAAGCAATGGGTCTTGATTTGAAAAGATCAGATACTCCTGTGTTTGTACAAGACTTTTTAAGTGATATATTGTACATGGTTCTAACTGGTAATACAGAAGAAGAGGTTCTAGAAGCAATTACAGAATTTAGACAAAAATTTAAACAAATGCCAGGTTGGGAAATAGGTTCTCCAAAAAGAGCAAACAATATGACAAAATATACTGCCGCTGAAGAAAAACAAGGTAGAGCAAATATGCCTGGACACGTTAGAGCAAGTATGAACTGGAATAGATGCAGAGAAATATATGGTGATAAATTTAGTCTTCCTATATTAGATGGAGCAAAGGTAATTGTTTGTAAACTAAAAAACAATCCACTTGGTTATACATCGGTTGCATATCCCGTTGATGAATTAAGAATTCCACAATGGTTTCAGGATCTTCCATTTGATAACGATTCGATGGAGGAAAGTGTACTAGATGGTAAACTGGAAAATTTAATTGGTGTGCTTAATTGGGATATAAAATCCACAACTCAATCTAGCACATTTAATTCGTTGTTTGAATTTTAATGGTAAAGTAAATTTTTATGTTGATTAATTTTAAAAAGGAGTATACAATAGAAACATTATGAAAGATATCTTACAAGACATAGTTAAACATACGCATGGTCTAGGATTTTTAGATCTTGTTAAAATCACTGGCACAGAATCAGAAACAGGTATTGATTCTATGGCAGAGGACAGATCAGTAATCTTGCAAGGAAACTTTAATAAGCCACAAGCGGAAATGTCCGGTACGTTTGGAATGCCTCAGTTGGGTAAATTAGATATCCATTTGAAGTGTCCTGAATACAAAGACAAAGCAAAAATAACTGTATTAACAGGCGAAAGAAATGGAGCAAACGTTCCAACAGGTATACACTTTGAGAATGAAAAGGGTGACTTCAAGAACGATTACAGATTTATGAATGCTGAAATTATCAACGAGAAACTTAAAACTGTAAAGTTTAAGGGAGTGAAGTGGGACGTTGAGATTGAACCAACGGTGGCTAGTGTACAAAGATTTAATTTCCAATCAGTAGCAAATACAGAGCATAATTCTTTTGTTGTTAGAACAGAGGATGGAAACTTGATATTCACTTTTGGTGATCAAGCATCACATGGTGGTGAATTTGTTTTTGCTAGTGGAGTAAACGGAAGTCTAAATAAAGGCTGGAGTTGGCCGGTTGCACAGGTTTTACAAATACTGAAACTGTCTGATTCAGCAAAAGTAATGTTGCATTTTTCAAATGAGGGTGCAATGATGATTACTGTTGATTCAGGTTTAGGCAAGTATCAATACATAATCCCGGCTCAGGCGCAATAATGACAGAGAATAATAGGCAGGAACATTTAGGAGAGTTAAGTAGAGACTTTGCAGTGTTCTTGCCTGCTATCTCAAACTTTTATAATACATTCATTTCAAAACAAAGAGTAACCGAAGGCAAACATATTCCAGCAGAAAGAATCCCACAAGGATTTAATGGTGCAGGTGTAGAAGGATTAAACTTTATAAATCCAGATAAAGGAATGTTCACTTATCCAACTGCATTGTATTCGGCAGGACACGCCTGTCTTGATATGGATAAAGTTGCAGACAGAGATTCAATGTGTGTAAACAGAGATAGAAAGTTTAGCACAATAGTAGGAGACTCTGGAGGATATCAGTTAGGAAAAGGTGTAATTAAATTTGATTGGAAAGACTTTGAAGGTAACAAGGCAAATGCTGTTAGATCAAATATTCTAAATTGGCTAGAACTTACTTCAGATTGGGCAATGACATTAGATGTTCCGAGTTGGGCGGCAGATGATTTGAATAGTCCTAAAACAGGATTGAAATCGTTTCAAGATTGCTTAGACGGAACAATATACAACAACAACTTTTTCCAAAAAAATAGGATAGGACAGACAAAATTTTTAAACGTACTACAAGGTGATGACTGGGAATCAGCACAAATTTGGTATGATACTGTTAAGGACTTTGAATTTGAAGGTTGGGCAATGGGCGGTATCAATATGTGTGATATGGAAGTCATGCTTAAACGTCTTATCATAATGAGAGATGAAAAGAAACTAGATGGCAAAGATTGGATGCACGTACTTGGTACATCACAATTAGATTGGGCCTGCTACTTAACACAGGTACAAAGACAGGTTAGACAACATATAAACGAAAACTTTACAATAAGTTTTGATTCGGCATCTGCATTTTTATCAACAGCCAATGGATTAGTATATACACAGAACACATTTACGCCAAGTAGATTCTCATTTATAATGGATAAAGCACCAGATGATAAAAGATTAAAAGGTTCAGACATTAGTTTTCCATTTGCTAGTGCAATCGGAGATAGATTAAAAATGAAAGATATTTGTTGGTATGGAGAAGGCGATCTAAATAAAAACAACAAAGAAGGCAAAACAAGTTGGGATAGTTTTTCATATGTTTTAATGATGGCTCATAATGTATACAATCAGATAAGAGCAGTTCAAACTGCCAACGATTTGAATGATATTGAGAGATTAAAGTATAAGCCGCAAGTTGGACATTGGAGAAAAACAAAAGGTTCTGATACTACAGACGAAATGAGTGAATATGTTCCGCGAAACATATTGTATTTCAACACATTGGTAGAAGAAGTATTCACTTCTGAAAAACCCATGGAAGTGATTAACAATGCTTCTAGTTATCTTGCAGACATAAGAGGCACTAGATGGCAAAGAGCAACAGGGGGAGGAAAGGGTAAAAACAACTTTAGTTCATTATTTGAATAGGAGGCATATGGCTGGTAAAAGTAAAAGACTAAAAAAGTTAGAAGCACATCACACTTATCTAAATAAAAAAGTAGCAGAACTTACCGAGGATAGGAAAACAGATAGAAGTAGTGAAAGTAAAAGTATTTTAATGCGTCTCAAAAAAACTAAATTGGCAATAAAAGACGAGATGGTAAAAATAAAAAACAAGTTAAACACATTGACAGATAAAAAAAATATCTTATAATTGTAATATGATTCGAGATTATACAATAGGCGTAAGTGAAACAGTGAAAACGTTCTCTGGAAAAGAGGTAGAACATACTCCAGCATACGGTCTACAAACTTTATTCTTGGGTAGAAATGATTTGACATATGATCAGATAAAAGAATTGTGTGTGAAGGTTGATGCAGAAGCGGTATATTTTGGTGCAAATAGATCATTTATGAATAATATAGCAAATCAACCAATGCAAGTTAATAGATTACTTAATGATGGATATTTTGTTACAATAGATTATCAATATGCTATTCACAACGAAGTTAAAAAGAGATATAGTGGTGTATGGCAACATGAAAAATTTATTCCGTTTTGTTCAGTAATATTTGAAAATAGCGAAGAAGATAAAAAATTATGTTTCAAAATCGATGACGTTGATTTTAATACAAGCAATAAAGGTGTATGGACAATGAATATGGAGGATTTTAAGAAACACGCAGGATATACAACCTGGGAAGAATACAAACAAGATAAACCAATAGAGGAGAGAGATATATGGCCGACGGTGGTATCAGCACAGAGCAGTTAAGAGATGTAGCATTGTTAGAGAAAGCAAACAAATCGTCCAAGATGATCTGGGTTACATTCAGAAAAGAAGGACTTCACAAATATCCAGCGGCCCTCGATGATCCGAAACTTGCAACAGGTGACTGGGATGACGTTAGTTTCTTAGGTTACGTGCATAGACATATATTCCATTTTAAGGTAGCAATAGAAGTATTCCACGATGACAGAGACATTGAATTCATACAGTTTAAAAGATGGATGGAAAAAATGTATGCGGAAGGCACAATGAAATTAGATTACAAATCATGCGAGATGATGTCAGATGATTTATATGTACAAATAGCAAAAAAATATCCAGGCAGGAAAGTCATTATAGATGTTTCTGAAGATGGAGAGAATGGTTCACACGCAGTATATGAAAGAGATTAAATTTAAAGAAAATAGGTTAACAACAAGAATGGGTTATCTGCCAATTGGTGGAGGTGGACTAAATGCATCATACACAACAGTTGATGCAGTTGCAAATATATGCACTACTGCCGGGAATCTCGGTTTAGTGTATGGAAAAGATTTCATTTGGGCATATCAAGGATATGACGATGAAGATGATGATTGTGTAACACTAATGGTTAAGGAAGAAAAATATGAATCTTTCTTACATCTAGCATTACAAAACAGTCATCGAATTAAACACACCAATAAAGGTGATGTGAAATTAATAAAGGAGGCAAAATAAATGGCAGGAATAGACAGACCAGAAGTGGAAAGAAATCAAACTTTATCTGTTGCAAGTACGCAATCAGCAGAAGGTCTTGGCATTCCAACTGTAACATTTAGAACCAGAACAGGTGATGACAAGGCATTAGGCGGTTGTACATTTATCGGTGGTGAATGGAAAAACTGTACTAGTGATGAATTATTCAAAGATAAAAAAGTAGTTTTATTTTCATTGCCGGGTGCATTTACACCAACTTGTTCAAGTCAGCAACTACCAGGATATGAGGAAAAGTATGACGAACTTAAAAAATATGGTATTGATGATGTTTACTGTATTTCAGTAAATGATGCGTTTGTGATGAATGCTTGGTTCAGAGATGAAAAAATTAAAAATGTTAAACCAGTTGGCGATGGAGAAGGCAAGTTCACTGAGCAAATGGGTATGCTCGTTGATAAACCAGCACAAGGCTTTGGAAAAAGATCATGGAGATACTCTGCACTTGTTGAAAACGGCAAAGTTGTTAAAATGTTTGTTGAAGAAGGCAAAAACGACATGAGTGACGATGACGATCCATTCAAGGTTAGTGATGTAGACACTATGATAGATTATTTGAAAGAGATAGCATAATGAAAATATTTTATATGGGACTTGAGCCTTATGAAGGTAGATATACTCTACAGTTGCAAGACTGGACCGAAAGAGCATATAAAAAACGAGGAATCGAATACGTTGTGGTTCCTGGTACTACAATTGATGATTCTAAAGCAATCGTAACTGGACAAGTACTTGACGCACATGGAAGAAGTTTCTTTGGTATGAGTCAAATGATGAATCTTGTACAAATGATGAAGGCTGGTGAAGTTACTTCCGAGGATATAGTATTCTTTGAAGATATGTTTCAACCTGGCATGGAATCACTCCCATATATTATACAACAATCACCAGAAAACTATAGGCCAAAAATTTATCTTAGATGTTTAGCACAGGCAATCGATCCTGATGACTTTGTACACGTTTGGGGTATGAGTAAATGGATGTCCTTGTACGAGGAGATGTGTAATGAAATTCCAAATGTCAATATACTAGCAACTAACGAGGAAATGGTTGCACATATGCGAATAGCAAACTGGAAAGCACCAATATACAACATATCTGGTCTAAGTTTTGGCAAGGAAGAAGTACAAGAAAGAGTGCCAAACAGAAAAGCATTTAATGACAGAAAAATGAGAGTTATTTTTGGAGCAAGGTGGGATCAAGAAAAACAACCAGGTTTCTTTATGGACATGATTGATCATTGGAAAGCAAATTCAAAACTGCCAAATGTGGAATTTGCAATCTGTTGTGGTGGGCCTTTGAGAAGTAACAATAAAATGTATGTTGATAGAGCAAGACAAATGCAACAAGAAGGCAAATTAACAATTAATGAAAATTTGAAAAAGAATCAGTATTATGAAATACTTGCAGATTCGAGAGTATTGTTTAATTGTGCTTTACAAGATTGGGTATCGAATACAATTTCAGAGGCAGACTCATTAGGTTGCAACGTATTGTTTCCAGCATATAGATCATTTCCTGAGACACTTGCAAATGACGAAACAAGAATGTATGTTCCATGGTCAGGTAGAGATGCAATGGAAAAATTAAAAGGATTATTAACAAAACCATCCCCTAGTATAGGTCGGATTTCAGATTGGACTAACGGTACAATCGATAGAATGATAGACATTATGACAGGCACGGGAGAACAATGGAGAAGAGATGGAAGACACTACAGAACACCAGTTTCCGAATCAAAGTACTAATATCAATAATAAATGTGTATTAGTAGTAGGTGGTGCAGGTTAT
>TARA_B100001113_G_scaffold3159_2_pt1 | contig 17367 bp, 13 predicted proteins | sample TARA_B100001113 | Tara Oceans TARA_B100001113 (sample SAMEA2622402) | marine metagenome | biome: marine biome (ENVO:00000447); feature: deep chlorophyll maximum layer (ENVO:xxxxxxxx); material: "saline water (ENVO:00002010), including plankton (ENVO:xxxxxxxx)" | depth 50 m | reverse complement strand
GGTGGCGTCATCGTTGCCATGCTCATCGCAAGTTTAGAGGATTTGAACCTCATCTTGGGCCCGTTCAAACCTGCTGAACTTGGGAATAGTGGCATGGCAGAGATGTTAACTTTACCAGTCGCTCTATGGATTACCGTACTCTGTGCTTACTTCCCTGCTGTCCACAGGAATCGAGTCCCTGCTATGCCAATTGGACTTGCCTTCTCCTTGTGGGCTCTCAATGGAGACGAGGCAATCATTCCTTGGGTTCTCTCGATGATTATGATCACTTACATGCTTTTCTTTGCTCAAGCAACACGGAAGTGGGTCGCTAATCTGACCATCTCGGCTCTTTCCTTCTCCTATCTCTTCAGCGATACGATTGGCTACGGAGTTGACCAGGTTGAGATCAACGTAGCCATTGCCATCGGTATTGCAGTTATTGCAGAAACGGCCCGACGTTTGGATAAAATTTCAATATGGAGCAGTGTTCAAACCGTATCCTTCATTGCTTTAAGCAGCACAATTCTCGACTCACCATATTGGTTTGTTACTTGGATTTTCGTCGTCTATTTGCTCGGAATGGTCTACGAATCAATGCTTCGTGCCCGAGGAGGGGACGAACTTCTTCGTCGCAACGCAACCTTCGCTCTCATCACTGCATTGGTCGTCAGTACCGGATTGCTGCTGTTTGAGAAACTTGAGATTCCTGGAGCCTATCAAATCTCAGCCCTTGAAGGTCTATCGCTTGAGTATCTTCTCTTGGGACTTATCGTCTATGGATTGTTCAATACTGTCCGCGATGTTGAAGTCGACATTGGACAACTGCTGTCGCTTCTCGAGATGAAGGCTGGCGGGGCCTACGCATACGATTCCGAGACGAATGCGTGGTACCTGAAAGATACGGGAGGTGTTGAAGCAATTACTGACAACTCATTTGGTTCAATCGGTCGTATCTCTCTTGCATTCTCATTACTTGCAATTACGATAGGAATCAGCACTCTTGATGCCTCTATCTTGGAAGGCGATTCGTTCTACCTCGTAGGATTGTATCTGATTCCGATTGGAATTCTCTTCTGGGAAATCAACTCGATGGACGTTCTTTCCTCTCAAAGTCGAATGATTGGCGCATTTATGCTCCTGATTGTTGCCCTTTCTTCGATGCCGCTAATGTCAGAGGTCAACACTGTCGATGATGAATTGTTCAAGGCAGGTATTGTGTTTGACATTATCTTCCTTTCATCACCAATAGCGGCCTTTGTCCTTATCAACAAACGTGGTCTTGACCGTGATCATTTGAACCGAACTGCAGACCAAATTATGCTGTGTGTGCTTCTTGTCATTGGAATGCTCGACCAATCGGGTGGTTTGTTGTTCCTCAGCATGTATGGATTGGCGGCATTGGTTGCAGTTCAATACCGACATCATGGAGTCACATTGTTGGCACCTCTGGCAACAATTTCGACCTATTGGTTAGGAGACCATGGTCTTGCTTACTCTTTCCTCGAACCAATTGTCGACAATATCCAAACCATGGATCCACTCTGGTTTACACCAGTAACAGGCATGCTTGTAGCCACACATATGTTGATGCCAATCGCCTGGAGCATTCGAGATGTTCAAGATAGTGAATCCGTGCAAAATCCATTCCCGTGGTTTATCCCAATGATTTGGTTCTTGTTCGCCGCATGGGCAGTTCTTCCAACAGCATCCTGGTTGCCTTTGATCGCTTGTTTGTTTGGAATCCTTAACGCGTGGGTTCGAGGCGACATCAACCTCATTCCCCTCTTAGCTGTGGGTGTCATCTTCTCGTTCCTCCTCGGATTTAGTGACGGTGGCTTCCTCACAGGTGAAATCTTTGGAATGTCGATGCTCTTCTCTGGTGTGATCATCTACGTATTGTGGTTAGCAAATTCAAAGGGAATTTTGGAAATGAATGTGGTTGATAAAGAACGTATGGAAACAATGATGCCTTATTCTCTGGACACACAACTTCGGTTCCTAGCCATTGCCACATTGTTACTCTCGTTCGATGTCTTCAACGGACTTGGAATGCTTGGTGGAAGTGGATGGGCCACCTATGAAGCCATCCAAAAAGGAGACAAGGTTTCAATCTTGTTCCTCCCACTCATTGATGGACTGACTGCTGCCAACCTCATTCATCAGTTTGGTGTTGGTTCCGAAACCATGCAACATTACCTCATTGGAGGTGTTTTCTTCCTCGAAGGTGCAGTGATGATCTATCTTTCCTCCAAGACAGACAGAATCTACGATTCAAAGATCTTTAACTGGAAGAATGATGACGAGTTCTTCAATTTCATTGAATACATGGGCTTCTCCGGTGTTGTTGCAGCATTAGCGGGTGTCATCTATGCATTTGGAAATGACCAAACAAATCTTGCATTCTTCCTAACAGCTGCAATCCTAACGGCATTAGCAATAACAGGATTTGATGAAGTGCAGGCACAAGTACGTTGGCGCCGTGGCCTTGGAGTCTTTGGTTCAGTGTTCACACTCTTCCTACTCTTCCTGCGTCTCGATGAACCAGATGATGTGCTTTTCAAGTATCTCACACTCGTGATTATTGGGCTCCTTGCCCTTGGCTACGGATTCCTCTACATGCAACGACGCTCAACGTATGATATACAGGATGTAACAATCCCACAAGTCTTCGGTAATGTTGTTCCGAAGGTTCGGCGCGAACCGGTTCCAGAACAATCAGAGGATGTTGTTGAAGTAGTCGTTGAAGATGAAGACAGCGTCAACGTTGAAGAGGATGAAATCCTCAATTTGGGTGAGGCACTCGAAGACGAGTTAGAAGAAATTGCTACACCCTTGCCTGGTGCAACAACCGAAAACATCGGCTACATCGAAACCATGGAAGGATTCGATGTCCGTCTGCCAAAGGAGTCGATTGAACAAATCACTCGAACCATTGCAATGACTCCTCATGAAGGATTCAAACCAGTGGTTCGTGTCAACATGCTTGGACAAATTGTCCTCGACTTTGAGCCACTGTGATTATTCTTCTCTGAAGATTGCACTACGGTCGGAAACAAGCCCTTGGTCAGGAGCGGATGGGTAAACACCCCAGTATGCTTCTCTTGCCTCTTGATTGATGCTCATGCAGAGAACAACATCTCCGGCTCGACTGTCCATCGTTTGACTTCCATTGAGATGCTTGAGCATTGGATCAATGTTTGACATGTTAACAACACCCCAGCCGACTTGAGTACATGGAGCAACAGGTGACACAGGGGTCGTCCCTGATAATGGATCCCATGTCGTGAACGAAGGATACCATGCAGACAAATTCAATGCATTACGAACCTCTGAATTTCGGATGGTGAAGGACTCACCATCACTCGTCGTTCCATCAACGAGATACCCTTCTCGTTCTGTCGAAGCACCGGAGCCAACATCATTGAATTCTTCTCGAAGTTCTTGAAGAATAAAGGAGAGAATACCAGCGGTTCGAGGCGTTGCAAAGGACGTACCTGACGTCTCATGATAGCCATCTGTATCGTCGTGATTTGGTAAAACCTGGGTCCAATCGGCTGCAATATCAGGATAGGAACCACTCATAGTCTCCTTCTGATCATCGCCTTCCTCAGCGTATCCCGCGATACCAATCGACCATGGAGGACCTGCAGTTGCATCTTGAACTGCAGGCGAAGGAGTGTTGTCAGCTGCTCCGGTGTGAATCTTGTTGTTTCCAACGACTGCTTCGTAGGTTCCAGTCTCAATACCTGGCACTGGAAGTGAACCAATGGCTCCAAACGATGTGGAAATGATGTCAACAAGCGGTTGATTTGAAGCAGCAAGAACAGCTTCTGTCGAGAAGCCTTCAACAAAGAAAATGACTGCGTCTGGATTTGCGTCTAAGACTGCACCCGTAACTGCCGTTCCGTGTCCATCTGAAGGGTCGTCAAGAATGTGAATATCCGTTTGTCCATCGGGTGATGTTCCGATGATTTTTGTCCCGTAAAAGTACACAATATCCGATGTCGTGATATTATCCCAACAATATTCTTTGTCGGCTTGATAGCGTTCTTCCCATGAACCATCGAAGGTGATGTAACACGTTTTGGTGACACCAAACGATTCAAGCAACCAGTTTGGATAGACTTCGTCGGTTCGGAAATGATCGTGATAGACGTTTATACCCGTATCCACAGGTGCTACGACGGAGTAATGCCTCCAATCCGTGTCCGAATTCGCTTCTCCAGTTCTGCTTTGGGTTTCATCCCCTACATCAAGAGTTACTGCCCAATACACCCAAGACCCAGCAAGGATAAGAAGAATGACAACTATCCAACTTCGCCACCAGCGCCAATTCAGCCACGTATCAATAATTTCCTCAGCGAGTGCACCAGCAGCATTGCCTGCGACGCTCATGCCTACGCCTGTAACATCACCATCAAGAAGCCTACGCCGACTTCAAGAACCGAATTCTCCTCGGGAAACCATGGACGACCCCAACAAGCGTATGGTATGGATTGACCTCGAAATGACTGGTTTGGATTTGGAACGCGAAAGCATCATTGAAATCGCAACCATCATCACCGATTCTCAACTCAACATCATTGCTGAAGGGCCGAATCTTGCTATCTCTGTTTCTGAAGAACTCATTGCAGGAATGGATGAGTGGAATACTCGACACCATTTTGGAAGTGGATTAGTCGATCGAGTTCGTAACGATTCCGTCAGTTTGGAAGAGGCTGAGCGTCTAACACTTGAGTTCATCAAAGAATACGTACCCAAGAGAACCGCACCACTCTGTGGTAATTCGGTATGGAACGACCGTCAATTTCTTGTCAAAGAAATGCCAAGTGTTGCGAATTACTTGCATTACAGAATGGTTGATGTTTCGACCATCAAGGAACTTGCACGACGTTGGTATCCAGGTCTGCCAAAATTCGAGAAGAAAGGTGCGCACCTCGCCCTCGATGATATCCGCGAGTCTGTATACGAATTGGTTCACTTTCGCAAACTTATCTTCACCGACCGTCCGTAACAAATCCTCTCCATCGGCGCATGTAATCAACGAATGTTGGACTTAGATCTGCAGAAAGAAGTTCTTGCGGTGTAAATGGGGCTGCCTTCGGATTGTAGGTCAAATCTTTGACCAATGAAGCCCAATCGGGATGCGGTAGTGCAACTCGGGCAACGCCGACTGCTTGTGCCCCCTGATCGAGGACAAACTGAGCATCCTCTGCACTCCAAACCGAACCCGTAGATACAATAGGAATGGATTTGGAATAGATGGAACAAAGTTCCTTCGTGATGGTTTGATTATTTTCCTGTTTCTCAAACACATCCCAGCATGAGATGTGAAGTGCATCGATCTTTTCCTTAATGAGCAACTCAATGACCTGCTTCGTGTCGTCCATTGTGATTCCTATTTCATCAGAAACTGGCGAAAGACGGACCATGATGGCGAATTCATCGTTGACAACCTCTCGAATGCCCCGGATGATACGCAAAAGGAAGGTGCAGCGCTGTTCCACGTCTCCCCCAAACGCATCGCCACGTCGATTGGTGTTTGAACCAAGAAACTGAGCGATAAGGTAACCATGTGCTCCATGCAGTTCAACGCCATCAAAACCTGCTGCTTCACAGCGTTGTGCTGCCTTGATGAAGCACGAAATCGTCTCTTCAACTTCGCTTGTAGAGAGACTTCGGGAAGAACCCTCGCTTTCGGAAATGAAATTCACGCTTGCAGAGGAGGCTTGTTGACCCGTAATCGAAGAAGGTGCGCGCATGCCTCCATGGAAAATCTGAACAAACGATTTCGAAGCGTGTTGTTTCAATTGAGTCGCAAGTAAAGTCAATCCTGGAAGATGGTGATCGCCCCATACCCCGAACTCACCTACCCAACCTTGACCTGATTCTTGCACATGAGATGCTGCTGTTGTGATCAGGCCAAAACCACCTTCAGCACGACGTTGTAAAAATCGCACCTCTTCGTGAGAAAGCGTTCCATTAGCATGACTCTGCTTGTTGGTCATCGCTGCAAGAACGCTTCGATTCGGAATCACCAAACCGTTTCGCATCTCCCAATACTCGTCCATCGAAGGCATAGGATGGCCTCACTGATCTCGCCAATTTGGAGCATGAACGTCGGCATCTTTGTGCATAGACAGAATTTCCGCGATAACAGCAATAGCTATCTCTTCAGGCGATTCGGCACCAATGTTCAATCCGATTGGACATCGCACTCTGTCGAGGGATGCAGGCTGGATTCCAACTTCGATGCACGAATCTGTGAAGGATTTCCATTTGGAACGGCTGCCAATCGCTCCAATCCGAGGGAACGCTTTGCCATCGGGTGAGACGTCCGCTTCTTCTGAAAGTTGCAGCAACCTCTGAAGCCTGTCAAGGTCTTCGGAATAATCATGACCGAGCAAAAGCACATCCGAAAATCGAGAGAATGATGCTGCAGTTTCCTTGGAAAAGTATGCTTCAACGGTTGAAAAAGAGAGTTCAATCGCTTCCGGATAAAGTTCAGTGGTTGTAAACGCTTCACGGGTGTCTTGGACGGAGTAATTCCAGCCTTTTTTTGGCAGCAGTTTGGAGATCGCTTCTGAACAATGACCACCCCCCATAAGCAAAACATGTGGCATCGGTAACATCAACTCCAACGAAATGGTGACTTGCCCACCACAAAGTGAGTCCAGTGGTTGCACTTCATAGCCCTTCGCCCCTTTGTTGAGGCCGAAAGTATGGATTTCAGAATGCGCTTTGGATTGTTGGAGTAACTCCTTACAACGATTGAGAATTTTATGCTCCAACCCAGCACCACCAACAGTTCCAACCCAATCGTGTGTTCTATTCATTGCCAATCGAGCACCGGTTTTGCCAGGAACACTTCCCTTGGTTGATGCAACGGTGGCAAGGACCACAGGTGAATTGTGTTGCAATTGTTCCAACACCCATGCCAGAACCCTTGCCGTCATGTTGGTGCCTCGATGACCCTACACATACGATTTGCGCTAGAACCATTCTTCCTTAGCGGCAAGATTGAGTTGTTCTAGGTCGTCAACAGTATCGATGTTTAGATGCAGATATGGGAATTCAACGGGAATTTGTGTTCGAGAAACGAGGGATGAAAGCGGAACATCGCCTTCTGAAAGATAGACTGTCTTGATGTCATCCCCTACCAAAAGAAGTGGATGACCCCCCTGATTGTTCCAAACTGGATAACTGCTAACATCCGATTTGAGGAGAGTATTGAGGACCTCTATGCTCCAACCCGGTCGGTCGACTGGTACGATGAGAAGACGTTGAGGTAGACGGCCATTCCTTTCGAGGATACTTGCTAAGCCTCGTTGTATGGACCCAGTTCTTCCCTGTTCAGGTTCAGGATTCAAGACGACTTGTATCGATGGACAAGCAAGAATGATATCGGCAAGTAAATCGTCGTTCGTAACCGCGGTAACAAAGGCATTCTCGACATGCTGGATACGAGAAACCATCCGAGCAATCAACGTTTCTCCGCCTGCATCAACAAGGGCTTTCGGTTGGCCAAGCCGTGTCGAGCGCCCTGCGGCCAAGATGATGACTTCGAGGGCAACCATATCCAGACCATGAGTGATTCAATGTTGATGATTTCGGTTCATAAACCGTGGAGAGCAACATAGACAATGTTCACAGGATCGATGGATTCACCGCATCTAAAATCAATTGATTTCCTTAACGGAGTCTGTAGCATTGATGGGATTGAATTAATCCCTTCAAGATCAGTTTACGATATTACTCTTCGAGTACACGGACGTTCAGGACGTCATTACGAAATTGTCGCTTCAAACCCGATAGGGTTGTACAATGAGGGTGCTTGGGAAACGAGAGTCATCGGGGCTGCATGGAAAAAAGATTTGACCTCAAAACAATCACGGCCATACACAGCAAAATTGTGTCTTGAGATTCACGAAGATAAGCAACATCTTCCAATCGGAGACCGCCTTGCATCCCTAGCGCTAAGCCTCCATAATGATATCAGACTCGCCATGGACATTGCTCTTGTGGCTCAATTCATCGTCTGCCCAAGGAACGATCTTAACGAGATTCATACCTTTCAAGAAGAATTGATCGTCACTGAGGAGATGTATGAGCAGCAATTCTCCAGCAATGATTTGATTGAATCGGTTGGTGATGAAGATGAGGAGTTTGAATTCATCGATTTTCTACCGAATTTCTGGCATCTCGAGAACGATGATGAGCCTCTAAACCTCGAACCGACTCAAAACACGTGGGTTCAAGATATCGAAGAGGATATTATGAGACACTACGATCGATTATCGGACTAATCAAAGATCCTTGGTAATCTCTCTTCCAATAATCATCCGTTGAACCTGACTGCTTCCTTCGTAAATTTGCATGACTTTTGCCCCACGCATGAGACGCGCAACCGGGTATTCTTCTGAATAACCATAACCCCCGTAAACCTGTACTGCATCTGTTGAGACTTGCATCGCAGTGTCTGCAGCAAATCGCTTAGCATGAGCTGCTGATTCAGTATTCTTGATGCCAGCATCTGCATCTGCTGCTGATTTCCAGGTCAACATTCGACTCGCTTCGATATTGGTCTTCATATCAGCAAGCATGAATTGAATGGCTTGATGTCGGTGAAGTGGTTTGCCGAAGGTCTGTCGCTCATTACTGTACTGAAGTGCGTGCTCGTATGCTGCTCGGGAAAGGCCTGTAGCATGTGCTGCAATGTTTGGCCGACTGAGGTCAAATGCATTCATAGCATTCATCCATCCCCCGGATTCACTCTCACCAACCAGTTGATTTGCAGGTACTCGGACATTGTTGAAGGTAATGCTTCGTGTATCACTACAGCGTTGTCCCATATTGGTTTCTTTCTTATCTAGTGTAAGTCCGTCTGCATTTGATTCGACAATGAATCCTGACATGCCCTTGTATCCAGCATCTGAATCGGTTTTGGCAAGAACGAAGAAGAAATCAGCATACCCTGCTCCAGTAATCCACATCTTTGAGCCGTTGATAACGTAATCATCACCGTCTCGTACTGCGGTCGTTTGAATGGCAGCCACATCAGATCCTGCTCCTGGTTCAGTAACTGCGTACGATGCAAGTGCACCCTCTTCTGCTACCTTACGAAGCCAGATGTTCTTTTGATCCTCGGTTGCGCCAGTGATAATTGGAGCACATGCGAGAGCTGTTGCATATGCTGCGGTTGCGAATCCTGGATCACCCCAAGCAAGTTCTTCATTGACAAGGACTTCTTCCATACAACCAAGCCCTGGACCTCCGTATGCTTCTGGTATGTGGAGATTCAATAGGCCCATTTCATGAGCAAGTTGGATGGTCTCTTTTGGATAGATGGATTCTTCATCCCAATGTTCTGCATGTGGACGGATTTCATCTTGAGCAAATTCACGAGCAAGTTCTCGCAACATCTCTTGCATTTCGTCCAACTGGAAGTCGACCATGATGTGCCCACACGGAGGTCGGACATAAGCCTTGATTTTCAAACAACTCAACGATTGAGTTGGAGGACGACCAAGAATATGATGTAAAAGAAAACCAAACAGAACCCTTCCCAACGCTCGAAACGATAGGTCCTACGCATGAAGAACAAGGCAAGGAGCACGCCAAGAACAGTTGCAGGTGCAATGACCTCCATGGTCAAACCGTTATCGTTGCTGGAGAGTTCAAGTGGATTTATCATCGATGCAATTCCTATTGAAAGAAGAGGATCGGTAATGTTCGAACCAATGAGTGTTCCAATTGCAACTCCTTTGCTTCGTTTTGCTGCCATGAGAGCAATCGTGAGCTCAGGCAGGGATGTTCCAATTCCAGATACTGTTGTTCCAACTACGGAATGCGGAACTTCGAGGTGAATTGCCAGATCATAGGCTTGCTCAACCAAGATATTTGCAGCGTAGACTGCAAAGGCAAGCCCTAAGAAAATCATGATCATATAGGCAGCAGAACTCCAATTTGAACCGCGTATTTCGTATTCTCCTGCATCTTCAACTTCTTCTTGACGTATTGCTTCGCGTTTCATCAGAAGCCAAACAATGTATACGACGTACAATGAAGCAAGAATTGCACCTTCCCAGCGTTCAAGGACATCACCAGTCCACACAAAGAACAACAACAGCATGACTGCAAGTAGCATGATGACACCATCTCGATTGAGCCAAGATGGGCGTACTTTTACAGAACGAGTCATGACCACGATACCGAGAATAAGCGTAATTTGAACCAAAACAGAACCGAGGATGCTACCAATAGCAAAGTCGGATGCCCCTGCCTTCCCTTGACTTGCTTCATAGGCTGCACTTCCCGATACGAGAATCTCAGGGAGAGATGTACCAATCGATACAATCGTTAATCCGATGACAATTTCAGCAATACCCGCTCTTCGAGCAAGACCTTTTGCACCTTCGATAAAGAAGTCTGCACTCGTGATCAATAAACCCAGTGAAAGCAAGAGAATACAACTTACAACCCACATGGAATTCGATGTACCAAGATACTTCATCAAGACGATTGCAAGGAACAGTGCACCGGTAATGAGCATGGCATTGAAATGGATAAGTTGGGGAATACCCATCAACTCATCCTTCTGCTCCATAGTCTTCCCATGAGTTATGGGTATTGATGCTTCCTTCCTTCTATGGACGTAAAGATGATGTTCTTTGCAACATTCGTTCAACCGATGTGGAAGCGTGGAAGCATTGAGGCAATGGGGACCTTTGCTATGGTTTTTGTTGGCTGTGGTAGCGTTGCATTGGAACACTCACCACTGAAAATTTCACTTGCTTTTGGAACGATTGTAGCCCTCGTTATCATCGTAATTGGCCGCTGGAGTGGAGCTCACATTAATCCTGCTGTTTCGATTGCATTTTACTATAGAGGAGATCTCTCATCACAAGACACAGTTGCCCATGTAATTGGCCAACTTTTTGGGGGGCTATTAGCAGGTTTTGCTCTTGCTGGAGCAGGTCCAACAGTACGCAACACATCCTGGATAAATTTGATTGGCATTGAAATTTTCATTACCTTTGCATTGATGGCATCGATTCTCCTTATCATCCGCAAAACAGACCGGTGGATACCAATTGCAATCGTGGTAGGTTCCAGCGTCGCAGTTCTTGCATTTTTGTTCGGAGCATATACCGGAGCTAGTATGAATCCTGCACGAACCTTTGGACCGAATCTCATCTCTGGCGATGGGGCATTGATTCCTGTCTATTTCGTAAGCACAACAATTGGAGCGTTGTTGGCAGTGCGGGTCGAGCGCATCATTCAAACAGTTTCTGAATGACGCTTGTAACGTGTTCGGAAGAAGGAATTGTATGATTTTCCAGTGGAGGCGAGAATGGGACTGGTGTGTCTATTGCGCCAATAACAACCGGTTGTGCTTCGAGTTGGTAAAACGTTGATTCCAAGATTCTTGATTGGACGGTGTGACCAAGGCCACCATGCCACTGCCCTTCTTGTAAAACAACAAGACGTCCCGTCTTTTGTACAGATGCAATGCAAGATTCTGCGTCGAAAGGCAAAAGCGTTCTTAGATCGATTATTTCCACTTCGATTCCTTTCCTAGAAAGTTCCTCTGCTGCTTCAGCGGCAATGTGAACCATCGCACCCCACGTTACAAGTGTGACATCATCACCCTCTCGAATCTTAGATGCTTTTCCAATTGAATGACGTTCTCCCTTTTCTAAAGAGGCGTGGACTGATTGTGTGTCGACCGTTTGATTGATGTTCTTACCCCAGCCGGTTTTTCCGCCTCGCAAGCCATACAATCCAATGTGCTCAAGGAAAAGAACAGGGTCGTCCAGATGAGCCGCTTCAATCAACAAATCGTACGCATCCTGCGGCGTTCCTGGTGCTAGAACAACCAAACCAGGATCATTGGCGAACCAAGATTCAATCATGTTTGCATGGAACGGTCCAGAGCGTGTACGGGCTCCAAGTGGAACACGAATAGTCATTGGGCAATCAGCACCCCATCGCCATCGTAACATTGCCGCATTGTTGACAAGCGCATTGAAACCAAGTGCAGCAAATCCTCCAAATTGAATTTCGACCATCGGTCGCATTCCTGATAAAGCAGCCCCAACACCTGAATGGACAATGATTGCCTCACAGAGAGGCATGTCCACCAATTTTTCTTGGTGCCCTGCGTTCTTCAGGGCCATGTTCATGCCAAAGGCACCTGCTACTTCCATATCTTCGCCAATGAAGACGCAATCATCACCAAATGTGTCGGCAATATCAACCATGGCTTGCTGAATAGCTCGAGCATAGGTCCAACCACCGGATTCAGTGTAGTTCAGTGGCTGGTGTGCAGCAGATGGTTGCTCACTTGAGTCCCCCCCTATTGCTTCAAGCCGATCGGAGTGTGTCCGAGCATCATGCAACGTAGTAACTCCTTTGGTGACCGATTCGGGTTCAGGCCAGTCCATCTCCTCAACAGTTTGTCGGGCTTCATCAACGTGACCTTGTTCCTCGGATTCCATTGCCAAAAGTTCACTTTCATCAACACCAAGTGTCAACAACAATTCTCGATGTGAAGGTATTGGGTCTTTGTCGGCCCAATATTCGAGCAATTCACGATCAACATAGCCGGGTGGAGTACCCGTCTCTGAGCCAAGATAGAGATCATCATGGTGATGTGCATGGCCACATCCACGCATTGTTTCGACATGAATCATGGTTGGACCTCCTCCTTCAAGACCAAATTCTCGCGCCGTTGCTACACTTGCATGCCATGCGGCTGGGTCCGAACCGTCGATGGTCCAACCAGGGAATCCCATAGCATCAGCTTTGTCAGCCCACAATTCAACACCTGATTGATGAGCAGGAGGTGTATCGAGAGCGATTTGGTTGTTCTGTAGAATATAACAGATTGGCAAACCTCGAGCACCGGCAAGGTTGAGCGCTTCCCAATATTCACCCGAAGAGGAAGCTCCTTCACCAATACAAGCAATGTGGAATCGGCCAAGAGATTGCTTCCAACCAGCAAAGGCAAGCCCTGTCATGGTGGCGCTTGCAATGGGAAGAGGAGCGGTTGGAGGAAGTACTCCCACGTGCCATGCGCCGATGTGCAAATCTCGTCCACCTGCCCCTTCATGACCACCGTTCTGGTTCGAGCCGGCTTTACCCATTTGAGCAGCCATAACATCAACCACAGTATCACCCATCGCTAACGCCAAACCAACGTCTCGAATCATTGGAGCGACCAAGTCACCGTCATACCCATCACCTGGTGTATGTGATTTGTCCGGAGCCTCTGCTCGCTTCAGTGCAGTAGCAACAGCAACCACCCCTTCTTGCCAAGTTGAGCGGAATCCTTTACCGCCAAATCGGGAACCGTCCGGCGTTTCCATGCCCGAAAAGAAGACTTCTTTGAGATGAGCATCCATGGCACGTGTTCTCGTCATCATGCGTTGCCATTCCATCCGTTGTTCCATCGTAGTCGACATGTAGTGAGCAAGTCGACGTAAACACAATCGAAGATCGATGATCAGATGGGTAATCCTTCGTTGAAGATGTTCTTCAATACTTCGACGTGGCATGACTTCTTGGGCGAGTATTGAAGAAATCTTATGCGAGTTCTGGGCTTCGAATCCTCTTCGGAACGCATCAATAAATCGTCCGCTGAACGCATTCCAAGATTCACCATCAAAGGAATGTTGACCGTCGACGTGGAGATGATCCCAGACGTTTGCAGCCAAGAAAACATGGCCTTCATGACGCTCAGTAAAGAAACGCATCACTTCTGCCCGTGCAGCATCAACAAGAAGCGGTTGCGAGAAGGTAAGCGCTCCGCTTGGTGTCCATTCAGCACCGTGAATCACTGGTTGTGCACCTTGCGTCATGACCCCGCCCCGTGCTTGGGAAGGAACACCTTGTTTCAAGGCTATGGATTCGAACGGATGAGAAAATTGTTCACTCTTCTTCGCCAATCGCATCTTTGAGTACACGAATTGATGTTCGCGTGACGATAACCGTAGCAATAACTGTCGCTATAATTCCCAGAAGTAACATCGCTAAGCCACCTGTCGATTGAGTTAATCCAGCCATACCTGAACGGCTGAGTGCTATCGAACCAAGTGCGTGACCGTAGTACGCATAGATGAGGCAGTAGACCAAACTCGATGTGTTTGAAACAAGGAAGACCCTCAACGATACGGGTGTCGCTGACATAATGTAGTTCAACCATTCATCCGGTAGAATTGGTGAAAGACGTACTAAGATGGATATACGCATTGCATCTTCACCAAGAGCAGATTCGATGTTGACCATTCGCCGATCGTTCTTGATCGCTTCCTGTATCGGTTCCCGAAACAACCACCTGCCCAAAACAAAGGCAATTAGTCCACCAATCATGGAAGCAACAAAATTGACCGCAACCGCAATCCAGAACGGGAAAATAGCACCTGCTCCAACTTTCACGAATGGAGTAGGGAGAAGGAGGACAATCGCCAATGAAAGTGCAATTGTGAACAATACTGGAGACCATATTCCAAATCCTTTGAACCAATCGATGATGTCCACAGCGTCTTGAAACAAAAAGTAGCCAGCAACACCACACAACACGAGGGCAAGGAGCCCAAACAGCGCTCGCCATCGATAGACTTGGACTGTCTGTTGTTTCATACTTTGAAGATTCTGGCGTCCGTCAATGAGATGAAGTTCCGATGGCCGTGGTAATTGTGAGACCGACGGTCGAGGGAGTTTCTTCAACCAACTCACTCCTCTTCGGATGTAGGTAACGATGAGAGAACATCACCAAGCATTTCCGTAGCATCTTCGATTCGAGTCATCAATGTGAGATCAGCAACTGCTCCAGGACGTCCAAGATCCCACATCAGCTCGTGGACCATTTCTGTAGTCAATCGTGTCATTCGAAGAATTTGAGGGTCAATCCGATCCATTTCATCTTCTGGTAACAATGCAATCTGTTCAGGTACTTCGTCGAGAATGCCATCCATCTTGGATTCTATTTCTGTAGCAATGTTCGCAGCCTGTTGCTCAAGAATAGATTCCATTCCTCCAGAGGAGATTGGTGTTGGCTGGGTATTGAGATCACCCAGTGATTTCTTTTTCTTTAGATCCTCAAAGGATGGTCCTTTCGCGTCACCACCTTCCTCTCCGTCTTGAACAAGACGATTTAGAGCCAAGCGTAAGAGATTGGAGAGGTCGGTTGCTTCCAAATCTAGATCAACATCCATACCTTCTTCGCCCATTTGCACAAGGATCTCATTGATGAATGACTCATTGATTCGATCCGGTCCTACCAATCCTTTGAGCATTGGAAGAGCCCAACCTCCTCCACCAGCCATCACAGCGACATCAAACGAACCACCCCTTGAGTCGAGGGACACATCAGCAGGAGGAGGAACAAACTGTTTGCGACTGTGTTTCCACAACTGATCGACGAGTTTCTTCATGTCGACTGGTTTTCCAATAACCTCGTGAATTCCTGCTTTTGCAGCCATCAGCATGAACTCGGGTGATGTCGAACGCGACAGAAGGACAATTCGACACTTGAATGCAAACTCTGGATCACCCATCAGGCGTTGTGATGCATCAATTGCATCACCTGATTTCCATTCACCATCCAAGAGCACAACTTCGGGCATAACGGCGAGAGCAGTGCCTTCTGCTTGACGTAGCGTTCCTGCGCGAGTGACATCGAATCCTTCACGTTCGAGCGTTGATGCGAGAAGGGTTCGACGACCCTGATTCTCGTCAGCAACGATGACTTTTCCCATGATGACCGTGATGAAACGAGGGCTTCGGCTCTTTGAACCTCACCCTCAATTCAACCATGGACAATGTCTTCTGGAGCAATTTGAGCCCAAGCCATGATACCGCCTGTAAGATTAAACAAACGTGTTGAATCTATTCCTGATTGATCAAGCAACATGATAGCCATTTGGGAACGCATTCCACTGCGACACATGACAACAACATCTCTATCTTGTGGAATATCATCAGATGCTGTATTCGCCACGTCATGGATGACATGCAAGTCAAATATTGAGAGGCGCACTTGTTCAAGTTCTTGGTCGCTGCGAACGTCGATAATGAAGGGGTTCCATCCACCTTGTTGTTTGGATTTCAACTCAGGTACAGTGATTGATTGCATCATAGTTTCCGCTGAAACTTCATGCTTTTCAACTTGCTGAAGTCGTGGAATGCAGTATGTTGGATCATCGAACAAGCGTTGAACGGTGGATAAATCAGTGATGTCCGGAGCGGTATCAAGCGCATCAAAACGAAGCGATTGCATCGTCATCGACTCTGCATCGTACAACAACAAACGACCGATGAGGCTTGACTCCATTCCAACAATATACTTGATGACTTCAGTTGCTTGGATACTTCCAATCACTCCTGGAAGGACGCCAAAGACCCCTGCCTCTGCGCAATTTTGTAGGGCTGATGCTGGAGGTGCTTCTGGGAAGAGATCCCGATACCTACGGTTCTCTTTTGTCGAGAAAAACGACACTTGTCCCTCGAATCGATGAATCGAACCGTAGACCCAGGGTATCGAAAGAAGATGACATGCGTCATCGATAAGATACCGAGTAGGGATGTTGTCCGTTCCATCGACAACGATGTCCCAACCAGTGAACAGATCAATCACGTTCTCTGGATTGAGCCGTTCCTCATGTTCAACGATGGTCAGGTTTGGATCAAGCGCAAGAAGTTGCTCTTTTGCAGATTCAACTTTGAAGCGCCCAACATCTTCAGTTCGATGGAGAACTTGACGCTGAAGATTTGAAATGTCGACACGGTCATCATCGATGATTCCGATTGTCCCAATCCCTGCCGCAGCAAGATAAAGCAGAACTGGGCTGCCCAGTCCACCTGCACCGACAACGAACACTTTGGCCTCTGCCAACTTCTTTTGCCCTTCAAGACCAACCTGAGGAAGGACAAGGTGACGGGCATGCCGTTGCATGTCGACCATGTCGATGCGTATTGATGCTCAATCAAATAGACATCGTTGCTCAATGAACGTTCTCTTCAAGCCACTTTTCAGCATCCATCGCAGCCTGGCAACCCATGCCTGCTGCGGTAATGGCTTGCTTGTAGCGGGTATCAACAACATCACCTGCTGCGAAGATTCCATCGACAGAGGTCATGGTGTGATGCTTGTGAATGATGTATCCATTCTCATCGGTCTCAACTTGGCCGCCAAGGAAGTTTGTTATCGGTTTGTGTCCAATAGCGATGAAGGCTCCTGTTGCTGCGATTTCTTCTGTTGAACCATCGCGAGGATCTTCAAGAACTGCTCCAGTGAGTCCTTTCTCATCGCTCAGCCATTGTTTGACTTGACGGAATGTTTTGATCTCAATCTTTGGATGGTTTGCGGCACGTTCGTACATG
>TARA_B100001113_G_scaffold161135_1_pt1 | contig 17561 bp, 13 predicted proteins | sample TARA_B100001113 | Tara Oceans TARA_B100001113 (sample SAMEA2622402) | marine metagenome | biome: marine biome (ENVO:00000447); feature: deep chlorophyll maximum layer (ENVO:xxxxxxxx); material: "saline water (ENVO:00002010), including plankton (ENVO:xxxxxxxx)" | depth 50 m | reverse complement strand
TTTTTTCCAACCATAAAACCTGTAGTATTATGAATAAAAAGAAGAGGGGTGTTGGATTTATTGGCAAGCTGAATGAAATGAGTAGCTTTTCGAGCAGACTCAATAAATATAACTCCGTTATTTGCAATTATACCGACTGGAAATCCGTTAATCTTGGTCCAACAACACAACATAGTCTTACCATAATTTTCTTTAAATTCTGTGTACTCTGAACCGTCTATAAATCTTTTAATCAACTCACTGATATCAAAAGGCTTTTTGAGATTAGATGGTATAATTCCTAAAATTTCATCATCAATAAATCTTGGCATTAATGCATCTTTTTCAAACTTTGAATGATTTACTTTATCTAAAGATATTTTTGAAACTAAATCCCTTGCGATTTCTAATGCATGCTTTTCATTATCAGCTAAAAAATCAGAGACACCGGAGATAGTACTATGCATTAATGCACCACCCAATTCTTCATCATTTGCATCTTCATTGGTTGCCATTTTTACCAAGGGTGGTCCAGCAAGAAATACTTTTGCATTACTTTTTTGCATTATTGTATAATCGGACATTCCTGGAACATATGCGCCTCCTGCAGTTGCATTGCCAAAAACCACGGAAATAGAGGGTATTCCCTCTTTGGACCTTTGAGACATCTCCATAAAAAATTTTCCATAATTATTAAAAACCCTATCTTGATCTGGTAGATTAGCGCCTCCACTTTCAACTAAATTAATAGTAAGCAACTTATTTTCTGATGCAATTTTCGAAAGCCTTAAATTTTTTAAACTTGTTGCGTAATCTATAGCACCGGCTTTTCTTGTAGCTACATTAGCATTTATCAAACAAAGAACACCTGAAACATAACCCAATACGACAACTGTTGTACCTCCAGCTCCAAATCCACTTTCATGCTTTAAACCAGCTAATGACATTAGCTCAATGCTAGGCTTATTTTTATCAAGTAGAAGTTCTATTTTTTCCCTGGCTAATAATTTATTTCTCTTTCTTGCTCTCTTAATTTTTTCTTTACTGCCCTCACTTTTTGAAAGTTCAAAATAAGACTCAAGTTCCGATATAATTTTTTTCATTGAAGCATAATTTTCAATATACTTTGTGCTCAATACATCAATTTTAGAATTTATTTCATCCATTCGTTAGGGAGTTAAATCTTTAGTAAACAATTTAACAATTTTAATTTTAAGTGTTATTAATAATTTTATCAAAATTGAAAATTCATTACTCTAATTATTTAAAAATATTTTTAAGAAATATTAATTAAATTTTTAATAATTAAATAAGACAATTTTGTAATTTGTTGATTCATTTCAAATTATCTTAAAGATGTCTATCGATAAAAAATATCATTTTAAATTTTATGATTGGGAAGAGAAACTTAGAGACAAACCTTTCCTTAGACAACCATTCGGAGATGAATGGGAAGTTTACACATGGGGGCAAGCTGGCCTAATGGCAAGAAAGCTTGCAACAGGACTTAAAAGTTTAGGGCTTCCAAAGGGCAGCCACGTGGGATTAATGTCAAAAAATTGCCGAGAATGGATTATAGCTGATCTAGCAATAATTATGGCTGGATATGTTTCTGTTCCTTTTTTTCCAAATCTAAAGTCACATGAAATTAAAAATTTGCTAGAATTTGGTGATGTTAAAGCTCTATTCATGGGTAAGGTTGAAAATTGGGAAGAAATAAAAAAAGGTATTTCTAATGATATGCCTATTATTACTTTCCCACACTATGATGGAAATTCTAAAATCGAAGTTGGACATCAGTGGAATGAATTTATAAACCGTTTTGAACCTCAAATGGAAAATTATCATCCTGATGCAGAAGATATTTGGACGATTATCTTTACTTCGGGAACTACAGGTAACCCCAAAGGGGTGGTATTAACATATGACATCAATCAAAATACAGATGTGATGTATACCAAAGAATATAACCCGCTTTGCGTAGATTTTGACGGAAATAACTCGTTTTTTTCGTACTTGCCAATGAATCACATTGCAGAAAGAATAGCCATTGAGTTCACAACCTTTAAAAATGGTGGTGTTATTTCTTTTACCGAATCAATCGATACATTTGTCAAAAATTTATCAGATGTTCAACCGTCAGTCTTTTTTGGTGTTCCTAGAATTTATACAAAATTTCAGCTAGGTATATTATCGAAATTCAGTCAGAAAAAACTTGACTTATTATTATCAATTCCTTTTTTGTCCTCATTAATCAAAAAGAAAATTCAGAAAAGCCTTGGATTATCCAATGCTAAAGTTATTGTTTCAGGAGCAGCAGCCATGCAGGTTGCTCAAAGAAATTGGTTTAGGAAAATCGGGGTTAATATCACCATTGGATACGGGATGACAGAAAATTGTGCTATTACTACCCAAATTCCCGGCTCAAATTTCAACAAACCAGGCTCTGTTGGAACTGTTCAGCCAAACGTAGAAATTAAAATAGACGATGAAACGGAAGAAGTTTTAATGAGGGGCCCATATGTCATGTCAGGCTATTATAATGACTCTGAAACAACAAACAAAACAATTAAAAACGGCTGGCTTCACACAGGTGATAAAGGAAAAATTGATTCAGACGGACATTTATACATAACCGGGAGAGTTAAAGATACTTTTAAAACAAGCAAGGGTGAATTTATTGACCCCGCTAAAATTGAAGCACAGTTTGGTGAGGTTGAATATTTTGGTCAAATGTGTATTGTTGGATTGGGCATTCCTCAACCAATTATGCTGGTAAATATTTCTGAATTAGGAAGAAAATTAGAAAAAACTGAATTGATAAATAAATTAGAAAATAAGTTGGAGTCAGTTAACTCACAGCTTTTCAATTATTTGAGGGTCTCAACGATTGTAATTTGTAAAGACGAATGGACTCCTCAAAACGAAATACTTACCCCAACTATGAAAATAAAAAGAGGAAATGTTGATAAAAGGTATATGAGTAAATATGATGTTTGGCACCATTCAGCTGATAGGGTAATTTGGGAATAATTTTAAAATGATTAAAAAAATAAATTTTTCAATTTTTATCTTTTTTGTTTCTGTATTTATTTATTCTAATAAATTGATTACTGGTACTGTAATTGATTGTAAAACCAATTTACCAATACCAGGTGCTGAAATAATAGTTACTAAAAATAACCAGAATGAGCAGTCCACTGTTTCAAACTTTGATGGATATTTTGAGATTGAAGTTTCAAATAAAATTGGAGAGATTTTTGTTAGATATCCAAAATATAAAGAACTTAAAATAATTGTTGACAATAACAATAATTTGGGAGAAATTACCCTATTTAAAAGAGGGTGTAAAAAATAAATGATATGAATTATTTTACTAAAGAACATGAAATGTTTAGGGAAAGCCTTAGAGATTTCTTGAATAAAGAGGTTAAAGGAAACATTGATAATTGGGAATCTGAACAAAAAATTCCAAGAGAAATTTGGAAAAAAATGGGCGACCAAGGATTCTTAGGTCTAACATACCCTGAAAAATATGGAGGTTTTGATCTTGATTTCTTTTTTGAAGTAATCCTTTTTGAAGAAATGTCAAAAATGAATTCTGGTGGTTTTGTTATTACGCAGCAGGTAGTACAATCTATGTCATCCCCTTATATTTTGAAATATGGAAGTGATTTTTTAAAAGAAAAATATTTACCAGGAATTGTTTCAGGGGATTTAATTGGATGTATTGGAATAACTGAGCCAGATGCCGGATCTGACGTAAAAAATATAAAAACTAGGGCGGAGGACAAAGGTGATCATTACTTGATAAACGGATCAAAAACATACATCACTAATGGTGTTTATGGTGACTTTGTTATAACTGTCTGTAAAACCAATCCGAATGCAGGTACTAAGGGAATTAGCCTTATAGTAGTTGATCTTAACTCTGAGGGAATCAATAGAACTAAAATCGATAAACTTGGTTGGCACTCATCTGATACGGCGGAAATTAGCTTTGATAATGTTAAAGTACCAAAAGATAATTTAATCGGAGAAGAAGGTAAAGGATTTTACTATTTGATGAACGGTCTTCAACTGGAAAGGCTAATCTTTGTTCCTAGTTGCATTGGCGCAATGGAATTAGCAATCTCTGAATCTATTAAATATATGAAGGAGAGGAAATCTTTTGGGCAGACAATTGATCAATTTCAGGTTTTGAGGCATAAAATAGCAACCCTATCCGCCCAAATTGAATCAGTAAAAGTATTTGGTTACTACTGTTGTGATTTATACAATAAAAAGATTTATGATGTTAAACTTTGTTCAATGGCTAAGTTATTAGTTACCGAATTACACGAAAAAGTTTCAACAGAATGCCTTCAATTTTTTGGCGGAAACGGATTTAGTGAGGAATATCCAATGGCCAGGATGTATAGAGATTGTAGGGTGGGTACAATCGGTGCAGGCACCTCTGAAATTATGAGAGAAATTATTGCAAAAGTTATTTTAGAAGAAACAAAATACGAAGAAACGAAATCTTAATTATCTTTATTTAACTTATCAATTTGATTCTTAATTTCTAAATCTTCAATTCTGCTAAATAATAATTCAGGTTCATTAATTTTAATATTTTCAGATATTAAAAAATTAAAGTTTTTTAAATTCTCCCAAGACCATTCTATTTTATGACTCCCATATACTAACATCTTTTTTATTTTTTTAGCTGTAAAGGGTAAAAATGGCTCTGAGACAATTGCTAATACTGATGAGATATGTAAGGATATGAATATTATTGTCTTTACCCTCTCAGGGTTATCCTTGATTATTTTCCAAGGCTCTTCATCAGCTAAATATTTATTTCCAATCCTAGCAATATTCATGAATTCAGCACAAGCATCTCTAAATTTAAATTTATTTAAAAGAGCTTCTATATTAGTCACTGAATTCTTAACGGATTCTAAGGTTAATTTATCAATATCGATTAATTTATTTTTAGTTGGTATTGATGATTGATAGTATTTTTTTGTTAACACAACCACGCGATTAATAAAATTTCCCAAAATTGCAACTAACTCGCCATTATTTCTATTTTGAAAATCTTTCCATGTAAAGTCATTATCTTTATTTTCAGGTGCATTTATTGTCAAAACGTATCTTAGAACATCCTGCTTATCAGGAAAATCTTTTAGATATTCAGGTAACCATACAGCCCAATTTTTTGAAGTTGAAATTTTGGATCCCTCAAGATTCAAAAACTCGTTTGCAGGAACATTTTTTGGAATAATAAAATCACCATGCGCTTTTAACATTGATGGAAATATGATACAATGAAAGACTATATTATCTTTTCCGATAAAATGAATTAACTGTGTTTTATCATCTTTCCAATATTTTTTCCAATCCTTATTATTTTCCTTTGCCCATTCTTTAGTTGATGATATATATCCTATTGGTGCATCAAACCACACATACAGTACTTTACCGTCAGCATTTTTAATTGGCACAGGGACCCCCCAATCCAAATCTCTAGTAACTGCTCTTGGTTTTAGACCATCATCAAGCCATGATTTACACTGGCCATAAACATTCGATTTCCAGAGTCCCTTATTTTCTTTTAAAATCCATTTCTCTAAAAAATCTTGGAAATTATCAAGTTTCAAATACCAATGTTTTGTAGATTTTAAAGAAGGTTTATTTGCTGAAATTGAAGATCTAGGGTCTATGAGATCATTTGAATTATGGCTTGAACCACAACTCTCACATTGATCCCCATAAGATTCTTCAAAGCCACATTTTGGACACGTTCCGATTATAAATCTGTCTGGTAAAAATTGTTTTTCTTTTTCGTCATAGAATTGTTCTGAAATAATTTCCTCAAAAGAATTATTTTCCATTAGCTTTAGAAAAAAATCAGATGCTGTTTCGTGGTGTAGTTTTGACGAGGTTCTAGAATAATTATCAAAAGAAATTCCAAATTCATTAAAAGAATCTTTTATATTTTGATGATATCTGTCCACAATCTCTTGTGGTGTCTTTTTTTCTTTTTTTGCTTTGATTGTTATTGGGACCCCATGCTCATCACTTCCACAGATATAAATCACATCATTACCGGTTATTCTTAAAAATCTTGCAAAAATATCAGCAGGAATATAAACACCAGCTAGGTGACCAATGTGAATTGGCCCATTGGTGTATGGTAATGCAGCCGTAATGGTGTAAGTTTTACTCAAGAATATTTTTTATATTAGTAAAAGTAATCATTTATGATTATAAATATGAAGTAAATATAACTTCTTATTAATTTTAAAAGTAGTATTATGAAGTTAAAATTCGGACTAATTTTCTTTATACTATTTTTGAATTTTACCTTTGAATTATCATCACAAACTAGCGCAAATAATAAATTGATAAAGCCTGAATATCTAACTAAAGGAGACACCATTGCTATCGTTGCGCCATCGGGTGTACTAAAGAACTACGACAACTATATTAATAAGGCTAAAGAGTTGTTAAAGAGTTGGGGGCTGAATGTAATTGTTGGTAAAAATGTTTTTAATGATGATGGTCACTTTGCAGGAACCGATAACGAAAGAACTCTTGATTTTCAGAATGCACTTGATGATAAATCTATAAAAGGAATCTGGTGTGCAAGAGGTGGTTATGGAGCGGTCAGAGTGATTGATAATTTAAACTTTGAAAAATATAAACTAGAGCCAAAATGGATAATTGGATACTCTGATATTACAGCAATTCATAACGAATTACATATTCTTAATAGCGAGTCAATTCATGCAATTATGTGTAAAAGTTTAAACGAACTGGACATTGATAACAGTGAGTCAGTATCATTACTTAAAAAAACTCTATTTGGGGAAAAAATTTCGTATAAAATTAAAACAAATTCATATAATATTGAAGGCAGTACAAGTGGAAAATTAGTTGGAGGCAATCTAACCCTATTGCATTGCATGTTAGGTTCAAAATCTTCAATCAATACAGAAGGAAAAATTTTATTTATAGAGGATCTTGGGGAATACTTATATCACATAGATAGAATGCTTTATTCTTTAAAAAGAGCAGGGTATTTTGATAATTTAAATGGACTAATAGTTGGTGATTTTACAGATTTAAGAAAAAATACTACCCCTTTTGGAAGAAATTTAAAAGAATTAATTTTAGAAATTGTTAGCGACTATAATATTCCTGTTTTATTTGATTTTCCTGCTGGACATGGAAAAGAGAATTTTCCATTGATTTTAGGAAGAGAAATCGAGCTTATAGTTGAAAAGGAAGATAGTAATATTATTTTTTCAGATTAGGAATCAATTTTCGTAAAAACTTCAATAGCCTTTGATATTGAATCAATATTTATAATTTTCACGATAAACCTATCACCATCAGCTGAATTTTTTTGAGAAAAAGAAACAGAGCTCATATTTGAATTAGAGAACTGAAATAACTTATCAAGATTTTTCTTTTGATTTTCAGAATTCAAATTTGTGATATGACCTAAAAGTATGTTTTTTTTCAATATAATCTTATCGAATCCTAATCCAGCAGCTAGCCATCTGAGCTCAACACTTTTCAGTAATTCAACGACTACAATTGGAAGAGCTCCAAATCTGTCAATTAATCCCATCTTAAAAGAATTTAATGCCTCGATTTCGATAATTTTATTTAATTGGGTATAGAGATTTAGCCTTTCATTACTCGAATTAATATAGTCATTTGGAAACATCAGTTCTAGATCAGTTTCAAAAATCATATTTACTTTTTTTGAAAATTTATTTTTTTCTAAATCTAGGTTTTTGAAACTATCCTCTTTTAATTCATTTATGGCTTCATCAAGAATTTTTTGATACGTCTCAAAGCCCATTTCATTAATGAATCCACTTTGCTCACCACCCAGTAAATCTCCTGCACCTCTTATTTCTAAGTCCTTCATTGCAATATTAAAACCACTGCCTAATTCAGAATAATAGTCAAGTGCTGTTATTCTTTTTTTCGCCTCATCTGTCATTTTTGAATATTCTGGGGTTATCAAAAAACAAAATGCCTTTTTATTACTTCTTCCTACTCGGCCCCTCATTTGATGTAAATCACTTAATCCAAAATTATTTGCATTATTAATAAAAATGGTATTTGCGTTTGGCACATCAAGACCACTTTCAATAATAGTGGTACTGACCAGTACATCAAATTCACGATTTATAAATTTTATCATCAATGATTCTAATGTCTTTCCATTTAACCTTCCATGAGCAACTGCGATACGCGCTTCAGGAATTAGGTTTTGAAGAAGACTTGAAATCTCCTCAATATTTTGAATTTTATTATTTACAAAAAAAACTTGACCACCTCTTCCAATCTCATATCTAATTGATTGAGATATTATATTTGCATCAAATCTTATTACAGATGTATCGATTGGATATCTGTTTGGTGGAGGAGTAGTAATTAATGATAAATCTCTTGCGGCCATTAAGCTAAATTGAAGTGTTCTTGGAATCGGGGTTGCTGAGAGTGTCAAGACATCAACATTTTTTCTGATTGATTTGAGCTTATCCTTAACAGCTACACCAAACTTTTGTTCTTCATCAATAATCAATAAACCTAAATCTTTATATTTAATTTTATCATTAACTAGTTGATGTGTTCCTATAATTATATCAATCTTGCCGTATTTAAGTTTTTCAATTATAATAGATTTTTCTTTATTTGTTTTGAATCTGTTTAAGTAGTCAACTGTAACGGGTAATTCCTCAAGCCTTGAAGAAAAAGTCTTAAAATGCTGGAATGCTAAAATTGTTGTAGGAACCAATACTGCTACTTGTTTGTTATTGTCAACGGCTTTAAAAGCTGCTCTGATTGCTAATTCAGTTTTCCCAAAACCAACATCTCCACAAACTAACCTGTCCATTGGCTGATCGCTTTGCATATCATTCTTAATTTCCTCTGTAACCCTTATCTGATCTTCTGTATCTTCATAAATAAATGAAGCCTCTAGTTCATTTTGTAAATAGCTGTCTTTATCATATTTGAATCCTTTTTTTTGTTTTCTTTCAGCATAAACCTTTATTAAATCATATGCTATTTTTTTTACATTTTTCTTAGTTTTTTGTTTTAACAAAGCCCAAGCCCTACTACCTAATTTATATAATTTAGGAACTTTCCCATCTTTACCATTATATTTTGAAATTTTATGTATGGCGTGAATACTTAAGAATAAAACATCTCTCTCCCCGTATATTATCTTTATTGACTCTTGCATTTTTCCATCAATCTCAATTTTCTGTAAACCCCCATATTTACCTATACCATGATCAATATGTGTTACATAGTCGCCTTTGCTTAGATTATTTATTTGTTTTAAAGCAATAGATAATTTATTATTGAATCTTTTTCTAAATCTGAACTTATGATACCTTTCAAAAATTTGATGATCTGTGTAATAGATAATCTTTTGATCTGCATCAATAAAACCGGCAGAAAGAGGAAGTATTATAGGCTCCACAATATCTTCATTATCTAAATCTTCAAAAATTTGTTTCAATCGATTTTTTTGTTGATTATTTGTACAGCACAAATTCACCTTATATCCTTCAGATTTTTTTTTGGCGAGATCTTCAAAAAGAAGGTTAAAACTTTTATTAAATGAAGGTTGTGGTTTAATATTTATTCTAAAATCAACACTTGAACTAATCGAATTAAATTCAATGATTTTAAAAGCTTGAATTTTCTTATTTACTGAATCTATATCAACATACAGATTCTCAGGGCTAACAAACTCATGTTTATTATTGCATTTTTCATAATTAACTTTTGCTAAATCTATTATTTTTTCAAGTTCTGAATTAAACAAATTTAAGCTCTGTAAAAATATGCTGGTTTCATCGAAAAGAATTTCAAAAATATTTTGAATATTTTTTGATGTATTTGAAACCTGAATATTAGAAATTATTTTAACTGCAGAATGGGTTTGCTCTGAACGTTGAGTTTCAATATCGAAAGAACGAATTCTTGTTATTTCATCTCCGAAAAATTCAATTCTAAAAGGTGTTTGACTCGAATACGGAAAAATGTCTAATATACCACCTCTTACAGCAAACTCGCCTGGTTCAACCACAAAATCCTCCCTCCTGAATTCTAATTCAAATAATTGTTCATTAAGTTTATCGAAAGAGATATTTTGATTCAATTTTAAACTAATTGAATTTCTTTTGATTTCTTTCTTATTTATCTGATTTACAGCAATTGCATTAACGTGAGTAACCACAATTGAATTTTTATTTTTAGAAAAATTCAAATGTTCTATTAATTCGGTTCGTTGAAGTAGATTATAATTGTTGGGACCCTTGCTGGAATAAGCCTCGCTTAAAATCTCTGGAAAGTAATAAATCTGCTTTTCTGGATTTAAAGTTTCAATATCATTTAAAAAATATAATGACTCCTCCTTCGTATTGAAAATGAATAATGATGGTTTTTGAGATTTTTTTAAAATTGAAGAACAATAAAAAGCAAGTGAAGACCCAATTAGTCCCTTTAACTTTATATTTTGATTTTGGGCAATAGTATTCCAGAGTCTGTTAAAAAATAATGACTCTTCAAAATCTTTGAAAAAACTTTTATTTGTCACCAAATAAATTTTCGGCAAATATATTAGAAAAACTAAAAATCAAATAATTGATTTAAATGAATTTTTGAAATTGTTGAATCATTTCCTCACTTCCGCAATAAAAGGGTATTCTTTGATGGAGCTCTTTAGGTTGGATATCCAAAATATTTTTTTCTCCATTAATTGCTAAGCCTCCAGCCTGTTCACATATAAACGCAATTGGATTACATTCATACAATAATCTTAATTTACCTTTGGGATTTTTTGCAGTCGGTGGATATAAAAAAATACCACCCTTAATCATATTTCTATGAAAATCTGAAACTAATGAGCCTATATACCTTGAAGTATACGGTCTATCACCTTCTTCTTCTTGACAAAATTTGATATAATTTTTGACAAAATCAGGAAATTGAAGATAATTTCCCTCATTTATTGAATATATATTTCCATGTTTTGGAAATTGTATGTTTGCATGAGAATGATAAAAAGTTCCAATCGCGGGATTAAGAGTAAATCCATTAACACCATTTCCGGTTGTATAGAATAACATTGTAGAAGTTCCGTAAATTATATATCCGGCTGCTACCTGATGCCTGCCCGATTGAAGAAAATCATCAATCGAAACTTCTGTTCCAATTTTACTTTTTCTTCTGTAAATCGAAAAAATTGTTCCCACGGAAACATTAACATCAATATTTGATGACCCATCTAGAGGATCAATTAAAACTACATATTTATTTTGGTTGTTTTTATCATTACTATTAATACTAATAAATGTTTGCTCTTCTTCACTAGCAATACCACAAACAATATTTCTGTTAACTAGAGTATTGATGAATTTTTCATTAGCATATACGTCCAATTTCTGTTGTTTTTCTGACTGTATATTTTTATCTCCAGTGGGACCAATTATATCAACCAAACCAGCCTTATTTACCTCATGATTAACAACTTTTGCGGCTAATCGAATCGAATTAATCAAGCTGGACAACTCACCAGATGAATACTTAAATGAAGTCTGATTTTTAATAATGAATTCGCCAAGAGTTTGATTTTTATTCAACATATTTTTGGTATTACTTTTACTTAAGAGAGAAAATAATTACTTTAAAGTTATGAAAATTAAAATAAGAAATGCTACAAAGGAAGACATGCAGCAAGTACACAATTTGATTGTAGAGCTTGCAATTTTTGAAAAGGAGCCTGACGAAGTTGAAATAGATGAAAAAGATCTTCAAAAAATGGGTTTTGAATATGAAACCCCCGCATTTCATTGTTTTGTGGCAGAGGTTGAAAATAAAGTCGTTGGAGCAGCGATTATTTATAAAAGATTTTCAACTTGGAAAGGTGAGACTTTGCATTTAGAAGATCTGGTAGTAACCAAAAATATGCGTGGTCAAGGAATCGGAGGAAAACTTTTTGATAAGGTAATATTATTTGGAAAAGAATCAGGAGCAAAAAGAATTTCATGGAATGTAATTGACTGGAATAAAAATGCAATTGAGTTTTATATAAATAGAGGAGCTAAAATTGTAGAAGGTTGGAGTATTGTACATCTTTCCGGAAAGAACCTTGAAAATTATAATTAGAAATTTTTTTCTAAAAATTCAAAACAAAATTTTTTTATTTCTTTTCTACAATTAATATAATTTTTGATTTTTTCATCCTCATCATCAATTTTTACAGTTGTAGGGTCATGAAAATTTTGATGAATTCTTATAGCATTTTTTGAAGGAATAAATGGGCATGTTTCATTAGCATGGTTACAAACTGTTATTATAAAATCAAATCTAATCGACATATATTCATCGATTAAATTAGATGTATTGCCAGAAATATCAATATCATCCATTTTCATTACTAAAACAGCATATGGATTAAGACCATGTCTTTCAATTCCAGCACTATAAATTTTAGCTTTTGTTTCTAATTCTGCTTTTAGATATCCATGCGCCATTTGACTTCTACATGAATTACCAGTACATAGAATAAGAATATTTTTCATCTAAATCTGAAGAATTAGTTTGGCTACCATAAAGTAAATCAAAATACCAAATATATCATTACTTGTAGTTATGAAAGGACCAGTAGCAATCGCGGGGTCAATACCTCTTTTATTTAAAAAAAGTGGAATGAAAGTTCCAATAATGCCGGCAACAATAACAACCGCCACTAGTGCAACAGAAAGGGCTAAGGCAATATCAATTTCACCCTGCCAAAAAAAGATAAAAAGAAACAATAAAATAGCTAGGATTACTCCATTTAGAATCGACAATAGAGTCTCCTTAAGTAGTCTGTTATTTATGCTGCCCTTAATTTCATCGTTTGCTAAACCCTGAACAATTATAGCACTGGATTGAACCCCTACGTTACCTGCCATCGCAGCAATTAGAGGGGTAAAATAAAATAGAATTTTGTGCTGAAGTAAAATTTCATCAAACCCTCCCATTACAAAAGCTGCGCCAATTCCTCCAATAAGCCCAACTATTAACCACGGTAGCCTAGCTCGAGTTAATTCAAAAATTGAATCGTCAACATCAACATCCTGTAAAATACCAGCAGCTAATTGATAATCCTCTTCAGCCTCTTCTTTTATTAAATCTACAATATCATCAATAGTAATTCTGCCTAATAACTTCTTTTTTTTATTTACGACAGGAATTGCACCTAAATCATATTTTTGCATTGTACTAGCCACAGATTCCGCTGTATCAGAATCATACACACAATCTACATTTTTTTTATAAATAGATTTAATTTTTGTTTTCGGTTGAGCAACCAATAAATCTTTTAAAGACAAACGGCCTAATAAAATATCTTCGTTATCAACTACATAAACCGAGTGTACTCTTGTAACTTCAGATGCCTGAGTTCTCATTTCTTTTACACATCTTGTAACTGACCAGTTTTCGTTTACTTTTATCAACTCTTTAGCCATTAAGCCACCCGCTGAGTCATCATCATACTTAAGTAATTCCCTGATATCTGCTTTGTGTTCTGCATCAGATATTTTAGAGATAACTTTCTTTTGTTTTTCTTCTGGAAGTTCAGAAATAATATCAGTAGCGTCATCAGAATCCAGTTCTTCGACTTCCTCCGCAATTTCCTGGATAGATAAGTTTTTAAGAATTTTTTCACGATCATCATCATCCAATTCCATCAACACATCTGATGTTTTTTCAGAATCTAATAATTTGATTATGTAGGTAGCATCTTCAGGACTTAATTCCTCAAGAATCTCAGCAATATCAGCATGGTGGTAGGTTGAAAAAATCTTTACAATAGATTTTTCATCAGAAAGTTTAACTAATTCTAAAATTTCAGAAATTAGCTTCTCCGTAAGAGCAAATTTTGTATGTTTTCCGTTTTTTCTCAGGATTAATATTTTAAATCTTGGTTTATCAAATTAGTTAAATCAACAAATTGATTTACAGATAATTGCTCGGGTCTTTTGTCAAAGATAATATGTTCTCTCAAATTATCGGTTAAATTCAATTGTTTTAAACTGTTTCTTAAGGTTTTTCTTCTTTGCTGAAATGATATTTTTACAATTTTAAAAAATAATTTTTCATTACAATTTATTTTTAAATTCTTTTTTCTTTTAAGTAAAATAACAGCGGAATTTACTTTTGGTGGTGGTACAAAAAATTTATTTGGAACTTCAAATAATAATTTTGTGTCAAAAAAAGCCTGAGTTAGAACAGATAATATTCCGTATTTCTTAGTCCCTTCTTTTTCACATATTCTCTCTGCAACTTCATACTGAAACATACCACACATTTCAGAAATTAATTCTCTATTATCAATTATTTTAAATAGAATTTGAGATGAAATATTGTATGGGAAATTTCCAATGATGGAAAAATTTTTATTTTCAAATAGTTCAGAAAGATTTAGTTTTAAAAAATCCTGATTGTAAATTATGTTCTTATTTATCTTCAATTTTGAGATTAAAAAACTAACCGATTCATTGTCAATTTCAACAAGCCTTAAATCTATCTTTTTCTTTAATAAAAATTGGGTAAGAATTCCTGTTCCGGGTCCTATTTCTAAAATATTTTGGTAATCAGATAAAGATTCAACTATTTTTTCAGCAACTATTTTATTATTTAAAAAATGTTGACCCAGTGCTTTCTTTGGCTTTACAAATTGCAAAATAACTTATTTAATTATAGAAAATCCGGTATATTGCTGTAACACTTTAGGTATCATAATTCCTTCTTCTGTTTGAAAATTTTCAAGTATTGTAGCTAGAACTCTTGGTAATGCTAGTGAGCTACCGTTTAAAGTGTGAACTAGGTCTGTTTTACCTTTATCTGTTCGATATCTAATTTTAAGTCTGTTTGATTGAAAAGTCTCAAAGTTTGAAACTGATGATACCTCAAGCCACTTATCTTGAGCTGGTGAATAGATTTCAAAATCGTAAGTTAGGGCAGAAGTAAATCCCAAATCTCCTCCACAAAGGGAAATAATTCTAAAGGGTAACTCTAAATTTTCAATAATACTCTTTATCTGATCTTTCATTATCTCTAGAGATTGATAAGATTTTTCAGGATGATCGATCCTGACAATTTCAACCTTATCAAATTGATGAAGTCTATTCAAACCTCTAACGTGAGCTCCATAACTCCCAGCCTCCCTTCTGAAACAAGGACTGTAAGCAGTTTTTAAAATTGGTAAGTTTGATTCTTCAATTATTTGATCTCTAAAAATATTGGTTATGGGAACCTCTGCTGTCGGGATTAGATATAAATTATCTTGAGGAATCGAATACATTTGTCCCTCTTTATCCGGAAGTTGGCCTGTACCAAAGGCGGAATGCTCATTTACTAAATAAGGAACCTGAACCTCATTGTATCCAAAATCAATATTTGAGTCTAAAAAAAATGATATCAATGCTCTTTGTAATTTAGCCCCCATTCCTTTATAAACTGGGAATCCGGATCCGGTAATTTTTGTACCTATTTCAAAATCGATTAAATCATATTTTTTTGACAATTCCCAGTGTGGAATTGTGCAATTTTTGTTTGCTTTAGTTTTTGAATTAAATAAAACCAAATTATCTTCTGATGAATTTCCGTTAGGAACACTTACATGTGGTATATTCGGAATCAAGGTTAATATATCATCAATATCCTTTTTCACCTCGCTTAAATCATCAGAAAGAACTTTTGTCAAATTCTTAATTTCAGAACTTCTTTGTTTAAGATTTGGGACCTCATCTTTCTTTCCGTCTTTAAATAGTTGCCCAATTTCTTTTGAAATCGAATTTGACTCAGCAAGTAAATTTTCATATTCAGTCTGAATTAACTTTCGTCTTTCATCCAATGAAATCAAGTTAGTTATTAATTCTTCAGCATTGAAATTCCTTTTCTTAAGGGATTTTATTACCTCATCTCTATTAGAAATAATGTAAGATGTTTTAAGCATAATCTAAATTTAATTTGTTTTTTTAAGATTAGTAATTAATTCAAAACATTTTTTTTTATCCAATTGTAGCTGTGCTGACAAATTATCAACTGATTTAAATTTTTTTTCGTCTCTTATTTTCGTTATCAAACTCACAGTAATTTGCCTTTCATAAAGATTTTGTTCAAAATCAAAAAAATGAATTTCAATTGAATCGTCTTTATCATTAAATGTAGGATTAGAACCAATGTTCATCATTCCATAAATATCATATCCGTTAAATATTGAACGAATAAAATATACCCCATTCCCTGGTTTTATTTTATGAGAATCAATTAAAATATTCGCAGTTGGAAAACCAATATTTTTCCCTCTTCCTAAACCGCTGATAACTTGACCGGTCAAAATAAACTGATATCCAAGTAATTTGTTAGCTTGATTAATTTTTCCATCATGAATCAAGTTTCTGATTTTTGTTGAGCTTACAGAAACTTTATTCATTTGAAATGCTCCTACCTCAGTGATATCAAATCCTAAATCTTGAGAAAATTCGAAAAGTTGACTTGCATTTGCGTCTCTATTTTTTCCAAAATGATGATCATATCCTATTACAATGTGCTTTACATTTAATTTCTTTATTAAAACGTCTCTAACAAATTCTAGTGCTGATAATTTTGAAAAAGATTTATTAAAATCTTGAGTTATTAAGTAATCAATATTCGAGGATTCAAAAATTTTATTTTTTTCTTCATACGTAGTTAATAATTTTACGTCTTTTTCATTATTTAAAACTATTCTTGGGTGCGGATTGAAGGTTAGAATTATAGAAGTTAAATTTTTAGTTTTAGAAATACTGATTACTTTTTCTATAAGCTTTTGATGACCTAGGTGAAAGCCATCAAAAGTTCCTACAGAAACTACGGAAGGAGTTGTTTCACAATAATTTTGAATATTTAATGAAATCAAATTGGAAAATTTAGTTATTAAAATTATTCATAGTTACATCAATTCCTGAAAGAATAAAAGAATTTAAAGAGTTTGAAATCATATCAAAATTTGAATGAAGGGTTTTGTACTCATCACTTTTAAGGATTCCAAGAACAAAATCAATTTGATTTGATTTTTTATCGTTTCCGATTCCTATTCTCAGTCTAGGATATTCAGTTGTGTTTAATGTTTGTTCAATATTCTCTAATCCATTATGACCTCCACTACTTCCTCTTGCTCTAAATCTAATTTTTCCCAATGGAAGATTTAAATCATCACTTATAACAAGCGTATTTTCAATTCTAATATTTTCTTGTTTCATCCAATATTTAACAGATTTTCCACTAAGATTCATAAAAGTATTAGGCTTTAAAAGAAACACCTTTCTACCCTTTATTGAAATTTTTGATATCTGTCCTAATCTACCAGTCCCAAAATCAGATTCATTTTTTTTACAATAAAAGTCTAATAATTCAAATCCAATATTGTGTCTTGTATTGTAATATTTTTCACCAGGATTACCTAGACCAACAATTAAAAACTTATCCATGGAAAGAGATTTAGTAATAACAAAAATAAAAAA
>TARA_B100001113_G_scaffold350516_1_pt1 | contig 17622 bp, 18 predicted proteins | sample TARA_B100001113 | Tara Oceans TARA_B100001113 (sample SAMEA2622402) | marine metagenome | biome: marine biome (ENVO:00000447); feature: deep chlorophyll maximum layer (ENVO:xxxxxxxx); material: "saline water (ENVO:00002010), including plankton (ENVO:xxxxxxxx)" | depth 50 m | reverse complement strand
ACAATCCCAGCTGATGAAGCTGATGATATTTTCATTTGCGTAGGTGTGTTCATTCATTGGGACGCTGATGATAATAAACGTATCTATGATTATAATTTTGAAGCTGTAAAAATGGCTATCAAAAATGCAATAAGTGGTGAGCCTAAAGCGCAAGATGTCGTTGCTAAGAAAGCTACAGAACACCCATTTGAAAAATAATCTTAACTTATAAAAGAGAAAGAGCTGGCTTATTTGCTAGCTCTTTTTTTTATTAAGAAATTGCTTGTGTATTTTTTAAAGAGAAGAGAAGAAACTATAACTCCTCTGAAACCCATAATTTTTAGCTTATCAATGTCGAAAGCATTTTTTATACCTCCTCCAATATAATATTCAATTGTTGAATTTTTATTCATTGCACGAATACTACTATAACTCGGTCCATTATCACCACCAACATCCGATATATTCATAAAGATAACTTTGTTTTTATATGATGAGGATAATTTTGGAAAGCTCTGTGTACCTAGTAATTTATCTTTATAATCATATGAATGAATATAATTCCTATAAATATAATTAATATTCTTTATTCTTAAGCAATGCTCACTACATAATATAGGTATAATATTTTTTTTATTTAATCTATGATCTATTTTACCTCCTGTATCCACCCAAAACTGACAGCTTTTATTCTGAGTAGCAATATTCTTTATTAAATCAATGTTGTCATTATCACAACATAAAGAGTCAATATCCGCTATATAAAATATTGAAGGATGATAAATTTCAATCATCTTTTTTATAAAACTAAATGGATTTGATGAAAAGCCGCTATTGCAGTTGATAGGATTATATTCGGACCTTCTTCCACTAATAGCTTTTACAACTTTGCCGTTTTTTATATCAATTGCAGGTATAATAATCATGATGAAAAAAATTCTTATATTTGAGTATATTACAGGAGGAGGGCTGATTGATAAAAAAATTGATCATAGTTTGACTGATGAGGCTAATATAATCTTAAGTTCTTTGATAGACAATCCGTCTGTAGATACCCATTTTTTTTGTGACTATCGTAGTAAATTTAAAAATAATAAAAAATCAATCTTGGTAACTCCTAAAAATAAAAATATAATCTATGATGTAAACTTCATTAATAGCTATGATTATTACCTACCGATATGTCCAGAAACAGATTTAATTTTTTATGAATATATAAAAAAAATAAATCCATTTGTTGGAAATATGAATATATCAAGTCTTGATAGTTTATTAGCTACTAGCGATAAATTCTTACTAAAACAAATATGTAGAAAAAATAATATTCCTAATCCTGATTCTTATACTTCAAATTCAAAAGATAAGTTATACATATTGAAAGATAGATATGGATGTGGTTGCAGTCATATTGAGTTGCACAATAAACCTAAAAAAGACATACCTATGAATAAAGTATTTGAGAATTATATTCCGGGAGATTCCTATAGCATTAGTCTTTATATATCTAATGATAAATATAAAGTAATATCAATTAATGAACAAAAATTAGATAATAGTAAAAATATACTTAAACTTAAATCACTCAATGTTAATGTTTACCCACCATTTAAAGATAATATACATTATTTTATAAAAAGAATTTTATTGGCCTTGCCTAGATTAAAAGGATTCATTGGTTTAGATGTTATATATAATGAAGGAAAATTATTTCTTATAGAAATTAATGCAAGATATACTACATCAATGTCAGTCATTCATAAATGTAAAAATAATCATATACTAGATTATACAAGACCTATATTAAATGATAGAACAGGAATGTCATGTCAAATAAGCCTTTAAACAAAATTAGAATAGGTTGGGATATAGGTGGAGCGCATATAAAATATTGTGTTGAATCCGATGGAACTAATATTATTTGGTATGATTTGTTAGATTATGAATTCTGGAATGGCTATAAAGGATTTAGAGATATAATTAAAAACATCAACTATATTTATTATAAAAAAAAAATTAGAATTAAAAATTATTTTACAATGTCAGCAGAAATGTGTGATTGTTTTGATGACAGAAATGCTGGTGTAGAATATATCATTAATGAGATAAAATGTAGTGGATGTGAATCATATGTTTTTACTCGTAATGGATTTGTGAGACCAGATAAAATTGTTAATAAAGAATATATGAATGTAGCATCTCATAATTGGTATGCATCGGCTCTTTATATTTCAAAATTTTACCAAAACGCTATCGCCGTAGATTTTGGTTCTACGACTTGTGATTTTTTAATTATAAAAAGTAATAGGGTCATAAATAAAAGAACGTCAGATTTTTCTGGTTTGGAAACACGAGAACTACTTTATACTGGATGTGCAAGAACTCCCTTATATTCTTATTTGAATGAAGTTAAATATGATGGTAGAAAATTCAAAATAATCCCAGAACAGTTCTCTTCAATGTCAGATATTTATATTATTCTGAATAAATTAAAACCTAAAGATATATATTCAAAAGTCCTCGATGGATCCGATAATACAAAAATAAATGCATATAAACGAGTAAGCAGATCATTTGGATTTGATTTTACTAAAAGCAAAAAAAATTTAGTGAATAATTTATCAAAGAAGATATATACTACTCAAATCAGGTTGATAGAAGATGAGCTCAAATATCATAAAAATAAATACTTCTCTGGTATTCCTGATATAAAAATTATTGGTCTAGGGCTTGGACATAATACAATATCTGATATATGTAAAAAAAATAAAATAAAATACGAGAATATTAGTAAATTATTAGATTCGGAAATTGTTGCCGGCTCTTCAATGATTAAACTATTTCCCTCGTTCGTCATGTGTAGGTTAGAAATATGATGTATAAGATTGAACAATTAGATTTTAATATCCCTTCTTTTGAATATTTTGAGATTATAAAAAATAATGATTGGGCGGTCTATTTAAATAGTAATAATAATAAATATAAAGATCAGAGATATGATATTCTTTCATCAAACCCAATCGATAAGATTATACTAAATCATTCCAGAAATTCACATTCGGATATAAACAAAGATAATATTTTTAATTTAATAGAGAAGTCAATTAAAAAACATCAATGTGAACAAGATGATGAAATCCCTTTTTGTGGTGGAGCTATTGGGTTCATATCATATGACTTTGGCAATAAGATTCATAATATCCAAAACAAAAATAATAAAGATTTTGAATTTCCCTTAGTAGCTTTCGGAATATATGACTGGTGCATTACCTATGATTACTTTAAAAAAGAATGTTATGTTTTATATCATAAAAAAAATGACATAGTTGATGAAATTATAAACTATAAGAAACAATATCAAGGAAATAAGGAACAAAAAACATTCAAATCTACCACTAGTTGTGAATCTAATATGAATTATGATTTATATAAATCAAAGATATCCAAGATATCTGATTATATTAAAAAAGGTGATTGCTACCAAGTTAATTTATCTCAAAGATTTTCGTTAGGCTATGAAGGTGACGAATATTCAATCTATAAAAAACTAAACAAATCTTTCGCATCACCTTATTCAGTGTATATGAATTACCCGTTTGGAAATATCTTATCATTCTCCCCTGAAAGATTCTTGTCAATTAAAAATAATATTGTTGAAACTAAACCTATTAAAGGAACTAGGCCAAGATCTGATGATAATGATATAGATAAAAAAAATATTGATGAATTAAGATTATCAGAGAAAGATAAAGCTGAAAATCTTATGATAGTAGATTTATTAAGAAACGACTTAGGCATGAATTGTAAAAATGGAACTATAAATGTCGAAAAACTTTTTGAAATAGAGACATTTGCAAACGTTCACCATCTTGTAAGCACAATCACTGGCGTGATAGATGAGAAATCTAATATTTATAAACTTATTAAAGATGCTTTTCCTGGAGGATCGATTACTGGAGCTCCAAAACTCAGATCTATGGAGATAATTGAAGAGCTTGAACCAGATAATCGCTCAATTTATTGCGGAAGTATTGGTTATATAGGATTTGATCAAAAAACTGATTTGAATATTTCAATAAGGTCTATGCTAGCAGTTGATAATAAACTATATTTCTGGGGAGGAGGTGGAATTGTAAATGATTCAGACATAAGAAGTGAATATAATGAGTCGATTGCGAAAGTTAAACCACTTCTTGATACATTTTCTGATTAGTATCTTTTATTTTTGTTAGGATAGACTTACATTTAGAACCCTCTAAATTACTCCTATTGGACGATGAGCATAATGCTCCTCTATAACCTATAAAGTCTGGTTTAAAACTCATAGCGTTTTCTATATTCTGATACGTCATTGAACCTGATATTCCACAAAACTTATTAGACTGATGACATTCATTTACAAAAATGCTTATTAAATCTTTGTTTAATATATCTAGCGTACATCTATTTGATTTATCAATTGTATCTATCATAAGACCATCATAATTAAGTTTACATAAATCAGTTATATGTTTTTTTTCTAATTCTTTATCGGCAAATAAAACACCTACCTTTTTTATTTTCAAAGATGATGTTTTTTCCAAAAATAATTTATGCTCATTTAAATGCCGTACATCAAATATTCCAATTTTAATATATTCAATTCCAAGAGAATTAAATAGCTGAATTTTTTCATTCATTATATTATTATTTGGATGAATTTGATTTCCAGCAGTTACGCTTAATTTTCGGTGTGCAATTTTTTTTGAAATAGCCCTTAGCTGACTATCTCCAACATATCCCAAAGCACCATCTTCAATATTTTTAATGTCAATGATATCAAAATTGTATTTAGCAACAATAGATGCTTCTTCAATATTTTTTATACTACCTAAAACTTTAACCATCATTTTTTGAAATATTTGTTTATTTTATTTTCTATCCAGTCCCATGCTTCTTTTTCATTATTTCCAGCAGTTTTTTCAATACCTATTTTAAGATATTTAAGCTCTTCTTTTACTTTTTTATCATCAATTATTCCAAGACGTGTAGATAATACTGCTAACTCTATAACAGAAAATTGTGCACGATTAAAACCCAGAAATGGCCTATGTACTTCTTCATAAATTACTTTACATTTAATCTTTGGCCTTACAGGATCATCAATCTCATTAAACACTATTACATTCATATGGGTGTTAGTATTTTCTAAATGTGGAACATGTGTATCCTTTGATTCTTTCAGAGCCCAGTCTCTTTTTTTTCCTGTAACAATACCAGAGAAAACTTTTACATCATCTATAAAATTAATAGTTGCAATTTTAGTCTCTAAAATATTATCAAGTGTTAGCGATGGTTTGAAAGGTGAAATCTGAGCAAACTTATCCGAGTTCTCACTGAAAATTTTTATTCCCATAGGAGCTATATGGACCTTATTGTCAATGTTTCTTGTGGTAATTATAACTTCATGAATCATTTTTTCTTTTCTTGAATGTTGGCCCTAGTTCTTTAGATTTCAGTTTATCATCAGTTTTTTTATCTATCAGACAACCCCAATCTAATTCTTCATCTTGAGAATATTCTTTTTTTAACTGATAAGCAACTTGAGCCCTTGCAAGTTCAACTCCAAGATAAAATGAATGACCAGAATCGTCGTTTACGTCTAGATATTCATAAAAATCAAATGGATCAGAAAATATTTTGTAAATATTTTTATTGAATAAGTGAATTCCATCATCATTAACATATATGCGATAATTTTTATCCTTAATGTCACTTTTCATATCTTTCAATTCGTCAGAGGTAAAAGGATAATCTTTATGGCCATGATTAATTAATAACCCATCGTTGATATGTTTAGGAGTTATGTTATTTTCCGATGCTGCATGAATAATCCTTCTAGCTAAATCTGTTTCCCTAATCACTGTGGAACAATGTCGACTTACTTGAGTAGTAAGAATATGATTTAATTTTAATTCTTCAACAATACCAAGCATAATCATATTAATACCTGACGTGTCTGCATGAGTAAGTTCTGTTATATTACCGATACCTATCATTATATGTATGTCAGGATAATTTTCCCGAAGGTTGATGTATCTTTCAATACTCTTTGTAAATCCATATGAAATAGGATCTAGTATAGGATCTGCAATGAAAGTGAGCTTATCGTCTATAGCCCTATCAATTAGTGAGTAGAAATTCTTCATATTATTATCTGTTGGAATCAAAATTGGATATGAATCTAAATTGTCTAAAATATGATATGACTCATCTTTAATGCTCAGAAGGTAGTCTGCACCAGCCCTCGAACCTCTTATAAGCTCATCTGTATTATGCGAATCTATACTCACATAGAAATTTCTATTTTTAAGTTCTTGAACTATTTCTTCTAGGTGTGGGAACTTCTTATTTGGTAAACAACCAATGTCTATAACATCTGCTCCCTCTAATCTGAAATATTCAGCTCTTTCGATAACTTCACCAACTGTCATATTTAACGCATCTGTAATTTCTCCAAATATAGATGTCTCAAATTTTGATAGGTCATACTTTACTGGTTTAGCACCAAATATTATCGGTAAGTCTTTAAGCTCATCAGGACCTCTTATTATTTTTTTATTTATCTTTTTTTCTAAAGCGTCCAAATCGCCCCTTACTCTTCCAGGAATAATAATTTCATCAAATGCAGTCACATCATCTATTCTTCTTGCAATCATATCTGTTGTAAGAAGCGCAGCAACATTTACATTCAGATTTCTAATTTCATATGTAAAGTCTTTTTTTTCGATGGAATCAATGACTGTCCTTAGACCCTTTTCTGCTAATTTTCCTGTGATAAATAATATATTTTTCATTTATTTAATTTCTTAAGAGAAGATTTCAATGATTTTACATTATCAACTACAGTAACGTTTTTAAACTTTTTTAATAATTTAAAATTTTTTAGATCAATATCTCTTGGATATAGTGTTACAAATTTTTTTGGAGCTTGCGTTATAACAACAGGTTCGGTATCACAAGCAAAGACTAGAGAGTGTATTTCACACTTTCCCGCCTGAGCAAACATATTTGTTACTAAGCTATCAGAAATACCATTTGCTATTAATGCTATCGTATTTGATGTTGCAGGCGATATAACCACAAGTTTATAAACAGACTCGTAAAGTAGACTTACAGGTGATGAGCTTGAAGTAACATCTTTAAATATTTTAATCTTATTTTTCTTAAAGATAGATAAATCATAATTATACCACTTTAAAACTTCTTCGCCGGCTTTACTTAGATATAAGTCTACATTTTCTAGAGTAAGCATTAAGTCTATTGATTCTTTTAAATAATGACCAGATCCTGTTATACACCACGCTATCTTTTTCTTATCCATATATTTTATTTATTAATTGTTCATTTTTTTTAACATCATCCTTTGAGTTAATGTTCAAAAACATTTCTGTATTTTCATTAAAGTGTATTTCATCAAATTCACATGAATTATACCATCTATCGATCTTTCTCTCTCCAGATTGGAGAAATTTTTCTAGATTCTCTAGCAGTGATGAGCTAATACGTGCATATACTGGCTGCAATCTTTCACCAGTTTTTATCACTTGTATGAGTTTACTGCTTTCAAAAGTAATTAGACTCTCAAAGAAATCTTCTTGTATAAACGGCCCGTCAGACGGCAGTATTATCAAATTTTTATTTTTACATTTTGACATAGCTGTATATATTCCTGATAGTGGGCCTTGGAAACCCTCTAATATATCTGTGTATACATATGGATGAATTTGACGATATTTATCCAAATTACTATTCGCAATAATAAAAATATCAGAAGAAAACTTACTGGCTAAGTTAATAATTCTCGAAAGTACTGATTTTCCATAAAAATCCATCAAACCTTTGTCGTTACCACCCATTCTTGAAGATTTCCCACCAGATAAAATTCCAATTGATACCTCATTTTTTTGTAATTTAACAGACATTACAATATTATAATCTGATAATTTAAAATAAATAACTTATATAATCAGATATGAAAATTTTTTTAGCTCCAATGGTCGGGAAGACAGATAGATATTTTAGAAGATTAGTACGTATTATTTCCTCTAATATTGTTCTTTTTACGGAAATGATAACGGTTGATTCTCTCATCAGAGGCTGCTTTAAAACACATTCAATTAATGTCACTGAACATCCTTTAGTTATTCAGTTAGCAGGAGATGATAAAGAAAAATTCATCCAATGCACAAAAATTATTACAGACCAGGGATTTGATGAATTAAATTTGAATATAGGATGTCCTAGCTCAAAGGTTGTAAAAGGTGGGTTTGGAGCATGTCAGATAGAATCGCCTGATAAAGTTGCGGAATATATAGATGCAATCAAATCTCACACAAAAATCCCAGTGTCAATAAAGACAAGATTAGGGCTAGGATACGAGCAGAATCTAACTAATATTATAGAGTTTATTAAATTGACAAGTGAAGCTGGTTGTAAAACTTTCTATATACATGCGAGAAATGCTATCTTAACTGGCATATCGACTAGAAAGAATAGAAGCATACCTCCTCTACGGTATAATGATGTATTTGAACTGAAAAAATTATTTCCTGACCTTAAAATTTATATCAATGGAGGTTTTGAGAATATTGATGATATTAAAAAGATGTTAGGTGTTTACCATGGAGTTATGATTGGAAGAAAAATTTATAATAATCCTATGTTTCTAGCAGAAATTGAAAATCAAATTTTTTCTTCAGATAAAACTTTTTCAATAGAGGAGATTATATGTCAGTATGTAGATCAGTTGAGTGAAGAAGAGGCTTCAAATAAGTTATATGCACTCAAACACCTTACAAACCTGTATAAAGGAACTAGGTTATCTAAGAAATGGAGAATATTTCTCCATAATTTAATTAATTCTAGTCAACCTATAGGGAATTTAAAGAACTTTTATAAAGAGAATAATTATGAAGAAAAAGAAATTATCTGCTCGTAATGCAGATATCAATAGATTGTATGAGGAATCCGTACAATGTACAGAATTTGAGGTAGGCTTTATTAACAAGCTGTTTAAAAAATATAACAATACTAATTGTAAAAGTTTAAGAGAGGACTTTTGTGCTTCTGCTCTTATCTCGGCAGAATGGGTTCAAGATAATAAAGATAATACTGCTATAGCTGTTGATCTAGACCGAGGTATGATTAAAGAGGCTAAAAAAACTTCGTTATCACGATTAACTGCTGAGCAGCAGAAAAGAATGAAGATTTGTTATGGGGATTCATCAAAATATACTAGTGACAAAGTAGATTGTGTGCTCGCGACCAATTTTAGTTATTTTGTGTTTAAAGAAAGAAAAAAATTAATAAATTATTTTAAACATGTTAAGAAGCAGCTAAAAAAAAGAGGAATATTAATGCTAGATGCCTTTGGAGGTTACGAAGCCCATCAATTACTTGAAGAGAGGACAAAGCACAAAAACTTTACATACGTATGGGATCAATCATCTTTTAATCCAATTACTCATGAAATCAAATGTTACATACATTTTGAATTTCCTGATAAATCAAATATTAAACGAGCATTCACATATAATTGGCGATTATGGACACTTCCGGAAATACAAGAATGCTTAAGAGAAGCTGGTTTTAGCAATATAGACATATATATGCAAGGATGGAACGAAGATAAAAATGAAGAAACAGAGAGATTTTATAAAGTTAGAAAATGTGATGCAGATCCAGCATGGGTGGCTTACATTGCAGCAAGAAAATAGATTGAATACTTTTATTAGACTCATATAATAACTTTGAGAGTTAGTTATACAGCTACTGTGTATTAATACATAGAGGAAAGTCCGGGCTCCAGGGATAAAAGCGCCAGGTAATACCTGGAAAACGTGAGTTTTGGAAAGTGCTGCAGAGAATAACCGCCTTCAAATTGGAGGTAAGGGTGAAAAGGTAGGGTAAGAGCCTACCGCTGCTAAGGTAACAAGGCAGGCATAAGTAAACCCCGCTTGGAGCAAGGCAAATTTGTGATTCGTCCCAATATAATCACATGGTTGCTGCTAACGAAGTTATTGGTGACAATAACTCTAGATAAATGGCTGTACATGACAGAACCCGGCTTATCAACTAACTCTCAATTCTTAATAAATATCCATAAAGTATTGAAATATATGAATAAAAAATTCTATAGTTTTTTACTAAAATCATCAATTTAGCCCTTTAATTTCTTGCATATGATACAAATAAGGCATATAGTGTTGATAAATGGTATTTTTTGTATATTTGTGGAGAATTATGGAAAATCTTTTTAAAGGGATACATACTCTTAATCTAGACTCCAAAGGGAGACTAGGTATACCAGTAGCGTATCGTGATCATATAATGAGTCTACTTAAAGGTTCGATGGTAATAACTATTGATACCGAAGATAAATGTCTTCTTCTATACCCATCTGGAACGTGGTCAAAAATACAAAATAAAATCAATGAGTTACCATCATTTAATAAAAATGCAAGAAGAATACAAAGGCTTTTAATAGGCCATGCTGAAGATATTGATGTCGATACAAATGGAAGAATACTTATTTCTCGTCCTTTGAGAGAATATGCATCTCTTTCAAAAAAAATCACTCTAATAGGCCAAGGAGAAAAATTTGAAATCTGGGATCAAAACTTCTGGAATGAAAATGTTGATAAATGGAGAGAAGAAGTTACTTCAAATGACGATGAAGAGGTTCTTAAGGACATAAGCATATGATTACACATAATGATTATAAAATTCTCGGCGTGAATGCTAATGAGGACACCAACACTATTAAGACTGCCTATCGTAGATTAGTATCAAAATATCACCCCGATAAGAATAAAGATAATAAGGATTCAAAAAAGCATTTTATTGAAATAAAAGACGCTTATGAAAAAATCATGGAAAACAGACGATATGAATAATATGGAATATCATATACCAGTTTTAAAAGATGAATCTGTTAAGCAGCTTATCACCGACGTAGATGGGATATACATAGATGCAACACTAGGATATGGAGGGCATACGAAATCAATTTTAAAATCTACTTCAATAAAATCAAAAGTTTTTGGAATTGATAAAGATGTGGATGCGATTGAATTTTCTGCTAATGAATTATCTAGTGAGGAAAGATTTACCCTTAAACATGGATGTTTCTCCTCTCTTGATGAATATGCCAAAACTTGGAATATTTATGGCTCTGTCAATGGGATACTCTTTGATTTGGGAGTATCATCTGTTCATTTGGATGATGCTGAAAGAGGATTTAGTTTTAACAAAGACGCTCCGCTTGATATGAGATTTAATCAATCACGAGGCAAAAAAGTTTCAGAATATCTTAATAAGCTCCCTGAAAAAGATATTGAGAGAATATTGAGAGTTTATGGACAAGAAAAATTTTCTAAAAGAATTGCAAGAAATATTATTAAGTACAGAAATGATCATGTGATAAAAAATACTTCTGAACTTGTAAATATAATAAATAAATCAGTTTTAGTTAATGATAAGAATAAACATAATGCAACTAGATCCTTCCAAGCATTAAGAATCTTTGTTAATCAAGAGCTTGATATACTCAGAGAGGTACTTGAAAAATCTTACGATGTCCTCGCACCCAAAGGGAGATTGGTATTGATTACATACCATTCTCTAGAGGACAAAGTGATAAAAGACTTTTTAATTTATAATAATCAGTATTTATCCGCGCCAAGAAAAATGCCTATAAAACCTGATTTTATGAATAAAATGTTTAATTTGATTAAAAAAGCTAAACCCTCAGATGATGAAATTACAATTAACCATCGGGCGCGATCAGCTAAATTAAATGTTTTGGAGAAACAAGAATGAATATAGGTGCATCATTATTGTTAATTTCTTTAATCACTGTCTCAGCATTCGGTGTTATATACATAAAATATCAAAACAGGTCTCTGAATATTGAAATCTCAAAAAATGAAAAAAGATTATTCGAGTCTTCTGAAATATATAGACAATTACTAAAAGAAAAAACAATGTTGACAGATAGAAAGATTCAGAAAAATAGTCTAGGAAAAGCATTAGATATGCAATTACCTACAAAAGAAAGAATTTTAATCATGAACTTAAAACATTAGGAGGAACACCATGTTTGAAATCGTAAATAATTATAATCAGAATGCAGTGATCAAAGTAATTGGTGTTGGAGGTGGTGGTGGTAACGCGATCATATCAATGCTTAAGTCTCAAATTCATGGAGCAGACTTTATTATTGCAAACACTGATGTCCAAGCTTTGAGAGATGTAGACGGAGCAACCACAGTACAGATAGGTTCTGAGATAACAAAAGGTTTAGGTGCGGGAGCAGATCCAGAAAAAGGAAAACAAGCTGCATTAGAGGCCAGTGAAACACTTAAAGAGTCTATTGAAGGCGCAGATATGTTATTTATCGCTGCTGGAATGGGCGGTGGTACCGGAACAGGTGCGGCACCAGTTATTGCACAAATTGCAAGAGATTTAGGCATATTAACTGTTGCAGTCGTAACTAAACCATTTGACTTTGAGGGTCCAGAAAGGATGTCAAACGCACAAGAAGGAATAGACAATCTTGAGCATTGGGTTGACTCTCTTATTGTGATACCTAACTCTAAGCTGAAAGAAGTGTATGGCGGCAGCGAATCTATTTTTTCATCATTTGAGAATGCTAATGATGTACTAAGAGGAGCTGTAAAAGGCATAACTGAGATAATTACAATTAGAGGTTTTATGAATGTAGATTTTGCTGATGTGAAAACGGTTATGTCAGGCATGGGTAAAGCTATGATGGGCTCTGGTGTTTCATCAGGAGAGAATAGAGCTTCAGATGCTGTAACAACAGCTTTAAGTAGTCCACTGCTTGATAATATTGATCTTCAAGGTGCGAGTGGTGTTCTTGTGAATATTACATCAGGATCAGATTTGACAACGGATGAATTTGAAATCATTGGTAGCAAAATCAGAGAAATAGCTAACGAGGACGCAAAAATTATTACGGGATGTATTAAAGAAGACGATAATATTGGAGATCTTCGTGTAACAATTATTGCAACAGGCTTTGAGCAGCAAGTAACAGCAACAGAGGCTGTTCCAATAAATGATATAAAACAAGAATCACTCAAAGATAGTAATTCGTTTAGTGGCGGAACAGCTGTCAATACAGAGTCGATTCAAGACATTAATTTAGGCACAAAAGAAGATCAGGCATCAATTGATATTCCTGCTTTTTTAAGACAGCAGGCTGATTAATAACGTAAAAAATAATTCAAAATGGAGGCTATTGTCATTTGTATCAATAGCCTTAGTTTTATTTTTGATTGTCGCAATACGGCTATACTTTATTCAGATAAAATCAACTGATTGCTTTTACTTTAATGAAGGATCATGCAAAGAAAATATACTTGAGGAAGCAAAAAAAAGACAAGTTTATTTAGAAAGGATATCTGCACAAAGAGGAATTATTTTTGATAGAAATAATAATATTCTAGCAATGTCTCTGCCAAGTAAAACGTTATGTATAAATCCAAGTAAGCTTTATAGAAAAAATCACAAAGAATTATCTAAATTGTCATCACTGTTAAATATCCAACATACAAAATTACTCAAAATTATTAGTAAAAATAAAAATAAACAAGAATACTACTTAAAGCGACACGTAGATAAAGAATTATATTTGAAAATTAAAAAAATAAAAAATTCAAATATATATTTTATCAATGAAAATAAACGAACTTATTTAGGCGGCAAACCATTTTCGAATATTATTGGATTTACCGATATAGATGACAAAGGGCAAGAGGGTATTGAATATATTGGCAATGATTTATTATCACCTGAAAGTGGTGTAAAAAAAGTAAAGAGGGATAATATAGGTAGGCCTATTGAGACAATTGAGATAATAAAAAAGCCAACTTCAGGCAAAAATATAATATTAACATTAGATAAAAGAATACAAATTATCGCATATGAGATACTTAGGAAATATATTAAAAAATTTAAAGCAGATAGTGGATCAGTAGTATTAGTTGAATCTAGTTCTGGCAAAATTTTATCAATGACTAATTATCCATCTTTTGACCCAGAAAAAAGACATACTTACAAAGGAGACAAGATAAAAAATAGAGTTGTATATGATTTAATTGAACCAGGATCGACTATTAAGCCATTAATAGTTTATGCTGGTTTAGAGAAGAATATTATTCAGGAATCTACAGTTATAGATACATCCCCCGGTGTTATAGAGTTGGAGGGAAAAGAAATAAAAGATTGGAGGTATCTTGGTCAAGTTACACCTAGAGAGATAATTAAATTATCTAGTAATATTGGAGCAGCAAAAATATCTAGCAGATTACCAAAAAACGAATTAATTAAATTTTTAGAAAAGGTTGGTTTTGGACAATCATTATTTTTAAATCTTCCAGGGGCAAAAAATGGTTCACTTCCTACCTCCTCAGAATTATCTGATGCTGAACATTTTACGTTGGGATATGGATATGGTTTGTCTACTTCTTTGATGCATCTCATTAGTGCTTATGTAACTCTTGCAAATAACGGTAATCGTATTGAACTTAAATATACAAATAGTAATGAGGTTTATAACAATCATGAAAAATTACTTAATGAAAAATATACGTCAATGGTTCTTGATATGATGAAAGATGTAGTGCACTCGGATAACGGTACAGGCAAAAAAGCTAGAGTAGATGGATATACGATCTATGGTAAAACTGGAACTGTAAGGCAGCTTATAAAAGGAGAGTATTCAAAAAATAGACACAATGCCTTATTCGTCGGTATAATAGGAAATCCATTACCACAGTATGTAGCAGCTGTTATAGTTAGAAATCCAAAGACAGGAGAGGGATCAGGAGGAAAACATGCAGCGCCAGTATTTAGCGAGTTTATTCAGCATTCGATGCGAATAATTAATAATATAGATTATGCAACAAAATAAGCTTAATGTTCTAATTAATTTTATTCGAAATAATTCCGAACATAAAAAAAAATTCTTTGACAGATTTGAAATAGATTCTAGAAAAGTTAATAGCAATCAAGTATTTTTATCTGTAGAAGAAAATGAATCTAAAAATCATAAAAATATTAAAAATGCGATTGAGAATAATGCTTCAGCTATTATAACCTCTAGATTTATCCCAAGAAATAATTTCAAAACAATAATACCATTCATAGTTTTTAAAGATTTAAAAAAACATTATCATAAACTTTTTTTACATACTTTAGAAAAACATAAGCATGATTCAAAAATTATTGGCATTACTGGCACCAATGGTAAAACATCAACAGTATTATTATTGGCTAATGCTTTGGCCAATTCTAAGATGAAAGTGGGGGTAATATCGAGTGAGGGCATTGGAATATATCCGATACTCAAAGAAAATAACTATACAACTCCTACGATAGATATTATTTATAAATCTTATAACCATTTTTTGAATCATAAGTGCGACTATATTATTATTGAATGCTCATCACAAGGCTTACATCAAGGCAGGCTAAAAGGTATATATTTTGATTATTCTCTCATAACAAATATTTTTAGTGATCATTTGGATTACCATAAAACATTGAAAAAGTATATTAATTCAAAATTATCAATTATAAATCAGAGTAAAGTGGCTATACTGAACTACGATTCGCCTATTTTGAGAAAAACAGATTATTCAAGATTTAAAGAAACTAAAATTCACTATATTTCAGAAAATATAAAATACTCTGACACTTACTTCGAGATGGATTTAGATTATCTCAAAGAGAAGATAAAGAAATTTCATATTTCTTCGATATTATTTGTAAATTGTCTTATGAGATATGAGGGGTTTAAAGATGATGATATAAAGAAATCTTTATCTAACTTGTCTTCTGTCAAAGGTAGAAGAAATATTATTTATACAGAAAATAAGGGTACCTATATAATTGACTATGCACATACTGCTCAATCATACAGAGATATATATAAAGATTTTAATAAAAATCAATCAGTGACGACATTATTTGGATGCGGAGGTGATCGAGATAAAACAAAAAGGAAAATAACCGCCAATATTGTAGATAAACATTCATCTAGTATTTTTATTACAGAGGATAATTCTCGAACAGAAAATTTTACAAACATTGTTAAAGATATTTTAAAAGGTATTAATAGAAAATCAAAATACATAATTCAAAAATCTAGAAAAAAAGCTCTGACAGACCTCTTTAGGCAATCTAGAAGTAATGATATAAACTTTATCCTTGGCAAGGGCAGTGAAAGCTATATTATTAGGGGTAAACAAAAAATTAAACATAATGATATGAACTATATATTGGATATGATTAAAAAAATATGAACGTAAGTCTATTAGAATTAGCATCATATCTATCAACCAAACTCTGTGGCGATAACCAATATATTAATAAAGTAGTTACTGATAGTAGAAAAATAAAAGAAGGCGATTTATTTATTGCTATTACTGGAAAGAAATATAATGGGCATGATTTTATAATTGATGCGATACACAAAGGAGCAGCAGCAGTTATATGTGAAAAATCTGAGAAACTCACAGATATGAATATACCTTATATTAAAGTAAATGATTCAATTAAGTCTTTAGGAGTAATCGCTTCGCACTATAAAAAAAAAATAGGAAACCCTTACACAATAGGCATTACAGGGACTAATGGTAAAACAACTGTCACCAAATTAACGCACTCTATATTAAGTAAATCCTATAAAGTTAGTACAACAATAGGTAATTATAATAACGAGATTGGACTGCCATTATCAATATTAGCAACTAATCATACTGAAACTATACAAAAGTGTGTTTATGAATTAGGTGCGAGTAAATTAAATGATATTAAATATTTATCTGATATCTGTAGACCGGATTTAACGACTATTTTAAACGTATCTGAAGCACATTTAGAAACATTTGGTAATATGGATAATTTAATAAAAACAAAAGAGGAAATATTTTCAAATGAAAATACAAATCATGTAATTCTTAATCTTGATGATAAATACTTCAATAAATGGAAAGATATAAACACAGGGAAAAAAATTACAACTATTTCTGAATTAAAGAATGCAGATTATTTTATAAAATCATCAACGATTAATAATTACATTATTTCCACACCAAAGGGAGATATTCAGTTAGATAAGAAAAAAACTAAATCTATTTTATCTATTAATATCCTATTCAGTATTGCTCTATCAATTGAAGCAGGATCAGATATTGAGAATGTTAAAAAAGGTATTGAGGATTATTCAGGAATAGAAGGTAGATTTTATAGCTTCATATCATCAAATAAATCTCAAATAATCGATGATTCATATAATGCTAATCCGGAGTCAATGAAGTCTGCTTTGCACCAACTATCATTAGAAATGAATACGAGGATATTTGTAATGGGAGATATGGGAGAACTAGGTAACAAATCAATTGAACATCACTTAGATATCTTTAAATTGGCAAAAGAATTAAATATTGAATATTTGTTTTATATGGGTAATTTTCAGAAAGAAGCCCAATCAATATTTGGACAAAATTGTTATACTTTTACTAATCATATGGAACTTATAATGGAAATTAAAAAAATATCTAATGAGAGAACTAC
>TARA_B100001113_G_scaffold2368_1_pt1 | contig 17699 bp, 5 predicted proteins | sample TARA_B100001113 | Tara Oceans TARA_B100001113 (sample SAMEA2622402) | marine metagenome | biome: marine biome (ENVO:00000447); feature: deep chlorophyll maximum layer (ENVO:xxxxxxxx); material: "saline water (ENVO:00002010), including plankton (ENVO:xxxxxxxx)" | depth 50 m | reverse complement strand
CTACCAAAAGATTCAATCTGATCTTGTAAGATAGACTGAAGTGTAGTCAATTCTCGAGCTTGTACAGGTTTACCCGGATTGAATAATAACCTATAAAATTTATTATCCTTGGAAAAGTCGTCGAAATATGGACTTATATTTAAATTAGTTTTCTGTGGCATTTTTTAGAATTCCAGAATAATTTTAATGTCTTCTTTTTGTCTTGCACCTCTTGAAATAGTCGCTCTATTATCAATGTACAATAAATCACCTGACCCTTTATTTATTTCAGGAGAAGCAAGACCACTTGTGAACGAAACTCCGAGAGCAACGTTCGCATTGTTTACAGTTGTAATACCTGCACTAAAAGTAGTTTCAACAGTCCCTGAACCACCACTGTAAGCGATAGGTCTATTTGTTGACTCGAAAGGTATTCTACCAGCTTTTTGATCAACAGATAAGAAATCTGTTTGATCAAGACCATTTTCAAAATAAAGTGATCTATCTTGAATATATTTCAATACTTTAGTATCAGCATCAAATGAAGCGATATATCCAACAGCTGTATTTCCTACACCAGTTGTCTGTTCAATTTGTGTTCCTACAGTAGGTGTTCCAGTAAAAGTATCCAATTTTACTGCTTTTACTGATGAGAACGAGTTACCTGTATAGATTGATGTAGTTCCAAATGATGTAGGATTTTTAATAAGTGAAACTTGTGCAATTTTAGCATCAATTGGAAAATCCTTTGTAGAATCATCAAATCTAGCGTAAATTAATACTCTATCAGCACCTAATTCCTTATACAAATCAAATCCATGACCTTTAGATGGAGGGATGATAGGAATTAACTTAGCAGGAGTGCTATTAGTCAAAGCATCACTGTTAATGGATGATAAATCAACCATTCCGTAAGTATAACCTTTACCACCATTAGAAATTGTTGTATCAACTATTTTACCACCAGATATATCAACAACTACTTTTGCACCAGATCCATCACCAATAATATCAAATTCACCACCAGTTCCTGTATAGTTGGCACCTTGTTGATCAATATAAACAGTTTTTATTTGATTATTGTTTATATCTGAGTCACCATTTTCACGTACAGATTGAATCTGTGCGTCAATAGAAGTAGGCCAATCATTTGGAAGAGCAATAAATTCGGTTGAGTCAAACTTAATAATATCACTTGGATTTACTGTAAATAAAAATTTCCAAACATATCCATCTTGACTTTGACCAGCTGCTGATGGTTCTAAATCAGTAAATATCGGTTGATCCTCTGATGAATTTCCTGTAGTATTAATTCCTGATGATCCATTTTCAATACAAATATAAACATTAAAGTTTTCATTCATCACATAATAATTTGAATCATATAATCTATTTGCTTTTGCATTAGGTGATTTATTACCATCACTGTAGTCATGACGGTACATGTCATATTTAATACCCTTTGTCCAATCTATTCTTCTGACTAATCTCCTTACGTTTGTAGATGTAACTCTTTTACCAAACGTGGTGGTATCACCGATATGATTGACATTGTTTATATTATCAACAGGGTTAGGTGTTGCTGTATTCCAATTATCATCTCTACCAAATGCATTGACTCCACCTACTTTTTGTGCTGTTGGATTAGGTAAACCCACACAAACGTAGAACGAATTTGTTGTAGAAGATACTCCTGCAACAAAATTACTTGCATTTAATATTCTGAACTGGTCTGTAACTATTGCTGGCATATTAATAGTTTTTTTCTATATTTATACTAGAAATCTTCATCATGTATGTTTCTTCCTTAATGCACCTGTATTACGGATACCAAACACCCTTCTTTGAATTGTTGGGAAGGTTGAAATACCCAATCCCTCACCGGAAATTACTGTATTACCAGTCACTCCTATTGCAATTGGATTTCCCCTATTAATTGAGGAAGTATTGTTGAATAGATAACCCCATGAGAACTTACCCCTTGGTCTTTGTCTTACAAAGATCTTACCATTCATACTTGCATGAGGTGTTGTGCAATAATATACGAATGATGTATGTCCAACTCCAGCTGTGTTAAATGTAAGAGTTCCATTTGATAGGTTATTGTTTGTAACTCCCTGAGCTCCAGTTAACGCTGCCCCACCATATGTTCTTGCTATTCTTATTGGATGAGCTCCGATGGCACTAACAATACTTAATACATCACCTTCATCAAGATAGATTGTGCCATTTACCGCATTAGATAACCCAACCTGTGTACCTTGTTCATCTCTGTGCGATCCATTTAAAACATAATTACTTGATCCATTATTAGTAAATGTAATACTAAATGGTAAATTTGCTCTTGCTAAATTAATTCCAGATGTATTAGTATTAGAATGAACATTAACTTCAATCTCTGCCTTATTTGAGTGTCTATTAATATTTTTAATGATGTAGATATTATCAACGAATGTTCTACCAATACCAACTATATCATTATTATTACCACTTTCATTCAAACTAGTGATACCGTGACCAACCACCGTATTTGAAATGTAAATTGGCATAGTTGGAAGTAATTGAGTAAATGCTTGACCTGAAGCTGCCTCTAATCCAAATCTCAACGCTGTAGTGGATCCGATTGTTATATTAGAAATTCCAGTAATTATTCCAGAAAATCCTCTAACATCAGTTATTTCAGATATAATTTCATCAACCACTGTTGGTGAATCAACTAAAACATTAGGTGATGCGTTTATTGTATTTGTAACTATTCCACTTGTAGAATCAGAAGTTGCAGTATCACTTAATAATTTTATAGATCCAGTATATCCAGCACCTGCATTTGTTATATTAATAGATGAAATAGATCCATTAGTGATAGTTGCAGTCGCTGTTGCTGTTGTTCCACCACTAACAACTGAAATAGGTGGATTTGCAATCTTAATAGTTGGTGCGATTGTATAACCTGCTCCTGCATTCACTGTGGTTATTCCTGATATTGTACCTGCTGCAGATACTGTTGCAGTAAATTGAGCAGTAATTGGTTGTGTATTATTAACTATTAGGGCAGAAAAATCTATACTGGTTACTGCAGCATCTTCATCCTTTTCATATTCAAAGAAATCTGAATCATCAACGTAAATTCTGTCTGTAGAAACACCAATATCTCCTATTATTTTAGCTGTTGGAAATACAAGTGGTTCAATTGAATCTCTGGCTTTAGAGACTAAAATACCATTAACAACTCTATCAACCTTTTGTTTTGTCCAACTAACTGGTTTTTTGACAGAATTATCATTTATACCAACACCTGTATAAAGAACAGTTTCTACAGTATCAGTGGTTGTAATACCAGCAACAATTCTTTTATCTTGTTGTCTATCAATAATTTTTCTTGTATTTACATTTGTTAAATTGCTTGTATCATTATTTGCTAGAAGTTGAATTAAATCACCATCTTTTACTGTTTCTTTTGATAAAATTTCCTGAATGTCTTCATTAGAAGTACCTTTATAGAAAAATATTGAAATTACATCATCAGGATCTGGTGCAGTGGTAAAGTTAAATGTTGTTCCACCTTCAAAAGTATATGCCTCACCGGGTTCTTGCAATACATTGTTTACGTATATTACAAGTAAATTATTCATGTCAATCAGTTGAGAATCAACTGAATCACCAACATCAAAACTTAATAATGCTTGATTTTTTCTTAATGGGAATCTTGTCCTTTGCCCATCCTGTAATCTATCAATTGGATCAATGAAATCAAATTCACCAAAGTCCCATGAAGAAAATCTATCAGTAAATGTTTCAGTAACTTCTAATACGAAATCTTCTAGAACAGCACCTGTGGCTGTTACAAGACCAACTGGTTTAAATTTATCACCAACTTTAAAATCATGTCCGGGTCTTGTTATTTTGAATGAATTAATTGTAAATAATGTTGATCCGATACCAACTGTTGAACTAGCTCCAACACTTAATGATACTAGAAGTCCACTTCCACTTTCTGTTGTTGATCCAAGACCTCTTCTTGATACACCAACAATTTCCATATTATCATATGACGGTTGTGGGAATTGGAATCTAGGATTCACATAATTAGTTCCTGCTGCTCCGATGTTTATATCTAAAGTTCCACCAACACCAATGTTTCCAGTTGCTGATGCACCAGTTCCTGCTCCTCCACCAAATCCAATGAAGGCAGTAATTGTATTTGTGGTTACAGCAGTGATGATAGTTGCTATACCAGCGATTGGATCAGGAAGTCCTGTAGTTTTTGAAATAGCACGAGGATAAGCATGATCTGATTGGAAGTTATCTCTAGAGCACTTGAATACGATACCTCCAGTATCAATACCAACAAAATTACCTACTGATAATCCATGAGATGCAATTGTTAATTCTAATAATCCTGTTTCTGATGTATATACTGCGTTTGTTGCAGTTCTTTGAGTAGCAGCAAATATATTATTACCATTAGCATTTGTTCTGATAGAACCCACACCTGCACTTACAAATCGATGTTCATATGCTAAATCAGTTATTCCAATAGCAACTGTCCCACCAACAGGCCTGTAACCAGATCCAAATGTTAATGTTTCTGGTGGTCTAGATGGTGATACTGATTGATTATAAATTGTAGATCCTATACCTACAGCAGTTATTTCACCAAATTGACTAAGAATCGCTGTAACAGCAGCACCTACTAAAGGAGCAACACCAATACCACCAGATGAACCAACTGATATAATTTTTCCACCTCTAGGAAGTTGATTCTGATTTACATCAACATCACTGACAACTTTTTCATTTGTACCCTCAGATGTTATTCCTGAAAATACTATATTTTGAGCAGTTGTTCCAACACCAACAAAACTGTAATTGTTGTTTAAATTATTTTCAGTTGTTGGTTTTTGGAAAATACCATTAATCAATACCAGTGTGCTTCCAGTGGCAATACCTGTTACATTATTACCTTCCTTTCTCATTCTAAATGTTGCACCGACACCTGTAAACTCATTTGATATATCATCAAAGATTCTATTATTGGTATATGTTTTTCTTAGATATACCCTTCCTTGGAAATCTGATCTAGGTGTTGGTAAATTAGATGATGTTTTTGCTAAATTATTAGTTCCTCTAGGTGGATCAGTAAAATGAGCTGTGTTTTCTACAATATTGAATGAACCTGAGAATATTCTACCTGCAACACCATTATTATGGATAGCTGGTTGAGTTCCTAATTTTCCTCTTTCAATATCTAACAAGAAATATGTTCCTATACCTGTTATGGGCCCTACAGTGGTAGTTCCTATTCCCACAGACACAATTTTCATAAATTCATTTCCAAATTTAATATTATCTTCATTTCTTATGGATGATATCCCTGACACACTAATAGTAGTGGTTGTTGATGAAATATTTCCACCAACATTATGTTGTAAATTAGTTGTTATCGGTGTAAATGCTATAGGAGATTGTATTAAATTATCGACAACTAATACACTCTTCTCTAATTTCTTCTTCATTTCAAGTTGATGTGCATTTCCTGAACCAACAGTTATGAATGTGAGAACAGATCCACCAACACTTGCAGATATTGTAAATGAGTCATTATCAATCTTATTAACAAAAACAGTTGATGGCACATTTGTATTATGTGCAGTTGTCATTGCACTAGCTGCAACACCCACAAAAGTAGATTTTGGAGTGTAAGTTAATTCTTCATTATCTGAGAAGAAATGATTAGGTATCGTAAATACACCAGTGGACGTATTAATACCAGTTCCTGTTGTAGGATTAAATGTTTTAACAAAAATTGGAATATTATCAGATTTTAGATCAAAATTGGTTTTGTTTGCTCTTGTTCCATTAACAGCGTTATATTGGAAAACACTTATTGATTCATTTACTCTACCATATCCTAAATTTGGAGGTTGATTTTGTATATCAATATCAGTATACAGAATTTCACTTACGTGTTGAATATGATGTTTTCCTGTGCCACTATCAGGATGGAATTTTAATACAAAATTAGATGATGTGAGATTAGCAGAAAATGTTCCAATACCTGATGTGCTTCCAATAGAGATGAATGGATAGTGAACTGTATGTGTATCTGTGCCATCATGAATTGCCACAACTTGATGTATGGCATGTGTTGCTCCTGCACCAACAGCAGTGCCAAGACCAACTTTAACAATACTCTTAATTGCACTAAATCGATTTGAATCAACTCCAACAACATTAGAAATTGCTGAACTTTGAACAGAAGAAATACCTGTTTGAATTATAAAAGATCTTTCAGATCCGTCTGGTTGACCAGCATTCTTAAATCTAAATGTTCCTGGCCCACCTAGAGTGTTAAATCCAACTACTTTAGCACTAACTTGAATATCAGTGACACCAGCTCCAACAGACGATGAATTATCAAAATCAAGACTTAAAATATTATTTGCGATTCTTGATCTAAATGATCCAATAAAGTTTGACGATACACCACCTTGTGTAGATGTATCAGCATAATATTCACTGAAATATGAATCTGTTCCATCATGAGAGACGTAAATATCAACATGGTTCTTTTCACCATTTGAGATGTTTAACACCTCCATAGTGGCATAGAACGCACTTACATCGGTTGTGGATCCAAAAGCAATTCTTTCAGAAGTAGATCCAATACCCACTACTGTTGAAATACCAATTAAATCAACTGACCCTATAGCCTGAGTTCCACTTTTTAATCTTTCTGAATTAAATACGTTTTTAATAATTTTGACATCAACATCATCATTATTAGGATCATTAGGTCGAATAACTAAATTAGTGTTACCATTTACAGTTTCACCCTCCAATGTTGTTATAGTTGATGCAGAGGATACACTATTCTTTTCAAATGTAAATGTATCAGTATTATCTTTAAATATGACAATTTCATCTAATTGTATTGCACCTGTAGAAATATTTCTACTTTGAACCAAAAATCTATTAAAATTATCATTGACGGGTATTTCTAATTTACCAGATAAATTAGCATCACTATTGGAGAATAAAGAACTTATATCATCAATTTTTAAAACTCTATTAGTATTACACTGTACAAAGTTTGCTAATTTTGTTCTTGAAAACTTGACGAACTTAGATTTAGTTCCATTATCTGTTGTATCAATATCCTCACCATCATCAAAATTATTAATTGTATCAACTCTTTGCTCCGTAATTATATCAGCAGATACAACTGTGGCATTTGATGAACTAATACCAGCTTTAGCACTTGAGGATATTCCAACATCTGCAAAATTTTTCAATCCACTTGTATGAATTAGACGATTGACAGGATCAATTATTTCATCAAATGTCTTTGTGCTTTGAACTGTATATGAGAGATTTTGATAATAATCATTATCAGATAAGACCATGAAATCTTCACTCAATCTTCCTATTTCATCATTCCATCCTTTTGTTTTTCTGAGAGAATAATCAATATTAAATACACCTTTATTATTTTTTAAAGTATTAATTGTTGCAACTGTTCCTGAATTTTCTCCTCTTACTTTATCACCAACTTTAATATCAAATGATCCTTCTACTTTAATAAATTCATCAGCACGGTTATCTATAACTGTTAAATCTGTTTTAATAAACTTACTATTTTTTTCAACAGCTAAATTTTCGCCAGTTCTAAACTCTGATGATTTTTGAACAACATCAAACTCAGGATAATCTTCAAATTTTATTATTGTAGCAAAGTTTGGAACTGTTTCAGCAACTCCGGGATTTGTAGCGGTGCTAGGTAACTCAAATTTAACTATCGCTGGATCAGTGTTATTGTACTCGACAACATTAAAGAATACGAATCCATTATCAGATGAATTAAAACCATCACCAGTAGTAGAGGTATTTCCTATGTTTTCAACAAATACTTTTTCACCAGTTGTAAATTGTGGAGTTGCAAAACCATTAATCGGTGTTTTTAATGTACAAGTTACTATTCCACTATTACTACTCTGTATATCTGTTATTTTATAACCATTAGAATTATTAATCGTTCTAATAATTTGTTTATTGTTAGTTAAACCTCTTGGAGACTCTAATATTTCAACAGAAGAAATTGAACTAGCAGTCAAATTAAGTTGAATTATACCTTGATCACTTGTCAGTTTACCAGTATCTGGATCAACAACCACTAAATCTGGAGCTGTAAGATACTTATCACCTCCTTTTAATATTGATACGTCTAATATTGAATCAGAATTAATTAAAGTCACAGTTGGTGATAATCTAGCTTCAGGTTTTAATGTCTTATCTGAGTGATAATCAAAACCGGGATCTGTGATTCGTACAGTGTTTATTTTATTAATATTATCAGACAAACAAAGTATACTTGCGTTAACACCATTTGTGGATCTTACACTTGATACACTAGGAACACTTACATATCCAAATCCACCTGATGTTAAATTAATTTTACTGATTCCGCCCGATGCATTTTTAGATGCAGTGTCATATGTTATTGATGACGATGCACCAACTGTATATGAATTTTCCTCTGGAATTTTATTTAATGAGATATCAAAAGTACTTGTAGTAATACCAAAAATTGAATATAATCCATTATACTCACTATCAATGTAACTTAATTTTGATGGATTAATAACATCAGGATCAGATGTACTAATAAATCCAGTTTTTTCGAGTGTATAGAATAATTCTTTTGGATTTTGATCGTGATAATTTAATGTGACAAATGATTCAGTGCCAACTCCTGATAAACCAGTTCTTATAACACCAAAATCAGTGGTTGCACCAGCTGATACGAATTCATTTTTAAACTGAGAATCAAAATAGAAATTAAGTTGATAACCTAATAAAGATGAATCGGATACGTAGAATTTTAAATTATTGTTTTTTGTAATTGATAAAGGTGGATTTATTAATGATAATTCTTGATTATTACCTCCAGTATTAGTAGTAATACCAACAACTTTGGGTGGTTCATTTTGCACATCATATAAAGTCTCCGCTAATTGGAACGTATCATCATCAATACGATATACAAAATATGATCTTTCAGATGTTAGACCTGTTGCTGTTGCTCCACTTGTTATATCATAAAATAGTTTTTGTCCAGTTTTAAATCCGTGATTATCCTTGAATATTCTATCGGCACCAATATTAGATTGTGTAATTGTAAGTGGATCAATTAAAAGTTTATCCTCTAATGATGAATATTTTACGATTACAGATGTTGTTACACCAGTTCCTTTTGTTTGATTAGAAATTACGTTTAAATCTATAACATCATTATTTTTAAGTTCATGTAAAGATGATCCTGTTGATACTCTTGCAGTTATTCTTTGAACTTTACCTGTAACTTGTGTAAAGTTGGTTTCTAATGAATATTCAAAATTATTTGAACCGTTATTTTTAAAGAATAAAGGAGTGCCATTTCTTTCTGTTGTTATTCCTATTAAATCTTTTGAAATATTTTTTATGAAAACATTTTGAGTATTTCCTGTAGAAGGAAGATTAAAACTTCCAGATGCTGATGTCTCATTTCCTGTACCACAAGATATTTGGTTAGCACCACTTGGTCTTGTAAATATTACTTCTTGATTGTCTTTGAAAGGGTGATTAGGTATAAAAATACACTTAGTTGGTATAGAAACAATCTCAGATAATTCACCTACTGTAAATGATTTAGCAAGACCAGCGTTTATGATGTCTGTAGTAACACCTACAATTCCTGCAGTCAATCCAAAGCCAACCTGTTCTTTAGGGTTAAAGAATATCTTTTCATTTCTTCTTGATTCAAAATCACCAATATTTGGTGTATCTATGGTGAAGAATTGTGGAATAGTTTGTAATAAACCACCTAATTTATGAGAAGTTGTAGCATCAGTAGGATGAACAATACCTCTTTTTACTCTCAAGATACTTCTTTGATCAAATTCATTTAATACTAATAGTTTTTCAGTTCCAATACCTATACTACTACCAACAGAGACAGATTTAGGTATTTTTGCAACATAAATATCTGTCACAATACCTGCAGTGGTATTGCCTGACATGGCCTTATATAAAACTGTGCTTTCAGAAGAAACTCCAATATTGTGAGAATTAGTAAGACGAGGTATGCTTGTCGATAAACCTGAGATAGCAACTACATCATTTGTAGTCAAAGTATGTGTGGTGGAAATGAATGCAGATACTGATCCCTTCCTTTCTTTTACTAATAATACGTCCTCATAAGTGTCAATTTGGGTGCTGACATTTGAAACTGGTTTTCCTGTAACTCTTGATACTTTTGCAGCTGCACCGCCACCAGAGGTACCACTATTATCAAAAACTAAAGAGTCTTCAACTTTATAATTATCACCTTTACTTACAATTTGGAATCCATCTACATTTCCCTTTGTAACAGATTCTACGAAAGAAGTTTGTTGTTTTATTTCATATGACTCAATAACAAAATTATAATTAGAATTTTTGTCAGCAAGTTTATATGGATGTGTATTTCTAACAAGATTTGATCCATTAAAATCAAAATTATTTTGATCAATTGTAAAGTTTTCTGGAACAGGATCAGATCTATAAGATTCACCTATAAAGTATGGAAATTCTGGATTACTTGTTACTGTTGAAATACCAGCAAAATATGCATAAGTTCCATTTGGAAAATCTGGTGTTTTACAGAATCTTCCATTATTTTCATCTAAATCTCCAGAATCATTGAATGTATAATCTTCAACAAAATATCCATTTGTAAATGTTGATGAAGTTGGTCTATCAATTACATTTGAAATATCAATTTCATAACCGGTTTTTAAATTTTTAATTGTAGAATTATCATCATCTGCGTCAGAGAATCCATATGGCCCATAAATTGGATTACCATCATATGCCCAACCTATTATAGGTGAGTGAACTAATGGTGTTGAAGCAACATCACCAAAAGCAGTTTGTATTTTACCTGAATATCCTAAAACAGAATATTGTAAATTTGTATCTGATTCTCTAAGTAATATTTCATCACCAAATCTTACTATATTATTAACTTGTAATGATCTAATAGATGTATCTAGTATTTGCCCCTGTCCATTTGGAATAATTCTAAGCGAAGGTGTGACTGTATAACCAATACCTGAATTAATTACTTTAACATCAGTGATCTTACCATCTGATACAATCGCTCTTAATTTACCTCCGATTCCAGTACCAAGACCCACTACCTCTAAATCAGGAGGTGATGTATAGTCTTTTCCACCAAATCTTACGTCACATGAAATAATTTTACCATCTTTTATTATTGGATTTAATTCAGCTTTCTCACCATTTAATATTTTAATTAAAGGTTTTTTCTCAAAATTTAATATTTCAGATCCATAACCAGATCCGCCCTCATGTACATATGCATCATCAAGGGATCCTCTAATAATTGGTGTTATAACCAATGATTCAGTTCTTGCAACAGCCACTCTTGAATAAACTGCATTTACAGTTACTGATATGGGTTCAAAGAAAAATTCACTATTAACCGGTGTTGATCCTGATATCCTTACAAATTTTCTTCTTACAAAATTAGAATCAGGGTCTGTAGCACCAATTCCAACGTCAATTAATTGAAATTTATTATCGTCTAATTTTAAAACACGATAGCGATTAGTTATACCAATTCCGATTGGAGCATCACTTGCATTTCCATTAGATGGTGCATATTGAATTAAATCGCCTGTAACAAATCCATGATTTTTAAATTCAATAGCATTTTCTATAGTTGAAATACCAACCGGTTTAACAATTAATTTTCTATTTGTGTAGTTTGTTCCTGAATCAATAATTTTAACTGATTTAAGATGGTTTCTCTTATTTAATGTTCTAAATGTATGATTTCCTCCTGTATTTTCAACTGTAAATCTGACAGTATTGATACCTGCTGCATAATCCTCTGCGGTTTCAAATAATATTACTGAATTATTGTTAACCACTTGTGGGTAGTAAACACCACCATCTGACAATGTTCTATTTTGAACAGCGTTATTTGTTGTATGAATACCTGGCTCTGATAATGTTGCGTTAAAAACTATTGTAGATATACCGATTGAACCATGTCCATTATTACTATAAACTAATGGATCACCATTTTTTAAGTTATGAGTTCGTTTAAATTCAATGATATCATTAATATGATCAACACCACCACGAGCATTTTTCAGTCTTCCATCAAATTCAAACTCTCTATATCTCCCAACAACAACTGGTTTTAAAATAGCACCTGATCCATTACCACCAGAGAGTGTTACTGAAAATACCTTATCTACATCAAAATTTTGTTGGTCTACCAGAACTTCCTCTAAGTTACCTTTAACTACAGGTTGAACTAAGGCAGTTACTCCAACTCCCGGTGCAGTAATACTAATTGTAGGAGGATTAACAACATCAAAGTTTTTTCCTGAATTTAATACATCTAATTTTTCTACAGCACCAAAATAAATTTTATCTAATGATTTATAATTAACAATCTCAACACCATTAATTAAAATACCAGTAGGCCCTACTTTAGTTTTTGGTGATTTTGATGATTTTATATCGACTTGTGCAGGAAATTTCTTTAGAATTTTTTGTGTACCAATTAACTCATTTTTATGTCTTAATAATACAAATTTATGACTACCAGTACCAATACCAGATGCATTCATCTCAATATGAGGTGGTGCTAAATCGTTATCAGCTACAAGAATGAATGATCTTGATGGATATAGTCTTAAAATTCTTTTTACACCAGAATTATCTGCTAAAACTTTTACATAATATACTAAACTTGATGTTAAACCAACAATAGGATCATTTTCTGGTAAATAGACAATTGAGTCACCATCAATAAAAGGGACAGAATTAATAAATTTGATTGATTTGAATAAACCAGATTCTGGATTTTTTGTAATAAGTCCTGATTGTAATACATTATTTGGATCATTATCAGGATTACTAATACTAATCTTTACTACCTTTTTCTCAATCAAATACGATGGCATTGATGATGATGCCACATAGTAATTTTCATCATTTTCATTATAAGTATTTTGAACATTCGCAGTTATTATATCATTACCAAATTCTAACTCAACACCAGTATCACCTTTTGCTTTATCAAGTTGTCTTTGAATATCATATTCAGCATCATTAACGATTGCTGTATCTAAATCTACCTCATTTCCCCCTATTATAGATGTTATGGCTATACCTGTAACTTTTGGTACTAATTCATTTCTTCTAAACAGAGATACTTTATCATCATTTTTTAGTTGAGATTTATCTAATTCAGATTTAGTGATAATTGTTGATGAAGATTGTCCCGGTAAAAGAGTTGATTCAAAATCAAATTGAAATCTACTTGCAGTATTATAAATCCAAGAATTAAAAAATACTGTTTTTCTTGTTCTCTCATTCTTAGGAGGGTTTGATATTATTTCACCTAAATTTTTAACTGTTACTTTTTCACCCTCTAAAGTGACACTTGATCCAGTTGTGGGTAATAATTCAAAATCAGATATTACACCAGTAATTCTTAATTCTACCTTTTTAGACAAATCACCATTTTCATAACCAAAAATAGTTTCATCATTTCTTAAATCATCAGCTGACCTGATTGATACACCAACTCCCGTACAATTTAAAAACTGATTTATAGTTTTATCGGTATAAGTTACTGTGTTTATACCATTTACACCATTAGTGATTACAGTACCTGTAGTTCCAAACCCAACTGTGGAGTCAACTGTCAATATTGAGGTGTTTATCGGTGCATCTTCTATAACTCGTGTTTTTCCGGGTATTGTGAAAGTTCCTCTGATTGTATTACTTTCGTCAAATCCAATGAATAAATTTAATTTATAGTAAGTTGTAATACCTGTATTTCCTGATCTTGAAAATATTTCAACCTCAGACACTGAAGCAGATGTTTCCGAATCATTTGATTTTGTAATAGTTTGACCTGCTAATTTATTTGGATCACCAGAAATTTGCTCTGCAACCACTACTTCTCTTCTTATAAATTCTGCACTTGAGGGTTTGATAAGTAAATTTTCTAAATCTATTATCTTAGGTGTTATGCCATATAATATATTAAATAAAATTCTAAATGATTCTTCTGTTCCCTTAGATTGATAAAGAGATTTTGATTCTTTAATAAAATTACTTATATCTAAATTTGTGTTTAATTTAGTATCTTCTAGGCCTGGAGTAAGATATGATTTTGTCTTGTTATAGAACTCTTTTAAAAATAAAACACTTAAATTTTCAACTGTTGATGTTGCAGTATGAATACCAGCAACAGAAGTGGAAAAAGTAAGTTCACCGGGATTATTTGGATCTCTAAAAGAAGTTATACCACTAAATCCACGTACAACTCCAGTAAAAGTATTTGTTGTTATACCAGTATATGTAAAAATTTCATCATCAATTTTAAAAAGACCATAAGTTCTTGGAAATCCTTTTGTTGATGATACAACAACTGTAGATTCACTAGCAGAGATGTTACTACTAAGAGTTGTTACACCAACTATAACTTCAGGTGTTAAATTATCAAGTTTAATATATTGATCTAAATTATCAGTTAAGTCTACAACACCGCCTCGATGTTCTTGAGAAATATAATATTGTTTTAAAAAATCAACTGATAATGGACTCTCTGACTTTAAAAACTCAGGGAGTTGATTTTCAATTATCTGTTGAACTTGTATACGTTTGTCTATTCCAGTTCCAATCATGTCCTTGTTAGTTCTCCATTTGAGTAACTTGATGTGACTTTATAACCAACACCAGATATTTGTTCACCTGATGTAATTGTATCCTTAACCATATTTATTTTACTACTAGATATGCTAAAATCTAGGTATAAATCTTGTAAACCTATAATATCATTAGATTCAGGGAAAGCTTGTATTTCAATCACATTATTTGGTTTAACGGTTGATGTGATATTTAGCGTGGTTAAATTTACTTCCCCATGAATATAATCAACTGTACCTGCTGACTGTACAACAACGATTGTTTCGCCAGTTTCATTAGTTCTAATAATTGATATAACACCAGTCTTATTATCCTCATTTGGAGTGTCAGTAAAGAATACTGTTTCTGTTTGTCCTAAGATTGTAAATCCAGTGCTTTTAATATTACGTCCTGCAGGTTTTACATTAAATTGATTTCCAAAACACAACTCATATTGAGCAAATTGATTAACAAATGCTTTAAGATTTCTGCGAATAATTACTCTAGTAATATTAGAAGTAATAGCTTTATCAATATTATCAACAACATTCAAAACTTTACTATACTTAAACCTACCACCAAATTTATTTACATCACCAGACTTGGCATATGTTGTCAATGCAGATGTTATTTTAGTTTTTAAGTCATTTAACAAACTTACCTGTGTTGAGTCATAATATACAAAAGAATCAATTTCAACATATAATACCTGCAAATCAATTAACTTTTGATTGATACCTGTTAATGAATAACTTTTTAATTTACGTAAAATTTGTGTTTTATCAAAATCTGATACAAATTCACCATTTTTTGGTTTAATTGTAATAAGCACATTACCAAATTGAGGTGGATCAACTTCTTCACCACCAACAACTGATACAGTTTCAGTATTTGGATAAATTTGTTGAATTATAGATTCATAATCTCTTGCTGTAACTGCCCTATATTGCGATGAGTACAGTCTTGGAGCAAAATACTTAACAGAATCAATAGATTCAATATCACCCCCATTAGAGGCAGACTGAACAGTGTTAATGATAGGTATCGTAGTTGGAGTAACAACAACTCTTGAGTTTCCAGATCCTTCACCTGTGAATCTACCTGCAAAACTAAAGGAAGCAGGCCCATTCCCCTTTGCACCTGATGTTGTAATATACTGAACAGTTATTGTACTGCCATTCTCAGGTTTTCTTCCAAATATACCATCACCAAATAAAATTTCATATCTTTCATCTTGTATCTCTTGTATTAAGTAGGTATCTGATATTGAGGAGATACCAACTATGTTATCTACTAACTTATATTGCTTACCTAATGATATACCATCACCTACATATGCTACTATTGTAGATGTATCAATATCAGGATTATCAAGAATGAACCTTTGTTCAAGTGAACCATCAACAATAAACTTAGATGTGACAAAAGTTCCTTCTTTAACTTGTATTGGATCATCAGATGTTCCAAAGGTGGCAGTGGGAATAGATCCACTAGTATCAACTGTAGTAACAATACTTTCTGATATTGAAAACACTATATCACTATCATCTTGTCTACCTACACACACTAGGCCTGGTTCTAGAGTCAACGTAGGACTAGTTGTGTTAGATTGTACTTGAAATGTTATTTGTGCTTGTGCTGCTGTCTTTGAACGGGGTACATAACCAATATTTCTTGCTAATGAAACTACATTTTCACGTAATGTTGCTGAATCAAGGAATGATTCATTAACCACTAAGTTAGAGTTGAATGCAGATATGTAAGTATTATATGCTAATGTGTCTATTAAGACAGAAAAGTTAGATCCTTCAAAATCAAAGTCCGTAAAATTGGAATTTGCCCTTAAATAATCCTTTATTTGTGTCTTTATCTGATCAAAGTCAAGATTTGTATATTTTGTAAACGGCATTTATCTCGTGGCTTTAAGTATGAATGAGAAATCTTGTGTTGGAAACTCTTGTCCAACAATATCAAAGATGACTGTAACCTCAAATTCATGCTGATCTGGTCTTGGATCAACATTTACTTCTAAATTATCAATTCTTGGTTCAAAATTTTCAATTGTCGTTTCAATTTGTTTTTGTATGACTGAAGCGGTACCAAAATCAACAAATCCCGGTGTCAGTTCAAAAAGCATATTCCGAACATCAGAACCGAGCAAAGAATTGAAAAATCTTTCAGTAGGTATTGTTTGTACAAGATTACGAACAGATCTTTTGATAGCATCTGCATTTTTAAGCACACCAATATCATTTGTCACAGGATGTCTCTTAAATGACAGATTAATATCCTTAAATGATTTTGATATTCTTGTTGTCGCCATTAAATGATAGATTTTTTTATTATTTATACCTATCTTTGCAACTCATTCATATTATAGTCATCTGAATCGAAATAATGCATGATATTCCATGCTACATTACGTGGTTTTGCCTTTCCACAAGTGAAAATATCGATTGCAACGCACTTTTTATCAGGCCAAGTGTGACATGAGGCATGACTTTCACCTAAACCAAGCACACAAGAGACACCATAAGGTTCAAACTGATGAACAAATGTGTTCAAGAGGGTCAAATTCTCTCCTAAAACTGCTTGAACCATCACATTTGCTATTTTTTCTGGGTCATTTAGTTTATCAAAGTCAACATTATAGATTTCAACTAATAAATGTTGTCCCATATGGGCATTTTTCACGTTTTTCATCCAATATCCTCTGGTGAAGGTATACCTTTACTCTTTATAAATGACTTATCATTGGTTTCATAGTCCCAATTTTCCTCATTTTTGCGTTCTTTAGCTGTTTTCCAGAAATAATTCTCTTCTGAACCCAATCCATCACGATCATGACCGTTTTCAACCTGATAATACACTGTTGATACCTTAAAATCGGGTGTCTTAGGTGTCTCTGGAGTGATACTGTTGTCATAAATCCTCATTCTGTTGTTTGGATAGAGGCAAAACTG
>TARA_B100001113_G_scaffold334696_1_pt1 | contig 17704 bp, 9 predicted proteins | sample TARA_B100001113 | Tara Oceans TARA_B100001113 (sample SAMEA2622402) | marine metagenome | biome: marine biome (ENVO:00000447); feature: deep chlorophyll maximum layer (ENVO:xxxxxxxx); material: "saline water (ENVO:00002010), including plankton (ENVO:xxxxxxxx)" | depth 50 m | reverse complement strand
TACTATTGCTCGAAGTGCCATTAATCAAAGTCATCACGCACTTGGAACTTAATTAAATCTTGTACAGTTTGGATCCCACTACCACTTGTAGTGTGTTCTATTTCGCCTTCAAAAGTACCAGCAGCTGTCCAAGTATCACTAGGAAAAGCTATACTCACTTCTCCAGCTGCAGCGCCTGTAATTGTACCGGTAATTGTTTTTAGTACAGTTGTAGTACCTACCTCACGAATCCTAAAACGTACAGTACTGCCAGATAAATTTACAGCAGCCCATGTTGTACTATCATCGGCATCCAGAGTTTTACCAGCAGCTGCGGTATTGCTGTCCTTTAATGTAAAATTTAAAGTAGGTAAAGTGTCACCTACTACTAATTTAATTGTTGATGAATAAGCCATAATCTACCTCATTATATATTAATCATAACCAAATGCACCGGCATATGGTACGTAATCCCAAATATTACCTCTACCCTCTATAACATCAATACCCCTTTCTATAGTAGGACCTAACCCTGGACTAAAGAAAGTACTTCCATACATTTCAGCTTCGAACATTGGAACTAATAAACCTGCTCTACCTAATAAACCTGCTCTATCAACTAAATCTAACATAAGTGTAGGAGTGGATTGATTGAAAGCTTTAAATTGTTCTGGATCCCCACCATTTACAATAAACTTAAATAACTCTCTTAAATGGAGCCCTATTGCTGCTAAAGGCAACATACCTGCAACTAATATCATAGGCGGTAGTAAAGCTCCTACATAGTTACCATACCTGTACTCTCTCTGCATATTTTTGTAAGTACCCCCAATATAATTTTTACCAAAAGAATAATAAAAAGGTTTTAACTGCGCGATTAAAGCAAAGAAAGGGTTATTCATCCACACTGTCCTTTGTGCTGATGTTGGTTTTAATACCATTTCTTTAATTAATTTTTGCATAGAGTTTCTAAACTGCCTAGCTTCTGAACTACCTTTTAACCTGTTTTCATAATCTGGAAAAGTTTTAGGGTCTCCTTTTTTTAAGAAATCTACCTCGGTCAAAGCTTTTTTAGCTACGTTAGGGGTTAAACCAATTACTGCTAGTCTTTCTATAGATTTAGCATCCCCCTGCAACGCTCTTTTAGTATCCATTTCAATTGCTTTATAAGATACAAAAGCCGCGTTTCTATATAAGAAACCCATAAGTTTAGTTACACCAATGCTCTTAAAGAAAAATTTAGACCACTCTTGAGTGGTGCTGGTAGCCCACGCCATGTCTCCTGCATAAACACTATTCTCTAGAGATTGAGAAATACCCATAGTCCCTAAAGCTAGTAAAAAGTTATCTACTTCTTCTTTATTTCTTAAGTTTTTACCAATGCCCTGAAAAGTTAGTAGTAATCCTTCAAAGTCTCCTCTTTGTATAGCTGGACCAGCTAACTCTGGTAAGCTAGAAAGACCACTAAAAGTAAGAAAAGTCATTTGGTTTAGTAACATAGCTCCTGATTGTGCTGATCTAAAGTAAGGCATGCTATTAATTTCCAAACCTATTTTTCCTGTAATCGCACCTACAGTATTACTAACTGCTATTGGATCTTTAACATTTGGATCTAACCATACGTAAGCAGTAGCAGCTTGCCACCCTCTAAGGAGATAGGGTGCTTCCGTAAAATCTTCTTTCTTTTTACCTTTTTTTCCCGTTTTTGAAATACGTTTTTTCTGTTCAGCTCTAGTTTCTTTTTCTGCTAAAAACTCTAAAAACGAAGCGTCGTCAACTACGTTACCAGAAGGTGTTTTAAATCTTTTTAAACCTACTAACTCTCTTGCCCTCAATATTTCTTCGTCTCTTAAAACTTTTTGTACTTTATTGTTATACATGTATTTTTTAACAATGTTACGAATACCTTGTATTTGAGAATCTAATATATCTGTAACCAACCCATATCTTACCAAGTCATAAGTAGATACGTTTTTAAAAAGTTGAGCTCTTTTTGGAGACATTCCGATAGCTAAACTAGCAACATAAGGAGATAGCTCTTCATCATCTTTTATTAAAGTATCGTTTTGTTCTCTGTTTTTAATAGCTTCTTCTACCGCCTTTACAGACTCTTCATAAGATACATCATTACCTTCAGCTTCATAAATTAATCGAGCCATAGTGTTGAATAAAACAGGTTTAACACTAATAGCTTCTATATCATAGTTTCTAGTTAAATCATGATTTTCCCTAACAGCTAAACCATTAAGTTCCATTTGTCTTTTTATTTTTTGCATTGTTTTAAATATGTGCAAACTTGACGCTGTTACACGTTTGGATTGTTCCCTACCTTTTTTATCTGCTTTAGGGCTTAAGTACTCAGGATTTTTTAATTGTTTTCTTAATTCTTTTTCCCCAAAAATTTTCATATCTGCAGAATATTGAATAAAGGCCTGCCTTAATCTAGGTCTATGTTTTGCACCTATCTCCGTGTCGTCTCCCCAAGTGCCCACGGGTATATCTAACATTGTTGCAAGAGGTTTAAATAAAGAATTAATAACCCTTTGGTACTCATCAACCTCTTCTTGTACAAACCCTAAACCAGTAGGCGATTGAGTTTCTCTATTTAACATATTTACGAAAGTATCATCTGCACCTTGAAAACGTAAATAGTCTGTACTAGAAGAAACTGTAAAACGCACCATGTCATTAAGTTTATCAATGGCTTCTTTTGCAGAACCCGGAGTGCCTACAACTTCATCATACTTATCTAACACATCATCAAGTTTCATATCTCTTGTAATAATTTTTTCTTTTACAAGTTTTTCTTTTATGCTCGTGTCGAATAAGTCCAGTTGTTCACGCACAGCAGCAGTAACAGTTCCACTGCCACGGTCTTTTTGTGTGCCTCTAAATTGTTCTTTGACTACAGCTACGAAATCTGTAAAAGTTTTTTGTTTAGGTCTATTAAGCCTAAGTCCCATACTTTTAGCAAAACTAACTCTCATAGTGCTTAGGGTAGTCTGGTATCTTTTAGTTAAATCTTTAATAAATTTGTCACTTTCTTTTCTTTTTGCTAGAGCTGTATTAAAAATATCACCCCCAGCAAGGTCTGCTATGTACTCTTCAAAACCCAACACAGAATCTTTCCACTGAGTCGGAGCAGTAGCTTCTTTACTAAGGTTTTGCCATTCTTTATAAATAGCTCTACCCTCTTTTGTTTCCTGTAGAGTTCTTTCGGTAACATATTCATTAAAGAAAGAATGCCCAAAACCATGCACTAATCCACCTGCAACAACCCCCTCCAGCTCACTTGTATCTGGAAGTAAATCCGCAGGAAGTCCAGCTTTTTGGAGGTCTTGTTTTATCAGGTTTTGATATCTACTAGGTCTCTTTAATACAATAACATCTACATTACCTCTGTTTATATATTTTTCTGGCGCTTGATAATTTTCTGCCCAAGTTAATAATTCAGTAACCTGTTTACCATCTCTGTTAACACTCGCCGGTTCTTTTGCTTCAAATAAAGCATTTTGGATAGCTCTATTCAATTCGGGGTCGCTAAATTTAATTAGCTTGTCATCGAACATGATAAATATTTTTCTTCTTTTTAAACCTAACTTGTCCCTTGCAATTTCAGATAGTCTTTTAATAGGGTCTACAATTCTTCCGGCTTTTGCTACGTCTAAGTTTAAATCTTGTCCTAATTGTTTATACATTAAATATAAGTCTCTAGGAGTAGCGAATATTTTATTAGTTTTTTGCTCTATTATTTCTTTTGCCCTTTTTTCTGCAAAAGTTAAATCAGATAACTTTTTACGTCTTAAACTTAAAAGTTGGTTAGCTACTAAAGTACCAGCATCTTCACCTCTTGGGACTTCTAAATCTTCAAAATCACGACTAACATCATCCTCAATATATATGCCATTTTTTACATCTAAATCTTGCACTCCATCAATAACCTCACCATTTATAACTTGTTGTCTGGAAAGAACTGTCTTTAAAGGTAAATCCGTTTTTACCATTTTTTTAGACCTAGCTAAGGCCGCTGCTTCCCCTTCAAGATCCTCCGCTATATTTAAAGGGTCAGAATCTGAACTAGTACCTATTTGATCACCAATATAAGTAGCATAAACAGAAGGATCTTTTATTTTTAAATTTGCTTCAATTATCATTGCGTCTAGTATTTCGTTCTCTTCTTCCAAACTAGGGTAGACAAATTTTTCTGGGGTTTCTAGGGCTTTTCTTTTAAATTCAGCTAATTCTTTTCCTTTTTTGCCTTGTAGATCTTTTACCTCTTTTAAAGCATCATGCAAAATCTGATCATACTTTGTTTCTTTTAAAAGATTTACATCCAGACCACTACCAGCAATCATTAACTTTTTAACCTTATTACTAGTAAGGAAGTTAATAATTTCATACTCAGAAGTAGGGTTTATTAATATTGGTTTACCATATCTTTCTGCAAGATTTTTTGTAAGTTGACTCCCAGGAGTAAAAAATCCTTTAGCATCAGCCTCAGCAAACATAACTATTGCATCAGAAGTTCTTGTTATAATTTCAGTACGTGCAGAATAGCTTTCTACGTTGCCCACAACTTTAGGATCCATCATCCCGGCAATAACTTTTGTCTTAGACTTTTGTTGGTCTAATTTATTTAAGGTTCGTTTATTTACAGCTTCAGCTAAAACATTCGCATGACTCATATTCGATGAGGCAGTAGCTTTACCTCCTGTGGAATATGCTAATTTTTTACCATCTAATTTACCTTGTTTTATTTGATCAAGTATCCATTGACGTCTTTCCGGTTCTAACTCTGGCATCTTGCCATTTAACCAATCCCTATAATTATTTACCGCTCTCGCTCTATTTTTTACTAAAATAGCTTTTGTGCCTTTTTTCTTTATATTCTCAAATAATTCCTTACTGAAAACAAAAGGGTTTCCATAATGCTCGTTAGGTTTTTTAGAGTTTCGTAATACATTTACCGCCCCTTTAGGTAGGATATTTTTCCCTTGTTTGTTTTTATTAAAAGGCACTACTGTAGTAACAGGTATTTTTGGAGGTGGTTCAGACATTGTTTTTTGAATAGCTTTTCTTATTGCAATTCTTTGTTGTCTTAATCTATCTAAACCTTTTACGGGTACTCCAGTAACGTCTACCGATCCCGGAACAGGCGGCCCTTCTTGTACAAGATTAGGGTCCTCTCCATAAATTACAGACATCAAACCTAAACTTTCGGTTTTTAGTGCCTTTTGTTTTCTACCAAATTGTTTCATTTGTGGAGCGAGACCCACTACGTTGTAACCTAGCTTTTGAGCTATATCAAACCCTACAAAATCAACACCTTCCTGTAGACCGGTGTAAATCTCTTCTAAAACTAAATCATTTTTTATATCTAAATTTTCAAGTAAAAACTTTTCATCATCAAAAGATTCCTTTGGTAATTTATACTTATCAAGATATATTGCCTTAATTCGATCCTCTACGGCTTCTATACTCCCATAGCCAAGTAAAGCACCTTCTTTTTCAGATTCATTTAACCCCTCTACTAAACCCTCTACTTCGCTCATTTTTACATCTGCTACATCCTCAGCATCTGGGTTCGCTAGCATTTTCTTTTTGTTTCTTATAGTAGAATGTAAATCTTCTTTTCTAAGTTTTTTTATAGTAACTTGCCCTGACTCATTTGTAGTGTAATAAAATGGAGTTTGCTGGCTCTCTTCCATAAGGTCTTGAGCACTTTGGTGTTGGTCTGTAGCTCTTTGGTTTTTAGGGTTATAGTAAATAGGTAAATTAAATAAACTATATTCATTTTCAAATATTCGATCTCTATCTTTCATAGAGGTAGCACTATAAGGTTTCTCTGACATGAAATAATCAGGTTTAATCGCTTTTTTAAAAACAGTAGGGTTAAACCTTATATATTTAGCAGGTACTCTACTTTTTTTGTCTACAAGAACTCTTGTTGTATATTTTGATGTTTTTACACCCTCAACAACTTCTCCGTCTTTTCCTTCTTTTATTGTTTGAGTCTCAATAACAGCGGTAGGTTTAAGGTGTCCTTGTAAAGCCTTGTCCTCTATTCGTTGTTCAAAATCTTTTACAACTATTTCTTGTATAGCGGTGTATTCCTTCTTTTTCTTATCATAAGTTCGATACTTAAATACAATGTCTCCGTTTTTACCATCCATATCTTGAAAACTTATTAGGTGACCATCAGACAATAAATGTCCAAAACCAGTAGCTAACTTAAAATTAAAATCTGCAGTTGACCTCTCTATCGAATCTAGTCTGCTTTCTATAATAGAGACTCCGGCACTGAGCACTTCATTCATAGCAAGAGCGTTATCGCTTGATTCGTTTTTCTTATTATAACTTCTGTAAAACCACCCATATTTTAAAGGCATTGAACCAGGTATATTTGTGTATTCATTTTTGTTTATATGTTCTGTTTCACTTAGATCCCTATTAATTTGCCTAGCATTACTAACTGCTTTTTGTACTGCTTTTCTAGCTGGCATTTGTTTGCCAGTCACACCGTCTATATATTTTGCACCATATAAACCTACTTCAGATTCTGGAGTTATTTTTTTAACTATAGATTGGTAATCATCTGAAATGTTTATATCTTTTAATTGGTTAAGGAACGCTTTTATTTCTCTAGCTTGCGGCCCGTATTTGCTATCTAAAGCCTCAAAAGAAACAACAATTTTTTGCCCTTGTACATTTGCAACGCTCCTTGCCGCTTCAATATAAGCAGGAATTTGAAGTGCGTCAAAACCTTCGCCATTTTTTTTAATCTTCTTTGCCATCATTATATGAGTGGCTGTATCTTCGATTGTTCTTGTTGTTTTAGGGTTAAGTATAAAGTCACTTGCGGGCGCTTCCGCTGCAGAAGAGCCAACTATCTCATAGATAGAATTTGGGTCGGCCTCTTGTGTCTCTTTTAAAACTTCTAAAATAGTACCATTGGCCCTGTAAACCTCTGGGTCATATAAAGCAGATTTACTATCCTCCAAAATGCCACCTAACGTAGAGGTAATAGATTCCCCCTGCCTATACCCTAAGTCACTTAAAGCAACTCCCTGCTCTCCAAGCACATAGTTTTCAGCTACCATTTCTAAGGCTTCTAATCTTCTTCTAGAAAGAATGCTGTCATCAAAAAAATTATCAGCCCTCTCAACTAAATTCTCTTTGGCTATTCTCCCCTCTACAGCACCAGGGTTAACAATATTGTTTTTGTTTTCGCGACGTAATTTACTACGTGTTTCTCTAGCTTTATTTTGCCTATTTATTATGATATCTAAATCACGCTGTGCTAGTATGGCTTCGTTTTTTCTTATTAATTCTCTTATACTATCTTTAGTAGCATCTGATACTACAGCCCCAGAGGGTTCTAAAAGCATATGGTCTTCAATATCGCTGTATACTTCTTCCAAAAGTTCCATAAATGCTACAGGGTCACTATCTTTACCTAACACCTGTGTTCTCTTATCTTCAGGGATTGTGCCTAAAAGTTTCTCTTCTATAAAAGTTCTAGTTTTTCTAAACCTAGCATTTTTAGCAGTACTAAAACTACTTTGGTCTGTTGTAGGCGCTTCACGTAAAAACTCATCACGAAGCTGTATTAACTGTTCCCTTTGAAGTGTTAATTTTTTTATATGTTTCTTTTTGTTACTAATCGCTTGTAAATACAGCTCTAAAGATTCTACCGGTCTATCTACGTTTTTCTTCCAACTATCTATTATTAATTTACGTTTTGCCGATCCGTCTAATTTTGAATATTGTTCTGTTAGTTTATTTCGACTAAATTTACTATTCTTGGGATCTTTCAGAAAAACCTCGAGTGCTAAAGCGTTTGTTCTTTGTAAGGCTTTTGCAGTTTCAGAATCTTGTAAATTAGTAAATTCTTTTTCAGTTTTATCTATCCCTTGATTAAGAACTGTAAGTTGTTCATTAAAGTCTGCAACCCTATCGGAGTCTTCTGTATGCAGAAATACATCGTCAATTAGTAATTGTGCTCTTACGGTTGCAAACATCGCCTCAGCTCTTTGAAGCCTTACTTTATCTTGTGCTTTTCTATCTAAAAGTTTAAATTTTTCTAGGGGTAATGTTGAAAAAGCATATGCTCCTTTTTTACCTTGAACTATCTCATTATCACTTCTACCCATACCCAAAAGGTTAGAGGTTTCATAAGCTAAATCAGCATCTTGATCTTTAGCCAAGGGTCCTATTATGCTAGTACCATATTGCTCTGTAGTAGACTTAAGAGTATTGTTGACCTCATCTTCGTCAAGCCCGCCATCCAAAACCATATTTCTAGTAATAATTTCTTTATCATCTTTTTTATTAGCTGCTAAACGTTCATCAGCTACTTCTTCTGGGCTCTTGATAACAATCTTTAAATTTTTTCGAGTTTTTTTAGTACCTTCAAGATTAGCTTTTAACTCGCGCATTTTAGGCAAGTCATCATCTATAATTGCTTGTTCTATACCACTTAAAAGTTGTTGTTCATAACTGTCTAATGCATTTAATTGGTCTTCAATATTTTGCTCTGACATTGGGTACTGAATTGTGTACCCCTCTCCCATACCAGGAAGAGTTAGTTGTTCAGGTTGTGGACCTTTTGTAGGTGCGTTTTTAATTTTTTCTGGGCCCTTATATTGTTGTTCGGCTTTTTTAACTACTTTACGTAAATTACTAGTGCTTGTTGTTTGTTCCCAGACGACCTTATCGTCCTCTGTTAATTGCACTACTTGCTGTTGTCCACTTAAACCAGCTTCGTCTGTAGCTACAACATCTGTTTCAGCTTGTACTTCACCGTCTTCAGGTTCTACTTCTGGCTCAAACTGTAAAATTTGTGCCAACACATTTCTAATGTTTGCACCATCTGCTCTTTGACTTTGGTAAAACTCCCTTAGTTTTGGGTTAGGCGTTATTAAAATACCAAATCCGTCAGGGTCTATTGATATACCTAGTTTAGGAATATCTTGTTCTTTTCTGCCCTTTGTAGCAAAAGCCTCATTTAAAAACTCTCTAAATTTTTTAGCACTTAAACGAGCAGCCCCAGTTATTAAAGGATCGGTTGGACGTTCGCTTATGGCTGCATTTATTTCTTCTGCAGTGGGCTGCCTTAACCTTTCTCTAAGTGTTGGAGATGCCTCCGGAGTAGAGAAACGATATGTTAAATCATTAGCAGCTAACGCTTCTGTGGTAAGCCACACCGCCTCTCTTTCGTAGTCGGGGTCAACCATAGCATTTAACTGTGCTTGGATATCTTCTCTGGTTTCTGGCAATCCGCCAAGCTCCTCTAAATCTGCATATTTTTCAGCTTGTATTTTTGCCCACTCTTTATCTTCTCGTACTTGAGAAAGAAATTCCCTAGATTGTCTAAATATAGCAGCACTTGTTCCACCAATAAGACCACGTCCACCCCCTCCTACACCGCCATCAAAATAGGCTTGCATTCTTCTTAAATTAGCTTCTTGGCTTTGGTTATCAAAAGAAGGGTCAACTAGAGTTCTTTGACTCATTATTATTTCTTCCTGTAAACCCTCTGTAGCACTTTCTGCTGCAGTACTAGCAAGAGACATTTTAGCTACATCCCCCATTAGAGTTAAAGCACTTCTCTTTTCGTATCTTTTTAAAAATTCTTTTTCTATTCTGTCTAAACTATCCACGCCTTCAATACGGGCTTTTTGGTCTATAGCCAAAGCCTGCATATCCGACTCATTTAATTTATCGCCTCTTTGTAATCTTAGTTTGGCTTTATTAAGTCGAGTAGACTGTGTGGCCATTTTAAACATAGCACCAAAGAAAACTGACTCTGCTAGTACATCTAGAGCAGCAGCTGGAACTCCACTTAAAGTTGCCATTAGAGCCTCTGTTGGTCCTAACTCTAAACCAGCTTCTTGGTACTCCCTTAAAATTTCAGGAGCAATCATAGTTTCTGCAGCAGCAAAAGCACCTATGGCTCCACCAATTTTTGCTTCTCGTAAATACTTACGAGTAACATCCATAACTACTTTTTCTTCCGGTGTTAAATTTTCAACACCTTTGTTTTGTAGAGTTTTAAACCACATCTCTTCAAATGCGTTAGGTGTTTTAGCAGCTTTCTGCCAACCTTGCCCAGAAAAAGCGCCCATAGCCATGTCTGTATCTGGTATGAAATCTCTATCCGCGCGTATGCCCCCTACTTTTCTTACCGTAGAAGTATATAAATCTTTTAGAGCGGCTCTACCAGGTTGTGTAAAAGCGGTTCTAGCAGCAGTAGCAGTAAAACCAGTGGCTAAACCTTCTCCTATAGTTAAAGCTGCTGGGAATATAAGTTGTCCAGCTCCTCTAGCTACTTGTTTAAAAGCACCGTCTAAAGTAGGGTCATCTACGAAACCTTCAAAGGTGTCTAGTTCGGAAAGAGCTGCTTGAATATTTTTATCATGCATCTCCATTCGAGCAAGATCTTTTTCTGCACTTTCTTTATCCCCAACTAGTAAATTACCAATGGCAGAGATACCATCAAAAGATCCAGCTACTTGTTCAAAACCTGCGCGATACCCTTCGGCAAAATACTCTGCTGTACCATAGTTAAAAGTTCTTTCCGGAGGGTTGTACTCACTAATAGGTTCTCGCGCTTCCCTTACTAAAATGTCTGGTAGTTCTCGTTCCCTTCTTCGTGCGTCTCTAGCAAGATCCGTTCTTTCGGCAAGTAAAATTTGGCGTATTTTTTCTGACATACATTATCGGGGTCTGAATCTAACCTCTAAGTCGTCTGTAGCTTTGTCTTTTAACGTTTGCATAAATGTATCTGCTTTAAACCCAGATATTCTGCCAGCTAACTTGCTACTTAAGTCTTTCCAATCTTCATAATTAATAGGCCCACTAATATCTTGCCCGGTATTAGAGTCTACTAAAATGTAACCAGTCGGATTTACCCTTTGAGCCTCTTTTGTTGCCATACCTTCAATGGGATTGTCAAACCGATCAGCTCTACCGTCCTCACCATAAACAGCTACTAAATCTAATCCACCTAAGCCTTTTCGAAAAGGATCCACTCCTGAGCCAAGGCTTCTAATAAGTCCAAGTGCATTCCTAAGCGATTCACCCATGCTAGTGCTATTTTGAGCTGCCCAATATATACTCTTCTCGAATACTTGGTCTTCTAATTCGTTAAAGCCGTTTTTACCAACTGCATAAAAATTATATTGGTTGCCGTTTATGTCTTTTAATTTGTTTTTATATCCAAGTGTTCCTTTTGCCTCGCTTAATGCGTTTATACCACCTACCAATGCGTCTTCAATTGCATCTTCATCGCTATTGGGCCCGAGAAGTGCAAGAACACCCCTAGCCTTCTCACCCGAACCAGCCTTGTCTCCTCTTTCAAACATGGCATTGAAGCCTTTGTATTGGTTTTTCAAAAGATTATAGTTAGATGTACCCATTGATTTTTGTGCGTTTAAGGCAGCTTGGTATGCCTTAGTATCTAGCATGTAGCCGTTTTTTAATGACTCCATAAAATCAATTAGTTGTGCCCCAGTTAGTTGTTTATCCTGTGATAAAGATTGAAGTACCATGAATCCTTTTATCATAGCTTCTCCGCCGGCGTCTCTTTGATTTTTTCGTGAGCCATCCGCAACAAAAGTTCCATTTCGAGTAGTTGTTGTTCTTACACCATGTTTGGCAGCTTCTGGTTCAGTAAGTAATGCTATTTTTTCAGTTTTTGGGTCAAAGTTTTTTGCTACATAATCTTCTAATTTAATTTTTGTTTCAGTATTCATAGGTATGGATATAGAATTTCCTTGGTCATCTTTAAGTACACCAGAACTTAATTTACGCACAAGGAACTGAGCAGGAGGAACATTTTTAATAGGTTGTTCTGCATTAAAAGAATCTATCATGCTATTGAATTGTCTTAAAGAAACCGTTTTTTCAAGAGGTGATACTGAAAGTTTTTTCTCTCTTTCTTCGATACTATCTATAGTTGCGTTATATGACTTTTCGGCAGCTTTATAAAGATTACTTTGTTTATTACCAGAATATACTTGTAAAGAGTCTTCTAAATCTCGTAAATTCTCCCTAAGACGTCTTAGTTTTGGATCAGTTTCTAGTTTTCTTTCTGTGCTAGCTTTCTGTCTTTCCATACGTCTAGTAAGGACATCAGTAGTTGGTTCTAAGACTCTTTCATCAAAATTAGCTATATCTCTATTAACTTTTTCTATTTCTTTTTCTGTATTTCGTATTAATCTATCCCTTCTGCCATCCGCATTATCTTTAGAAAAATTGTCTAACCTTCTCTCAAGTTTTAATTTTCGCCTTTGTAAACCTACTAACCTATTTCTAGCACGTATTAAATCACGTTCCAACCCACCTGTAGTTTTTTCTCCTGTAACCGGTCCTCTAACTATTTGTGTTATAGGGTTAACTTCTGCTACATTAGAACGAACATAATTTTGAATACTTTCATCATCTAAATTAATTAACTCTTCACCAGTTAGCCCAGCTAAAGTTTCTTTTGGTTGATTAAGAGTTTCTGCTAACTCACTTATAAATTTTTGGGACTCTGCCAGATCTCTAGAGTAAGTTTGAATATTACCCTTCTCATCTTCTGCTTGTTTACCTATATTTGTTCCATGTATATCTTGACCATCTTGTAGGGTTATTTCTTCTGCTATGTTTTGCCCTTTAAAGAATTGAAAAGTATTGGATTTCATCATTGTAGAACCACCACCATTAAGACGTGCGTTTTCTATATAGGTGTTCGCTTGGTGGTCTTCAAAGGCCTGGCCTAATTGTTTTTCTGTTATTAAAAGTTGCCCTGGTTCTTCCTCATTCTCTTTTCCATAAGATCTAGAAAGAGAGTTGTAGTTAACTCCTAGCCCACCCCCTTCTTGAGCATCTACCTCTGCGAGTTCTACAGCATACAAAATTTCTCCATTAAGTCTTTGGTCTGTAGGTGTAAGACTTTTTAAAAAGGTTCTATTGTTTGTAATAGCTTGTATAAGACCAGTATCTGCAAGAATTTTTTTACCTACATCACTATTCACTAGTTCTGGAAAGGTTGCTCCTGAGTTAGCAAACTCTGGTTGGGTTCTTTTTAAAACTTCGGAAAAGCTCATTATTAGAGGATTATCGTTTGGGTTCTCAGTTGCAAACGAATTAGATGGATCCTCACTTATCAAAGTATTGTGTAATTTCTCATGATTACCAGCATAGTAGCCTACATTTTGTTTGTATAAACCTTGAGACAGGGTAAGAGCCTGCTGCGCTTGGCGAGTAGTGTTGTACACCGCCTGATCATATATATCAAAAAAAGTCTTAGCCATATCTATATCATACTAAATAGACTTCCTATGAAGCCATATTTTTGTGCTTTTGAGCTAGCTTGGGCTTGCCTGAAAGCATTATCTCTTGACCCTTGCATTGATGCAGCACTCCCTAATGCACCTAATCCCATTTGTTGTACGCTGCTACCAGCGTTTACTAAAACATTTAATAATTGTTTATTACTAGAATCTTGGTCTAGTCTTGCATTATTAACTGCATCAGTAACCGCTACTGTTCTTGCAAGCGATTGTGCTGTATTTCTAGCTTGTCGAGTAGCTCCCGTTTCTTGAAAACCATATCTACTAACATTACGCCTAGCTATACCTTCTACTTTAGTAGCTTGCCTAGCTACATCTAAAGGGGCTTGAGCTACAAGCTCATCTTCTCCTTCTCTTATCTGTTTAATCAAAGCTTCCTCAAACGGTCTAATATTAGCTCTTTTAAACTCACCTTGCCTTTTAGCTATATCAGCGAATGTTTGAGCAGGGTCTGTAACCTCCGCTAACTCTCCAGCAGCTCTCGGAGAATAATCTACATTACCAAAATTAGGGGGTGGCGTAGGGTTATTTGTTTCGGGATCTATCATTTGTCCTTCGGGAGTTCTAGCTAAACCAGTGTCTACTATTGCTGGAGACGAAACCTGTTGTGATTGTGCAATAGGGTCCAACATTGTTGTTTGTTGAGCCGCTGCAATATTTTTTGTTAAGGTCGCTTCTTCTAGGTCTTTTCGAAACTGTGTATTATTAAGTTGAATACTCATTCCACTAAAATCAAAAGGAATATTATATGGGTTCTGCATTAAAACACCCATTGTTTTACCTATTTCAGTCCAAGCATCCATAATTAAACTCTACCCAAACCTTATCCTGTCGGCGTAAGAACCAAAGCCTCTTGTCCCGTCTTTTTCACCAAAAAACGTTGTAGGACCAAAAAGACTCCCTTTGCTTACATTAATTCCTCCACCCTGACCAGGAGTAAAATTATAATTACCAAATCCTAAAGTGTCGTCACCTGTTATAGCTCTAGCTGCATTACGTTTTCCAAGCATACTTATTCCAAATGTCCCAGCAGCTTTTGCCCCTTCAAACACCATCTTATTTCTAGCTAAACGTTCTGACTGTATTGCCTTAGCATCTGACAAAGTTCCCAGATTATCAATTTTTGCCGCTGTAGTAAGTGCATTAGTAGCATTTCCAGAAAAACCATAAGCATTAGCTAATGCGGTTTGTTTTTCTTGTATTCCCGCATTTAAAGCATCTGAGTTTGCTTTAATTGTTTCTTTTGCAGAAACGATAGTTTGCATTGTAGTATCTGCAAAGCTTCTCGCTAACTGCAGATTAATATCGTTTTGTAAAGTTTGTGCTATATCAGCGCTTCTAAAACCTCTTACTGTAGAAGCACGGTTAGTTTTACTAACCTCTTGTATTTGTCTAACTAACAAATCTTGCATACCAGAATTTTGAAAAAAATCTAGATCATTTTTACCTTCTGCGGCCAGTCTCTTTTCATCTGGCCCCGGTGCATATTCTGATGCTTTTGGTCCACTTACCATTTTTACCTACCTTTTTTATAAACTGTTGTTACTGCTTTAAATCCATGCTTGTTAGCCACTCTGTTCCATCCAGGGCGGTCGGAATGAAATTCCATTCCTACTATGTCGGTATTTTGTATTAGATACTCTAAAAACTCCACACCTGCACCTATTATATTATATTTAGGTCGGCTGTACCCTACCCAAATATGTAATGTTTTTTCTCCTACAGCATCTCTTAAAATCGATACTACAACAAAGCCAGCATAATAATTATCTTTAAATGCTACGTAAAGATGTGTATTACCACTTCTTACGGCTGCGTATATATCAGCAGGAATCCAATCCGCTGTCGCTTTTTGAGTTACCCTTACTAAATCTGGCTCTATATTACTATAAACAAACTTTAGTTCCTCTTGAGGAACATGTTTGAAAGTCACACCATCAGTTGTCCAACTCTTTTCCGTATCGTCCATACCTCTTCCTTGGGGATAAACCAGCACTTTTATATTTTACTGTTCTTTTAACACCTATGTTGCCTCCTCTACCTCTTAACTCTGCATCAGACGCTTCAGCTTGAAACAGGTTAAAATAATCAGCAGCCGCCATAGGATTAGTCCACTCTTTACCAGGTATTCTTAACAACCTGTAAATAGCACCATAAATAATCCCGTCGCGATAAGTGTTACTAAATTCTGTATCTATATTGTTAGTAGTTCTTGTTGGTTTTAAAGCTACATTCACCAATAACCCATCAACAGTTTTTGCATTTGGTACTGGTACTAACCAAAAAGTATTAGCTGTTTTCTGCAAATATACTGTAGGTATACCTGATTTATCTCTCCAATCAGGATAATTTAATTCTAAACTTCTTGGGCTTATAGGATCTAAGTCATTGCCATCAAAAGTAGCCCATTGTATTTGGTGTACATCTGTACCACTTGGTTGATCAAACTCATACTCATGAACTCCCGATATAGTAGTTATTGGGTCTAGGTCATGAGTATAAGCTCTGCTTTTTTCACAAAGTTCTATGGTTGCAGAACGTAAGTTTGTTTCTATCAAAGACTCGGAACACCCCGGTACATAAGGCATAACCTCTTTTACTAAAGATTCAAAACTAGCCAACGACAGCCTCCTGTTTAGGTGCATTTAGTTCCGTAGACTCAGCTCCAATAGCTAAGCTTTGGGTATAAATTTGATAATGTGTAGCCGCACGTTGAAAGTTTCCTGCAAACTCACTATCTTTTAAATATGCTCTATACAAAACAAAATTAATTAGGGCATTAGCAAAAATATCATCTACCTGTATTAAATCTGTATTTGCTCCGATACTAGTAGGGTTTTTAGAATATATTACCTCTACATAAGCATTACCAGCTACTCCAGGATAAACAAAAAATTTACGCGGATCTCTTTGATCAAACATATAGTGCTTGACTATAGTAGTATGCGCAGCCCTTCCTGTAACTGTAGGATCATGCCAACTTGGCTCTTCACTGTTTATTACATCTAAATTTACTTTTGAAATAGCTCTAGCGCCGGTAGCATCTGTAGCAGTGCCAGACATATTCCTGTTTACAGTTAGTAGTCGTAAACCATCCGTTGGTATAGTTTGTTCTGTGCCAGTCGCTAACTGTACATTCGCATGTGTAGAAGTAGCGTCCGGCCTCAAATTAGCAAGGTCTCTTTGGGCATCACTTAAGTAATCAAACATCTCGCCATCCGTCCAACGCACAGAAGTATTATCCTGAAGTATGTTACGTACCCTGGATAATATGTGTTGTGCTTGTAACGTACCAGCCATCTATGCTTCTTCTTTTTTCTCTGTTTTCTTAACGAGTTTTGGCTTTGCTTTAGGTTCAGGCTTCGGTTTAGGTTCTTCCCTTACTTCCTTAGCCCCAGCCTGTATACAAGCATATCCAATGTACTCTGGGAATTCTCTTGCTTCTCCTGCGTATAAACGAACAGCATCACCAGTTAGAAGTGATACATATAAGTCTTTTTCTGAGATAACTTTCATAGTCTTTTTTTCCATTTAAAACTCCTGTTTAGTAGAAAGAGGTGGTCCGAAGACCACCCCAATCTTAATTAAAATGCGCAATCTACTCTGATTACACCAAAGTCTTCATTCTGACCAGAAATGTCAGAGTTGTAGACTGGTTTTTTAAGACCCATGATCTTACCGATAGAAATACCGTTTTGGTTTCCATAGTCGAAAGTGTCTTCAACTATTTCAGGCAAACCGATATCTGCCATAGCAAGAGCTTGAGCTCCACAGAATAGGTTAGCAGCGAAGTCAACATCACTACCAGATCCACCTTTCTGAGTACCTGAAGTACCTTGAGAAGTGTTTGGTACGTGTCTGAATTCGTGAACCATAACGCCGTCAACCATTAAGCTAGAAGATCCAGCAAATAGTTCGTTGTTTGGTCCTCTGATACCAGCGCTTCTTACGTTAGCTAAGAAGTCGGAATCTAGTTTCAGATCAGCCATTACTTGTGGAGTAACAAAAAGATGATACATCTCTTCATTACCTGCGCCTCTCATACCTCTAATGTATTGGTCTTTAGCAAAAGCTTTCAACTCAACAATAGTGCTGTACTTCATAGTGTCAGCAGCAACTAAAGCAGAAGTGTCACCAGCAACTAAACCATTAGTTGCATCTACTCTTCTGTGTCTGTTAGAAGTAGGAGCAGTTACATCACCGCCAAAGGCAAGATCAGACAAGTTAGAACCTGAACCTAACACTGGTCTAGTCGCAGCAGAACCACCAATATTGTTGTTCTTTCTGTTGTAGTTAATACCAGCCAAGGTCAAGAATGCAACTTGGTCGATTCTATCTGCCATTGCGTATGCAAGTGCGTCTCTTGAGTGCTCACGGAAGTTGAC
>TARA_B100001113_G_scaffold316583_1_pt1 | contig 17772 bp, 4 predicted proteins | sample TARA_B100001113 | Tara Oceans TARA_B100001113 (sample SAMEA2622402) | marine metagenome | biome: marine biome (ENVO:00000447); feature: deep chlorophyll maximum layer (ENVO:xxxxxxxx); material: "saline water (ENVO:00002010), including plankton (ENVO:xxxxxxxx)" | depth 50 m | reverse complement strand
TGCTACGCTTCTTCTTGAAATCGAGACCGTTCCAATGTTGTCCGATAATGATGTCTATTACCCTGACAGATACGTTGAACAAGTGTTCGGTGTATTTTCAGTTGCTCCTGAATACAAAGGTCAAACGTTTGTTTGTACAGACTGCCTTTACCAACTCGAAACAACATACAGAGCAGGAATCTCCATGAATCAGAGTAACATTACCTACGTTGCTCATCGAGGCCCAATTATCGAACAATTCACCGTGCGAATCACCTACCCAAATGCATCTGGATTGGGTGATAAGACAATTAATGCTTCATTCAACCTCACGACAAACGCTACGATACCACACTTTGAAAGAACGAAGATGGAGGTTGAGTTGATTGCGGGTCAAGCCATCTATTATCCCCCAGAATCACCGCGCATCTCCAATCCTCTAAAGTGGACGATTTTAGCGGGTTCATTGCCCATAGGTCTTTCCATTGACAATGTATCAGGCGTAATTTCGGGTAAAACAAGTAATATTGGAACGCATACTGTAACGGTCAATGCGAAATCGACTCATAGTACACACTCTGCTTCGTATACTCTATCACTTCACGTTATTGCGCCACCGTCTGAAGCTCATTATGCTACAGATCATGTGAATGTATACGGTGGTGTCGAGATGAATCCAATCATGCTACAAAACAATGTGAACAATATCGGTGATTGGGTCGCTCACATTACGCTACCAAACGGACAACAGGAAATTGGATGGGGTCTAAGTGACACACATCTCGGATTGTCAATTGATGGGAACGGAACAATTTCTGGTACTCCGGTTTGGGATGTATATGACAACAGTACATATGATGACCTTATTGAATTGCATGTTAGGCTGAGTCCTCAAGACGAAAACATAAACAGTAACAACCCAGACATACAAATCAGTATTCATAAACCGACATTTGAAACACCATACTTCGATGACGACAACATCGAAATAAGCACTGTTTTGGGAGCTCCTTTTGTCTTCAACCCTCCTACTGCACACGCAAAAATCAGTCAATGGGATATGCAATTCGCCGATAATTCCTCAGAATCGGACTGGGATAACTCAGATTTGACGTTTGACGAGAAAACAGGCTCGATATCTGGCATATCAAAAACAAACACAATGAACATGCGATTGATCATCACTGGAACGACCAATGTGCAACAACAAGACTCGTTCAATCTCAATATTACGATTTTGAATCCAAGCCTCGATAGCGTCTATTATAATCACACAACTCTGCACCTTTTCAAGAATAAAACGATGAAAGATTTCGCTCCGGTTGGAGCGGACAACAGAAGCCTCAGTTTTGTCGCGATTCCTGAATTACCTAACGGTCTTTCCATTGACTCATCGACAGGTGTTATTAGCGGGAAGCCAGAGTTGAATTCTACAGACATTATATCAGACTCGGAGGCCACCTACGAAATTATCGTAAGTGAAGATTACACTGAGAATTTTACAATGGAATTGGTCATCCACATTCATGATATACGAGCGGATTTATCTTTTGCATTGGATGAAACAAGTGTATCGTTTGTAGAGGGCGAATATATTGATTTTGAATTGCAATATCCTGGTAGAACTGGAACACTGTCATGGAGCACATCAGAACTTCCTGAGGGATTAACGCTCTTTACCGAGAATAATTCATCTTGGATTCGAGGGACGCCAACTGTTCTTGGCACATCAAACATTCAAGTAAGCGTTAGCGATTCTTCGTCAGGTGCAACAACTATGTACACGCAAAACATCTCAGTTGTAGAGAAAAATCCGATACTGCATTATGCAATGGACAAAATCTATCTCCATCTAGGTCAAGACTTGGACGGCAGTCCTATTTGTCCTCATACTAAAATCAGTATTGATCATTACGAGATCGACCCAACACCGATTGCGAACTTGGAGTTTAACACTTCAACTGGTTGTATTTCAGGTGTGCCTTCAGTTGTTTCAAATTCTGCGAGCCCGTATTCGATTACAGGATACACGCAATCAGGTCAATTCAAAACCGTTGAATTGCAATTGATTGTATCAGGACTTCGGTCTGACTATTTTTTGGTCGATACTCCTGCTTTGCAGCTCATTGATTACAACGATATCATTCATTACCCGTATCGAGACCAGGATATTACATATGGTTCATACCTCGCAAATGATTCAGCACAATCGAAGATAGGACAACTCAGCCAGTTTACAATCGATCCAGACATCAGTATATTGGGCGATGATGTGTACTTCGACACCACCACAGGGACATTATCTGGTTTGCCGACAAACACAACGACAGATGGGGGTATTATCTTCACTATTAGCGCAATTTGGCAGTACAGGCTCGCAGATGATACCTTTATCTCTACAGAGGTAAGTACTGAATACAAAATCATTGTGAAATCGGGTGAATTGTACCATGTTGATGACAAGTTTGTGGTTGGCGGTAAATTATCGATTAAACCCTCAGTGGAAGTATTAGAATTTGACGAATATAAACTCTACGGGAAGTTGCCTATGGGCGTCTTATTTGATACTGAAACGGGTGTCCTATCAGGCACTCCACAGGAATCGGGCACGTTTGCATTCCGTATTGTTGCCAGTTCGGATGATGGTAGACAGGTCGATTACTATGTTGATTTTGAAATTGAAGAACGCGAGAATAATCCTCGGAAGGTTGTGTTCATCTTTGCAATTCTCGGATTGTTGTTCACAGTCATGAGATTCGTCAATGAGAAGAAAGAATCTTCTCACTTCCATACAACAAAAAATTCCGATAAGCATCATGACGAGGAGGAATGAATATGAGATTTAGAGTCATTGTTGCAGTTTTCCTTTTGGCTGCAGTCTCAACCCAACAATCGGTCTTTGCCGAAGTTTCTGATCCAACAACTGAAACATGGACCCACCCCACTCGAATTTCACCGATAAGTGGTTTGGAAGAATATAATGGGGATTCGGAGCTGTTCTTCTACAACAGTGCGTGGTACATCGCTCTCAGTTCATTGGAATCAACCATCTTTACGACGGTTGATGAATCGGGTTATTTGGCTCAAAGTTATGTTCTCCTTGAGAATGAATTGGCTCCGCGCATCGTCGATCACAACGAGATGATGTACCTCTCAACGATACGGGTTACTGAACACAACTGGGAATTGGTTCTCCGCTCGACATTTGATGGAGTGAATTGGCTATCTGAGACCATCATTCATATTGATTCAGGCGAATTGCCAATGGATTATGATCTTGACATTTCTTCTCAAGGCATTGTACATGCAGTGTGGTCCGTGACGGAGGGCAACAATCGAGGATTGACACATTTTGTGTATGAATCTGTATATCAGTCTTCGCTTGCACCACTTGATGTCCCTTCAAGAGGGGCATTTACCAGTGAACATTCCCCCTCTGTAGAATGGCGCGACGGATGTTTGTATGTCGCTTGGATTTCAAATCAATTCAAACCCCCTGCACAGCATGCTGGTATTGAGCATGAAGAAGTGGTTTTTGCAATCCAATGCGAGGGTATATTCTCTCAAATTATTCCGATGACTTCCACGTTTACAGTTGACGCAGATCCCTTTTTCGTGAGTCATGCCGATGAGCCCATGGTCGTCTTCTCTTCTCTAAGGGATTACAACAAAGAATTTGATTCAGAGTACTCGTCATTCAGCAACATTTGGGTTTCGAACCTTTTTGACAACAATATTCTGCACCAACTACCTGTTTGGAACACAGATGAATACAATCCAAGTGGTTCGTATGGTAACGACAAACTTGGAGTGATTTGGCATGATCACACGGGTATGTTCATTGCTTTTTCGAGTCTAGAGTTCGATGATTCAAATGATTTTATCATTCCGAGTGGCATTGCCACCACTCCAAATGAGATCGAGATGGCCATCTCATCGACTGGATTCATCGATGAAGTGGTCATTGAAAACATAGGCCAAGTCGAAGTTTTCGGTGAATTGAGATGTTCGGAAAATCTCGCTATACAATTGTCCGAATTCCGACTTCAACCAGGTGAATCGGTCACATTTTGGGTTCACTTCACCTCGGAATTGGGAGGTAAATATGTCGAAGAGATTTCCGTTCTTTCTACTGCAGGTGATTTCAGTATTCCTGTTAATATTCAGTATGATGCTGAAATCAATGAGGAGAATCCTGAAATTCCGGATGCCGGTCCAGTCGTTCAAACTGATGAAGAAGACGGTGGGGTAGATTTCACAGTTCTTGGTGTAATTGCAATTCTTGCCGGCCTTATGTGCCTCTTCATCCTTGCAAACAAATCATTGCATCGTAGAACAGCAATGGGTTTGGCATTGATGGTTATTGTCATGTTCGTCACACCATTGTCCAGTTCGATGATGGCTAAAGCAGACTTGGAATACGAGGGTCAAGAGTTCAACTCAAACAATAACTACCATATGATTGAGTACGAAAATCCCCCTGAAGCAGGAATCGAGTTTTACAACGAACCTGATGAAGATATTTCTGAAACGTTATTGACTTATCCTGGTTTGGCGGTCGAAGGAACGTTGCTTTCCCTCTCATCTGAAATCAACTTTGAGGTGTTCAAAACGAATCACTCTTCCTTGGCATCCTATCTCAAATCTTGCGACAAATCGATCGCAATGACCGTGCAGGGCCTTGATCATAACGTCGATGGCAATATTGAAACGGATGAAATTGTCAAACAACGATTTGAGTGTTCAGATTATGGAAATCTATCCGATATGAGTATTTATCCAGTCATCGTCAATCAGGAAACAGGAGTTTGTTATTCTGGTTCTGGCGTCTCATTGTTGGAAGGTTATGATCAAAACATGAACTCCGTGTTGGATGATGAAGAGGTTCTCTCAATCGAAGTATACTGCGACCAACCACGTTACAGTGAGTACTACATCGACCCTCTCAAGTTTGAATTGAATTTGCCCTATCCTATCGTGAATCTTACCTTTGGCGGCCTTGATGCCCGAGGAAACAAAGACGTTTGGCTCCATATCTATGACAAGAATAGCAATCAAGAAGAGTTATTACAAATCCTTGAAGGAAATGATAGCCGAAGGTTCATTGAAACTAATTCATGGGGTGCAGGATTAAATCTTCCAACAAGTGGTACACTCCTTGATACGAGGTACGGAGGAGAGTTTGATTTGATGCTTTTCTCCACCTTGACTGAAGATTCAAGTTACATTTATGGCGATCAACTATTGGTTAAAGCCCAAAAGGCAGTTGACAGAATAGAGATTACTTCTGTTGACCCTCGCCTTGGAAATATTGTATCAGAGAACCGTTGTAACCAGTCATTCATTCAGACAGTTCATACTGCTGACAATAGCTTCGTCGGTGTACTTCGATGCGAGGCGAATGAAACTCCTCGATTATTTGAAAATGGAACAACATATTCTTTCGAAGAAGCAACTAACAATTTCAACCTCTATTTTTCAGATTCAAACGAAACAAGCTACTGGTTTAATTACACAATAAACAATCAGTACCCATTGGTTAAAGCGATGAATCCTCTTGCATCACAAGACATTGTTTTCATCAACAATGGTGACAAAGGTTACTCCATTGAATATCGCGACGAAACAGGGGATGAAATTACCAGAGAGGCGGTTTCATGGAGCAATGCAATGGACAGTGGTGGGGAATCAATTCGAAACAATGTCGAGTTAAAACTCGGAGTCCGTCCACCGATCATCACCAACGTGATGGTGAATCAATCGGACCGCTTTTTCAAGTATGATGAGTCTGTACCCATCCGAATGGATTTCTATAATCCATACGACACAGCGTTAGAAGGTGAGGTTAAAATCACCGCAATCGACTTGACAACCTCCACGCTTCAATCCGCTGTCATGTGTAATAACACCATGATTCCAGCTAAATCCGATCTAACATTTCAATTCAACGTCAAACCAAATGCGCAAATGAGCGACATCAAATGTATGTATGGTGATACAGGAATACCGACACTTTATCCGGACCATACATACTTCCTTGTTGCTGATTTTATTCCACATTCTTCTGGAAAATCAGAAAGTCGCTTTGGGGCAAATGCAACGAACATTATGAGCAGTGAAATTGCGTCATCGATGTTCACCGTTACATATGGTGATGTCATTTCGAACGTCCGAATCATTCACGAAGATTATCGGCTGAATGAGTATGATTCGGATAAAATTTACTTGCTCAACGCATTTGATGCCTCTTCAACTCTCATGATGGACACAGCTCTCGTTTCACAAGAATTGTATAAAACGTACAAAGATGAATATGAGGTCGAATTTATAAATTCTACACAAGAGTTCCAAGAAGTGGTACAGTCAGCAGAATATGGTGCTACAGTCATCAATCTCATGGGCGATTCAATTCCAATTCCAAGGAATTACCTCACGATACCACTGGAGGATGATCAATATCTTGGGAATTGGAACATCGAGGGTTTTTCATCCAGTCCAACATCCATCCAAGACAACTCAAGATACAACAACGATGCTGATATTTTCGGAAACCCAGCGTATACTTCCAGACATCAATACGGGGTTTCATCGATTTTGTTTGATGGCGATGGTGATTATGCCAGTATAACGGATTATGGAGCGGAAGTCGTTTGCGATTCTTCAACGAGTTGCTATCTCAAGCTTGGTGGTGTGGGATTTTCAACACAAAATGCAAAAACGTTTCATTCCTATCACGATGCTATACAACACGCCCCATTAGGTGTTTTCTCTGTACAAGATACATTGCAATTTCATATTTCGTTCCTCTTCGATGAATTCAATACAAGTGGCAAAAATTTGATAGCTTCTTATGGGCACAACGCCAGCAAAGATAGTGGGTGGAAATTGTATGTGGATTCTAATGGCAGCTTGTCGTTTGAATTGGCTTTGGATTCAGATCAATATCTTGTTTTATCAACCGTTAACGGAGTTATTTCCCAAGATGAATGGTACTCTGTTTATGTGAATCTTGAAGACAACGAATTGTCTTTACTCGTCAATGATGAGCATGTCGAACTTCGCAGTAATCAAAATCCGTACCCATTATCAACCAGCAACATCTATTATCATAAAACAGGTGAAGAACCGAACAAAGGTCTGTTGATTGCGGGCTGGGATAATTCCTCTAAACTTGGAGAACTAGAGACCTTCACATTCTCAAATATGTTGGTTGATAAATTATCAATTTCAAATAAAATCGTTGAGGTTAACTCTGAAAGAGAACCTTCTCAACAAGACTACGAGCGAGCTCAATATTGGCTGAGCGTATTAGGCTCATACATCAGTGAAAGCAACATTAACTTCGTGAACTTGGGTCCTCATCCATTTAAATTTGTAACGAATGATGCATCCGATTGGCCTCAAAAGAGACTCAACTTCAACCATCATGGATTTGATTCAATGCTCAATAATTACTCACTACCTGCGACGCATGATGCAGATTGTCTCCCAGGTCCACTGACTTGGTCAACACATCTTGACTGGGAGCCCAATCAAAATTCGAACGTTTTTGCACTCGAGGCTACGTCGTTCGCTCGAAAATCATTGATTAGTGAATCCTTGTTGACAAATGGCGATACCGATCTAGGGTGTTCTGTTGTGGAACGTTTCCCCTTTGGAGATGGTGCAATAACACAAGTGAATCTCGATTTCTCGAACCCCCTCTACATCGTTCAATCCATTGATGGCATCGTCGACGTCGTTAATGCGACAATCGACTGGAATCCTGAAGTGGTTTATGTTTTGAATGTGAGACAAAAAACTTCATGTGAAGTGATTAATATAACTCCCCACGATAATAAAGAATTCAATCTAAACACTGATTGTGTCGAACGAAGCGGTATTTTCACTGAGGATTCAACTTTTACAAGCAGGGTTGTGAATATTCACAGGTCAAACGGTGAAGTCCTCCAAGATGAGAATATTTCATTTTCAAAATTGAATAATATAGTGACTGGGACTGCCGAAGTCAATCTGAATAAAGGAGATCGCATTATCTTTGATTCATCTGGTACTACGGCCAATGCAACAGGTATGGTGAGTCTGTTAAACATCGATTCGAACAACCGAAATCCAGGTGGAAGGACGCAATATTTAGAACCATATGTACATGATTCGTCAAAGGAATACCAAGATATGAGACTTCATGGCGGTAGCGGTACAGGTGACGTTACTGCGAACATCACCGTGGCACGAAACGGGGCAAATGTGAGCTCGCTTGTAGACATTGATGGCTGGAAAGTAAACACTTCAAATCTTCAATTTGAGACAGGCGATTATCTTCTCGTACAAAACTCACAAGCAGATTCAGCGAATCATCAATGCCGCGTTAATCTTACAGCAAGTGAGATAAAAACTGGAGTGGTGGATGTAATTACCGTAAATAGCAGTTCATCGATTACTTGGAACGGTGGTAACACAGAGAATATTCAGGTTTATAGTAACGGAACTGTAACCGATTTGTATGTCAACGTAACCAATATGTCAACCAATCAAATTGCCAGTATCAATATCCAAATCGCCGATGGCGGATCGGGTTTTTCAGTAGGTGAAACAGTTACCATCTCAGATGATGATGGAAATAGTATCACACTCGATATCGAATCGACCACTACAAGCGGAGGAAAAGTCCAATTAATGAATCTCATTACACAAAAGTGTTCAAATGATTATTCCTACGAATATGGCGATGCTATATCTCTCCAAACGACTTCAGGCGATCAAACACTCCCACCTGGTATTGAAAATTACCCAATAAACGTAGTCATGGATTATGGCATCATCATTCAACAAGTGACCGTGATAAATTCAGGTGATGGTTATGTTCTGGGCGATTCATTGCACTGGACGCCTCCAGGGTTAAGTGATATCTCATTCAGTTTTAGAGTGGACGCTATATCCAATCAGGACAATCAAAATCTCGTCTCCATGGTTCAAAATTACAAGGCTATTGGGCAATTTAGGTTTGTTGAAGTGAATGAAATTGATGATTTTGATCAATTGATCATGTCCAATGTTGAAAATTCGGTTCTTGTAAATTATAATTCACAAGGAACGCTACCAATGCCTGATCGATACATTACAGGAGCGCAGCCTCAGTTACTATCAAGTGCTTTATTCAACTTCGAACTCATCAAGATTGGATTCCTCGAAGTTACGCCAAATCTTGCAAACTATCCTGAGCAACACCCTGTAGAACTACAGATTTCCTATGATTCAGGTATTGCAGAACGCTTCACAATGATTACGCAGCCTCGAGAATTTTCGACTGAAGAAGAAAATAACTATACGTGGATGCCATTGAAGGACAACCTTCAGATGACCACAGCAATTCTTGCTTCTCAAATAAACAACCAATCATCGCACCTCAAAGCAGTTGCAGCAAATAACATTATTTCGTTGCAATTAAGGCCTGATGTCCATCATACTCCGAGCAACATTAACATTGTATCAACAAATGAACTGGCTATAACATTCACTGAATATGATCTCCTTGAACCGGTTGATACATCAACTCACCGTGAAAAGGGAACAGTCTCAGGCGAAGGCTACTACTGGACACGTGGAATATTCGATAACACTGGGCTTGGATTGAAGCATGGTTCGAAGTTTAACACGACATTTGATGCCTCATCGCACTTGAGCATCGATTTCTGGATGACAATTTCCAGTGCGCATAGTTTGAATCATAACAATGCAAACAAACCAGTTGTCACACTTCAGTGTCTGAATTCGCAAGGCATAGCATCAGGAAACATTTCAATGCTGGAACAGCACTTTTCAGATTTAGACATTGGTACATCATACCCAATCTCACTCTCGTTATCGGATTTCGATTGGACGGATGAAAGTAGTTCAAATGCTCCTCCAACTTATTACATCAATCGCGTAAACACCAATAATGAAACTGATTTTGATGCTTCAGCTGACGAATGTGAGAATTATCGTCTTGAGATATCTCCGACCCAAAAGATGAGAAATATAGTTATTGATCACGTCCATGCAATTCAAGATCCAAACATCGGTATTTTGAACCAAATAGACCTCGATGTTGAGGGTTATCTTGCAGACTTTGGCGATTTCTTTGCACACAACAAGAATACACTCGCACTTGACTATCGACAACCATTCACGCATATTTCCCTTTCAATGGATTCCCCATTGGCAGATATCTATACAGATATCTCGATACAGAAACCTCTTGCACCGATTATTTGTATTCTTGACCAGAATTCAATTTACGTTACTGATAACCGCTGTGATCCAGGATCACGCTCAATTCAAACGATTCCAGCAGACCATCCAGGAGCTGTTCCAGTATGTGTAAACGATTACGGCTCCAATGGCAACCATACTTACTATGCAGGATATGAGAATTGTTTCGGAAGTCGTACGCGTTATCAGCATGTGGATCCCGAGCCACCAAAGATGCTGTTTACACCAGTCAATCAAAAAATGGTAATATACGCTTTGGATAGCGGCGTCTCAAAAAATAATTCAAACTACTGTCAAAACCTAAATGCTACACAATCCGAAATAGGTCATTTCGTGTGTATTGACGGTTTCTTAAATGAAAATTCATCTCATCCGAATAGAATCATAGAACAAGAGTTATCCAGTTCTGAGAATCATTTGGTTCTACCATCAATGAATATTTTCCTCTCCGGACTAAACAGACTTTTCCCCGATGAGTTGCCACCGTTGTACGACGTTCATGAAGAGGGTATCATTGAAAGTTCAACTTATGACTTCGAACTAAGAAGCGATTTGTTTGAATTCCTGTATGATAGTGATTACAGTCTGCCCTCAACAATGCCTAAAATCCCACGAGAATTGGAGTATGGGCTGTTTTCCCCCACAGATCTTGATTGGATGTATTCAGTCTACCAAAATGAGACGGACACAGGAAGTTTCGTAGGTCCTGGTATGTTTGATATCCATTCAGGTTCAATTGTCCTTGCAGATACAAGTTTCACCAAGACGAATCGTTCGATGGAATTGATTGCTCAACTTCTTTGGTCTTCACGACAAAACCATCGTTTGCTTCACGTGTTGCCAGATTTGAACGGTGAGATTTCCATTGATACCGACGAACTCGATACGTTGGTAAGCCAATATAGAGAACTGGGGTATGTGCAGATTACAGAACGTTCCTTCACTCCAAACAACTTCGATGGAGACAACGTGCTTCGGCTCTACGATGGCTTGGATGGAATTTATATGCACGGTGGAGATGACAAGATGCTGATTCTCAGTGATCCTACAAGTGTGATGATGCCGAAGTTGTGGTATTCTGAAATTAAAACGTCAGATGCGATTGGCTTTAGAGCAAACATGGATCTCGTTGACAATATCGATAAACATCATTCGCCATACGTCTCTATACCCTTTTCAGAAGGAATTCTCCCGAATAATCACGCCAACACCGGACATTCCGATTATAATTTCACACTCAAGTCAAATTCAATTCAGGATTTGTTTGTTGAACTGGATTCTGTTAAAGGTATAGCTAACCCAAGTGCTCCTGAATGGTATTTCTGGAATGGATTAAACAATTCATCTGAATACAACACAGATAATGCGAAAATTATCCAAGATGGTGATAAACCAAAATTCAATGTAACCATCCAATGGGAAGCAACGAATACGGTTGATTGTCCGGAGACGTTGATAAATTCAACCACCGAACCAATGGTTGATGTGTTTGCGGTCCAAATTACAGATATTCCAGATAACTGTGATGGAATTTGGTCATTAAACATGTCACTTGATACAAGTATGCGAAAGTCATATACGCGTTCACTCTTGTCTGTGGATCTCCTAAAGGTAGGTAAAACAGACAGCGATGGCTCCCATCACGATGTTACATCAACATTCAGTGAGAACTTTGAGAGTACAAGGACCATAAACGATGAACTTAAGATCGACGACGGCATTGGTTTTGAGCCATCATCCGTAAAAATTGTCAATGTAGATGAAGGATTTGACCCTTCAGAGCTTGGTCTGATGTTTAATCATTGGATTGCTCGAAATGGTCATTGTCTTGTTCTCGCAACGAATCATGCGACTCCGAACTTCTTATTCTCAACAGTTGGATTCATGAAGTCCAATCAATATGCGGAAACGGTTGTTAGTGAACTATTGGAAACGGGTCAAAATGGGACGACATCCAATCCTGGATTTGCAAAGTTTACTGGCGAAAATACAGGTGGATTGAAAATCGATACCATCCAATCAACACTTAATTCGACCTTTACAAAAACCACTGGGGCGTTCTACGACAATCCAATAACGGAAAGTATCGATCACACACAACGTCCGAGCGGAAATTACTCCTACGTCAAGACCACATCCTCGAAACATATGCACAAGTTCGTTGGAATACACGAAGAGGGTTCTTCGAGGGGAACGGCGGATGTTGCGATAAGAGCCTTTGTCCCAATTCAGAGAGGTGGAATTGTCTTTGCAGGGGATGGCGATTTATCCTCAGCAATGTCCTTCGCATTGTTGTATTCAACACAAGAGCATGCTGTCCGACAACGCTTGGGAATCTTTACTAAAGGTGAAACAATCTCTCTGAGCGTTAGCGTAAATTTGAGCGGATACCCGCTGAATCAAAACTTTGAATCCACCTTTATGCTCAGTGGGAAGAAGAAGGCGGGTTCACCAATTTCTGAAGTTGTACTTGATTCCCAAAATGCAAGTCTTCCGACAGGCGAGAATCATAGCATCTTACTCAGTTGGACCATACCATCTTCGATGCCTATCGGTTTTGTATCTTTGAGAGTTGATGCTATCGATACGGTTCTTGACCGGAAAACCTCAACATGGGGTGACGATTACGGTGAATCTCTTGGATTCAGAATTGAATCCTTGATGTACATTATCGATGTTGAGACGCCGTTAATGGTCGGCGCATTTGATGATGCAGACATCAATGTCATTGTCTACAATGAGATGAGCGTTGAGAATTTAATCGATGTTTCAGTTTATCTTACACATGGTAAATCTGCTCAACCTGTCTCCTTTGAAACGCAACAACCAGTAAATTGTCCTGCAACGAGTCGATGCAAGGTGCGACTGCGTTGGGATGCAACGAGCGACTATGCCGGCCAAACCCGTGAAATTGGTACGTATCAGGGTCGAGCATACATCGATGACCATGTGACGCGATATCAAGTCGTAAACAAGGACAATCAAAATCCGATACAGAAACCAGCAATTATTGATTCTCAAGTGTTTGAAATTGACATTCAGGCAGAGTTGGAAATTGTTTTGCCTGGAGAATCTTCGAAATGGAGAATCAAATTTGGCGACGGGCCTTGGGAAATGTACAACGGTGGGGAAATCATTCGTAAGTTTGCCGCATCGAGCCAGATCCAAATCCAACCGGTTGGCGTCATATCGAATTCACTTGGGCTCGATTGTTATGTGAACAACGACACATCGGTTCACAACTCATTGACTATACGATATTTAGCCAGGTCTGATTCGCCGAGTTATCTTTTGTACCATCTTCGCACGGATGACCAATACCGCGATGAGGCAGGCTGCGGGGCAAACGAAAACCGAAAGCTTGTTGTTGACAAGTTCAAGATGGATGGAACCACCTATTCCATTCCAATGGATGGATTGGAACAAAGCACAATGATTACCATTTCAACAGAACTGCTGTACGACATGGGATCAATCGTCTTTGGCCCAGAAGAACCGGCAAATTTCTTCTCAGATCAGGAATCTGTATTATCTTCGATTGGTAACTTTGACAATTGGACCAATACACAATACTCGCATAAGATGATTAAATTAGAAGATACGTCGCTAAGTCCGTTAATCCCCGCGATAACGTATTTCGGTTATTATACCACATTAGAGATCTTTGACGGAGCTGAAGGTTGGTACAGTTTCACTTGGCCTCAAAAGGTGTCTGAAGTATATTCTGCTGTTATCAACATTAGCGATTTCACGCCAGGGTTCGGGCAAGTAGGAGGAAATGCATTCACGTATTCATTCAATAAAGATACGGATGCAAACGTATTGCCTTATCATGGGAAAGCCGTGGGCGAAACAGCAGTAAATTTCTATGTTCCTGCGGGCAAGTTCATCGTCTTTATTGGTAGTTCTGAATGGGGCGCAATCTCGTCACTTAGTCTTACAGGAATCCAGTTTGGAAAGGGTCATGCTGTGAATTTGAAACCTAAGGCAGCTTGTCCATTTGCGAATTTTGCTGAAGATGAATACAAGAAGGCTTTTGATGTTGCTGAATCCAAAGGTGTTAGCTGTGTTCCTTGGGAAAACGCCACGCATAAGCAGTCAGCTGCACCTAGCTTGCCAATTGATGATACAGGGGCGACCTTCCGAAATGTTCCTCAGGTTTTGCTGAATGCTTTAACTACGAGAGCACACCTCCCAATGCCGGGAGTTAATGCCGATGGAAGCAAGTCGAAATTCCCAATGGATATGACGGAAATAAATCTCGACCTGCTTAAGATTGGCTGGGAAGACGAACCACTTCAATCCAATCTGCGAATATACGTAAAAATCCCATTCGTTGGGTCAATAATGAACGGACAAGTGAATTACAAAGCAGTACTTGAGGGTGAAGTATTCTTGAGTTTACGTTTCTTTGAGAAATACTGCCTTGCCCCTCCTCCGACATCGTCGTCATCAGAGAGCTCATCTGCTGATGTTGATCCATATTGTCTACAAGAAATTCTTGCAGTGCCTGGTGCACTAGATGCAATGATTGATGACATGGATAATAATTTCATTGGTTGGTGGTCTACCTTCACACTACAATTTGACTTCGATATTGGGAGATATATTCCTCAATTCCAAGCCTTCCAGCAATACATCTATCCAAATGGGTACTCCTGCGAAGGGGTTGAGTGTCAAGGTCCTGAGCGAAAAGTTGCTGAAGCAAATGGGATAGAACCGATTTTCAGCAGGGAGATGCATCTTTACCTCTTCTTTGGATTTGAAATTGGCTTGGTAAACAACGTAGCCGCCTGTTCTCCAATCTATTACGGGACCGGGATGGAATCACGGCCTTCTCTACTAACTTCTTACACGGAGAATTTAAATCACGCTCTCAACAATTACGACGAGACTCTTGAACCGACTGAAACCGGTGAACGGTTTGCAGCAATTATGACTCGAGCCCAAGAAGAAACAGGAATTTGTCCACCGAGTATGAATTATCAAATTGATAGACAAAAAGCAAATCCAATGGGCGTGAATTTCCAGATATCGATGGCAGTGGGTGTAGAATGGGTCTTGGAAATAAAACTCACGGTTAAGGAGGAAGATAAATTTGATGTCATAAAGGATTTTGAACAAAAGCAATCCGAAGCCACCGCAGCTGCGGCTGAAGAAGATGCAAAAGCGGAGGAATCCCTTAGCAATGCCAATGCAATCAGAACTGAGAGGACTGGTTATTGTGAAGGCATGCAAGCAAAGTATGGCACAGATTATAACACATGCAAGCGATTGTGGAATGATAAAAATGGGCCCAAGTTGGATAAGTTAAATGAACACAAAGACGACCACGCACATCACACCTCAATGGCAGAGTCTCACAAAAAGAATGCCGATGATAACAAGAAAAATAAAAGGAAATTCAGTGGATTGTACGACAGCCCATTCACTCTGAATATTGAGTTTACAATGAAAGTTGGTGTGTTTTTGGGCTTGGAATTGGATTGCCTCACAGGCGAAAAAGATAATCCTGATGGGCCAATGTGCACGTTAATCATCGATTTAGAGTTCGTTTTCCAGGCTGAGGTTAAACTGTCTGTGACATTGTTTAAGATTTGTATATTCGGTGCCTGCTGGACACCTAAGATTACAGTCACATTATCAATTACGCTGGATAAGGTGTTTTATGTCAATATGATAGGATTTGAGGATGATCCGGATGGTGGTGCGGGTAGAATGATGTTCTGCGATCGGGAGAGTGACTTCTCGAAGTATGGCAAATACAAATTTGCAGTTCATTCCGCTATCAACAAATTTTCGTTCGGGAAAAAAGAACTAGTCGCAGTCAATACGGATAAAAAGGGTTTATCTGCTGGAGTTGATGCTGGAAACTTGCCGGATGAAGACCAAGACAATGATGGTGACGCAAACAACGTTAACAAACCTGCACCACCAGCACCAGTTGCTACATACGATAACAGTGAGGTCGCTTTGAAAATAATGTTCTTTACAATAAAAGCACATATTCCTGATGCTGGGTGTTAGTAAATTGGAGTTGAAAAATGAATAACACAGCAACTATGTTCGTGTGAGGGTTTGTTCGTGCAACTTCAATCAATGTAAGTTTGAGGTTAATTCACTGAAATGGGGTTTTCGTACAGTCGGTATGGACTGAGGGTAACCCGCCTTCAAGAAACCAATAATTTCTTCTTTTTCAGAGTCAATCCCAAGGTTTTGGTAGGTTTGTTCTTCACGTGTAATCGAACCCGTAGACCACATTGAACCGACACCGTTTGCCCAAAACGACAGCACCATGTTGTGAAGTGCACACACCGTCGCGGCATAATCTTCCTTTTCTCGAAACAAATCGCTTGGATTTCGTTTTGATGTGATGGCGAAAAGGACCGGAACAGTAAGGATTTTTTCAACAGCTCGTTGCAAATCCTCTTCCAAACGCTGCGATCCCTTTTTTCTCGATTTAATTTCTGCCAATCGCTTGACATCAGGAAGCAAAGAGGTTCGTGCTTTTTCTCCAATAGAGTAGAATCTCCATGGATGCGTATGTTTGTGGCATGGAGCAGCCGCAGCGGCCTCAAGTGCTTGGTCGATAATGTCGGCAGAGACCTCTTCATCCGTGAATTTGTAGATGGTCCTGCGTGAAATCAAGTGCTGCTGGAACGTTGTCATCACAACACCACTACACGTCGTTTATTTTGGATGCAAGTACGAAGTCTGACTCTGTTAAACCATCAACATCATGGGTCCAGATAATGACTTTAGCACGACCCCAGCCCAATTCAAAATCTGCATGGTGATTCTCTTGCTCACAAACTTCACCAGCTGAGTTGACAAAACCAAGCGCTCCTAGAAAATCGTCAAACAAGAATGTCGCTTCTATGTGATGGTTATCGATTAATTCCCATTCGTGCGTTGTGCAAATCTGGGCTAAGAGCGGTTGTATTTGGTCTGCATTTAGTCGAGACCTTTTGCCATCAACGTTGGACAATTCTTCACCCCCAAAGGTGAGCATCATCGTTTCCAGCGGTTTCTTTCTCTACTTTTTCGTGGAGTGTTGAACGTCGTTTCATGTCCTCTCGCTCGAAGGCTAGAAGTTCCTTGTCATCGATGTATGCTGGCCGGGTGTGGGCAACAAGTACGATTTGGACAATCGTGTCTCGTGCGATGAATCGTTGCACACCATCACCATCAAGAATCTCGAGGCTTGTCTTTCCAGAGGAAATCAATCGCCCACGAATCCATGGGTCTGAATCCGGAAGAAGCGCTCTTGCATCGATGAGGATCTCAATCAGGTCGTCCCTTCGCAGTCCGTTTCGACGCTCGAGGAGACCACCATTGTGAACGCCCTGAACATCATCAAGTGTGGGTGAACCCAAATCGTTCCACAATCCAACAGCCCAACTTGGTAAGTCAACCTTCTTTGATTTCTTCGGCATGATGTGGTCTGGTTGGCGGCCCTACATAACCATGTGCAATATCTTTGGTGATGCCTCAAACAGGGTGATGGGTTCATGAAGGGTTGGCACTCCGCTTGAATCG
>TARA_B100001113_G_scaffold97565_2_pt1 | contig 17801 bp, 18 predicted proteins | sample TARA_B100001113 | Tara Oceans TARA_B100001113 (sample SAMEA2622402) | marine metagenome | biome: marine biome (ENVO:00000447); feature: deep chlorophyll maximum layer (ENVO:xxxxxxxx); material: "saline water (ENVO:00002010), including plankton (ENVO:xxxxxxxx)" | depth 50 m | reverse complement strand
CTTTTAAATTTTGAGACACCTGTCTACTTCCTGAATTAAAAGTTTAATTGAATCTACTTTAATTGATTTGGGAATGTCCCACGTATGATAAGCTATTAATTGTTTATCTTGTGCTAGAGTGAAAGCAATTTCACTCAATGTTCCATATGCTCCTGATATAGCTACTCCAACATCACAATTATAACTTATAAGTGCGTTTCTTGTAATGTCCATTCCTGTTGAAATAGGAATAGTTAAAAAATCATTACCAGTTTTAAAATCTTTATCTTTCAAAATTCCAATACATGTACCATTTTCAATAGAAACGCCTTTAGCAATAGCCTCCATTACTCCTTCACCGCCTCCACAAAAAACTAACCAATTTTTCTTGGCCATCTGTCTTCCAATCTCTACTGTATCATTATAAATCTCTTCAGTAATATCTCTGCCTCCAAAAACTGCAATTCTTCCATCGTATTTCATTAAGGCTCCAATCTACTCATTGTTCTTGGAAAAGGAATCGTTTGTCTAACATGATCAATACCACATATCCAAGACACAGTACGCTCTAAGCCTAAACCAAAGCCAGAATGTGGTACAGAGCCGTATTTTCTCAAGTCTAAATACCATTTGAAAGCATCTAGCGGTAATCCATGATTCTCAATTCTTTTCACAAGAGTATCATGACTATCTTCTCTTTGACCTCCGCCAACAATTTCTCCGTAACCTTCTGGTGCAATCACATCCACACCTAAAGCCAATTTATCAGTTTCATCTCTTTTCATATAGAAAGCTTTTGTCTCGTGCGGCCAATTATAAATCATCACAGGACTATCATATTTTGAAGCAATAAGCTCTTCATCTGGAGCACCAAAATCATTACCATATTCAAATTTTTGATTATTATCGTTTAAAATTTTTACTGCTTCATCGTAAGTGATTCTTGGAAAGGGTGACTTTACTTTTTCTAACAAAGAAATATCTCTTTCTAAAATTTGTAATTCTTTTTTACAATGAAGCAAACTCTGATCAACTATATAATTAATGAACTCTTCAATAAGATCCATATTTTGGTTTAAATCACAATAAGCCATTTCTGGTTCAACCATCCAAAACTCTGTTAAATGTTTTCTAGTTTTTGATTTCTCAGCTCTAAAACATGGACCAAAACAATACGTCTTTCCAAAGGCCATTGCTCCAGCTTCTTGATATAATTGTCCACTTTGAGTTAAAAAAGCAGATCTTGAAAAATAATCAGTTTCAAAAAGTGTAGTTGTACCTTCAACAGCATTACCAGTAAACATTGGTGAGTCAATTAAAACAAAATCTTTATTATCGAAAAAGTCTCTAATTGATTTAATTATTCTTTGACGAATTTTCATTATTGCAAATTGCTTTTTAGATCTTAACCATAGATGTCTGTTATCCATTAAAAAGCCTACACCATGCTCTTTTAACGCTATGGGATACTCTTCAGCAATACTTACTACCTCAATTCCTTTTACCAAAATCTCAACTCCTAAATCAGATCTTTTGTCTTCTTGAACAATACCTTGTATAATAACAGAAGATTCTTGAGTTAAGCTGCTTTCAAGATTAAAAACTTTTTCTTCAACATCATTGCTTGTAACAACACATTGAACAAAACCTGTTCCATCTCTAACTATAGCAAACCATATTTTACCAATGGATCGTAGATTGTAAATCCATCCATTAAGTTGAACCTCTTTGCCAATAAAGTTATTTAATTTGTTTATAGTTGTTTGTTTCATTTTTTTACCATGTTGAAAGAATTGAATTTACAATATCTGATGCAATTTTGTTAATAGCAATATTAATTGCCAACTCTCGTGAATCTCCAAATTCATCATCATCATTTTCATCTAAGATTCCATCATTATCATTATCTATTCCATCATTTGATGGATCATTATCAATGCTGTATGTACCGAATCCTGTAAAATTTTGTTCAATTAGTTTTTTATCAGAGATATTATCAACCCATTCTATTGATACTGTCAAAGTAAATCTATATTCACTGACCTGCTCATTGACATCAAAAGAGTAAGGTCCATCACTAATGTTTGTAATTTTACCTAGAATTGTACTATGGCTGTTTTTTTCATCGCTTATAATCTTCAAAATATTTTGAATAGCAATTTCATCTACGATATTTGAAGTAATTTTTTCGGATATTTCAAACTCAGACGTTTCATTGGTAAATAATGGTATATTTACATTATCAATATCTGGAGGTAATGAACCTGCCATTGAATAATAGCTACATCCAAAAAGAAATGTTAAGCTAAAAATACTAATGTGTTTTTTTAATTTTTTTCTCAATACCATAATCGTTAATTTTTCTGTACAATGTTCTTTCGCTCATATCAAGAGATTTAGCAGCGGCTCGTCTATTGTTATTAAAATGTTCTAAAGTTCTTATAATCATCTCTTTTTCAAGATCTTTTGTATTAAATGCCCCTATTGCATCTCCTTTGATAAGATTATCATTTTGACTAATAATTTCATTATTTTGAATAGCATTATCAAAATTTGGATTTATGTTTCTCATTGAATTTAGTTCAGAAAAATTAGATTCTTTCATCATTAATTTTAACTCTTCAATGTCTTGCCTCAAATAAAGAAGTTGCCTCAAAATAAGTTCTCTTTCAGCTTGGTCAGGATCTCTATTTATTACAACTGGCAACGAATCATTCTTAATTTGGGAATCGCTTTCGTTAATTAACTGATTTTCAATCATTTCTGCAGTAATTCTTTCACCTTTTTGTAAAATTAGTATACTTTCTACAAAATTCCTTAACTCTCTAATATTTCCAGGCCAATTAAATTGATGCATCGTTTTTATTGCTTCAGGAGTAAAGCCTTTGTATTTAATATTATTTGTTCTGCTAAATTGTAAAGCAAATCTATCAACTAATAATCTTATATCATTTTTTCTCTCTCTCAATGGTGGAATATTGATTGTAACAGTTTTAAGTCTATAATATAAATCCTGCCTGAACTTTCCTTCCTTAACAAGCTTGCCTAGATCTTTATTTGTAGCTGCAATAACTCTAACATCTGTTTTTTTTGTCTTAGAATCTCCAACTCGCATGAATTCACCAGATTCCAAAACTCTTAGAACTTTAACCTGAGTTTCTAAGGGCATATCACCTATTTCATCTAAGAAAATTGTTCCTTTATCAGCTGTTTCAAAGTACCCTTTTCTTGTATCGCTTGCATCTGTATACGCTCCCTTTTTATGTCCAAAAAGCTCACTTTCGATTATTCCTTCTGGAATTGCACCGCAATTAACAACCACTAGTTCTTTGAGTGATCTTTTACTACCCAAATGAATGGCTTTGCTCACTAATTCTTTTCCTGTTCCAGACTCACCATTAATAAGAACCGATATGTCAACATTTGCAACTTGCCCAACCATTTCTAATACTTGGTTTATTCCGTCACTTTCTCCAATAATTCCTGATTTTTGTTTTATTAAATCAATGTTCATTATATCTCCATATTTTTAAAGCTTAATTTCTTTTTCCAGCTTATTCATTTCGTCTCTTAAGTTTGCTGCTTTTTCAAACTCCAAATTTTCAGCTGCTTCAAGCATTTCTTCTCTAATCATCTCAACAACAATTTTCTTATCTTCATTGAGAAATTTATCTGTTTTGATATCTCTCTTTACTTCAATCTCGCTATCTCTATATGATTCTGCAACTCTGGTAGACTGCATAATTTCATCAACAGACTTTTTAACAGTTGTTGGGGTTATATTATTTTTTGTGTTATAATTCATTTGTATGGTTCTTCTTCTCTCCGTTTCATCAATTAAAAATTGCATAGAGGCAGTTATTTTATCAGCATAAAGAATTACAATACCCTCCTGATGTCGAGCTGCTCTTCCAGCAGTTTGAATTAATGAGCTTTTGGATCTCAAAAAACCTTCTTTATCAGCATCCAATATTGCAACAAGTGACACTTCGGGTAAATCAAGTCCTTCTCTTAAAAGATTAATACCAACTAAAACATCAAAATCTCCTAACCTTAAATCACGTAGTATTTTAACTCTTTCAATCGTTTTAACCTCTGAATGAAGATATCTGACTCTTAAACCAACCGAGCTTAAATATTCAGATAAATCTTCAGCCATTTTCTTTGTTAAAGTTGTAACAAGTGATCTCTCATCTTTCTCTGTTCTTTTTTTAATCTCTGATATTAAATCGTCAATTTGTCCAGCTGAGGGCTTAACAAAAACTTTTGGATCAATTAAACCTGTTGGACGATTTATAAGTTCAGTAATTACTCCTGATGATAAATCTAACTCCCTATGAGAAGGTGTAGCTGAAGCATATATTACCTGATTTTGCATAGAAGCAAATTCATCTGATTTTAACGGTCTATTATCATATGCAGATGGAAGTCTAAATCCATAATCAATAAGATTATCTTTTCTCTTTCTGTCACCACCATACATTGCTTGTATTTGAGGAAGAGTAACATGGGATTCATCGATAACTGTTAAAAAATCTTTAGGAAAAAAGTCTATTAAAGTAAATGGTCTTTCTCCTACTTTTCTACCATCAAAATATCTCGAGTAATTTTCAATGCCTGAACAATATCCAATTTCATCTATCATTTCAATATCAAAATTTGTTCTCTGGTTAAGTCTTTGTTCTTCCAGAAATTTTTCATTTTCGTTGAAAAATTTTAATCTTTCTTTCAAATCAGATCTAATATTTTTTATCACTGATTCGTTTTTATCTCTATCAGAAATGAAATGTCGTGCAGGATACAAATAAAATTCATTCGCCTCGGAAAATTCTTCTCCTGAAATTGGATCAAAAGTTACTATTGATTGAACTCTGTCATCAAAAATATCTACTCGTATGGCCTTATCTTCGTAAGCAGGAAATATCTCAAAAATATCTCCCATAATTCTAAAATTACATCTTTCAAGAACCTGATCATTTCGTTGATAATAAATATCAACTAATGATTCAGTTAAACTTCTTCGACTAACTTTTTGGTCAAGAACTAAGTGAACCATTTGATTTTTCCATTCCTTTGGATTTCCCAAACCATAAATGCATGATACTGAACTAACAACAATAACATCTTTTCTTTGTAAAAGAGAGCTGGTTGCTTTTAATCGCAGCCTATCAATTTCCTCGTTCATAGAAAAATCTTTTTCAATGAAAGTATCAGTTACCGGCATATATGATTCAGGCTGATAATAATCATAATAACTAATAAAATATTCAACGGCATTATTTGGAAAAAGATTTTTGAATTCTCCGTAAAGTTGAGCAGCTAAAGTTTTATTATGTGATATAATTAGTGTTGGTTTTTGTACTTCCTCAATTACTTTTGCAACTGTATAGGTTTTTCCAGAACCAGTGACACCCAACAATGTTTGATGTTTACTATTATTTTCAATTCCTGCAGTAAGATCTTTGATTGCTTTTGGCTGGTCTCCTGCTGGTAAAAAATTTGAAATTACTTTAAAGTCTGCCATTATGACGATAAATTTAGTAAATTGTGACGAAAAAGCAAGAAAAATAGTATGACAATATTGAGGTAATTTATTTCACATTAAGAAAGAATCTTATATAATCTAGCATACTTATAAAAAGCAGGAGAGCTGAAAACTGAAGGATATAATTTGTAAGAAAATATAAATTTTCTACTCTTAAGGCAAAAATACACAAAGCAACACCCAAAAAACAAACTCCAGTTTTACCAATAATATTTGAACCATAAACTGTTTTCAATTTTGGCAGATAGACTAATGATAGAATGAGAATTACTAATTGTCTTAAGAAGTAAAATATTAAAAAATAATTGCTAATTAACCCTTCCCTGTTAAAGAGAATAATAAAAGAAAATAATGTAATTCCATCTGCAATTGGATCTAAGGTTTTTCCTAACTCAGATTGTTGATTTAACCTTCTTGCAACTATGCCATCAAGAAAATCAGTAAAAAGAGAAGTAAATAGTATAATAAGAAAATATGTTTGCAAACCTTGCTTAAAGGTAATTATCATTGGTGCGATTAATAAAAATCGAAAAAGCGTTATTAAATTTGGTATCAAAAGAAAATCACTCAATTTAAAAAGCTTACTCATAAATATGCTCCATAATGACTTGCGTTGCACCTGAATTATCGTATACATAATTTTTTGCTGACTTTGAAATTGAATTGGATATTTTTTTGTTTTCCAAATCTAAGATGACTTTTATGAAATTTTCAGAGTCATTTACTAAAAATCCTCCATTTTTTTCAATAAGGTTATTTGCATCTTGTTTATTAGAATCACTAAAAATAGGACCAAACATAACAACATTTGAAGCCACTGCGGGCTCACTAATATTATGTATTCCATTTTTTGAAAATCCTCCGCCAACATAAGCATGAGTTGTATGAAAATATAGTTTAGACAAAAAACCAACCTTGTTTACAATTAAAAATTTTTCCGGGAAGTCTAAAGATTTTTTGTATTCGTCAATTACATTATATGAAAAACCTTTTTTATCAAGAATTGAGCAGTAATAATCAAGATAATTTTTTGATATTTCATGAGGTACAATTAAAATTTTGTTGAAATTATTAACAACATTTGAATTTAAAAAATCTTCAAAAATGATTTTATTATCCTCTTTCCACATACTCGCAAAGATAAAATTTTTACTTTTTTTAGTATTGATATTATCAGTTTCATAAGAAGAGCTATGATAATTTGCTAATATTCTGTCAAAACGAGGATTTCCAGCCAAGAATATATTTTTACGGTTATTATGTTTACTAATTAACTGTAAATCTTTATCGCTTATACAAAATATCTTATCAAACATTTTAAAAAATATATTATAAGATTTATTATACCGTGCTGATGTTAGAATTGTATTTATACGAAGTTTTTTGGAAACAAATAAAAAACTTGGCCAAAAATCATTTGAAGTAAAAAATATTTTTTTTGGTCTAATAATTTTCAATGATTTATAGCAAGAGTAAATAAAGTCAAAAGGGAGATAAATCTTTAAATCAATATTAGGATCCTTAACATTTTCGAATCCTGAAGGTGAAAAAAATGATGCTATGATTCCAATTTTTTTATCTCTTTTTTTTATTTCATTTATTAATGTTTCTACCTGTTGATACTCTCCATGTGAAGAAGAGTGAAACCAGTATATTTCTGAAAATTTATTTGTATTAAATTTCTTGATTTTAGATATAGATTGCATTCTCCCTAGAAAGCCTTTTCTAATTTTATTATTAAAAATCGAAGCTATCATTGCTAGCAAAAAAATAAGAGGTAAAAAAATAAGATTATAAAAAATTAAAAAAATTTTCATTTTGTTAAAGCCTGATTTACATTTTCAAAAACCTTGTCACTGTCTATTTCTGACATACAATATTGTTCTTTTCGGTAGCAAGGTCTGCTACCATTTTGAGAACATGGTCTGCACCACAAATCTTTATTCTCAATTACCTTAGAATCATTTAAAGTAACTCTCGCACCAGTTTCTAGAGAAGTTGGCCCTAAAATCATTGTTACAGGCGTACCCATTGCCTCTGAAATATGTAATAGACCAGTATCACTTCCTAGAGTATGTTGTGCATGCTTAACAATACCCATTGCCAACCTTAAAGATGTTTTATCTTTTAAGTTAATAATACTTTTGTCCTTGATAATTTGATCGCAAATGACATCATTCGTAGAACCCAGTATTACTATTTTTGACTTGAAAGAATCAATCAATCTTCTCATTAAATTATTATAATTATCAATTGACCATTGTTTTTGACTCCAAGCTGCACCAGGAACAATTGCTATATAATTTTCTCCAATATCATTTTTAGCTAAAAAATCTTTTGTCATGTCATCTTCATTACTATCAATAAATAAATTTGTTGGAGGAAAAGTTTTATCTTCATTTAGTAACGTATGATACATTTTGATATGACTAAAACTTTTCTCAAAATAATTTTGGTGAGTATAGAAGAGCATAAATCTTCTCAATCTAGGTTTTCTTATCTGTTTAAATAAGTTCTTTCTTAAAAATAAAGAAAGCACTCTCGTCCTAAAAACGCTGTGAATATCAAAAATTACATCATAATCATTATCTCTCAAGGATCTTCCAAGCCTCATTAATTCTTTAAAACCTAATTTTTTATCAAAAGAAATTAGATTATCAATTGATGGATGTTTTTTTACTAAATCAGAAAATTCTTTCTTAATTAAAAAATGAATTTCTGAACTTGGATATTTTTTCTTTACAGACTTAAGAAATGAGGTTGATAATACAATATCACCGATTGAACTCATTCGTATAATTAGAATTTTTTTCATTTATCTACTGAAAACAACTTTATTGCAAACCATGATACAGCTATACTTATTTCATAAAGGATTAACATTGGAATTGACATTATAATTAGACTTATTGGATCAGGGGGCGTAATAATAGCTGATAATATAACAGTGATAGCAATTGCCTCTCTCCTGTATTTTCGTAAAAATGTTGGATTAATTAGCCCAATGGACGAAAATAAAAAAGAAACAATTGGAAGTTCAAATATAATACCCGCGCCTATGATTAAAGATAAAACAAAACTAAAGTAATAATTTATGGAAAAATTATTTTGAATATCTGCTGTAATCATGGAAGCAAAAAAATCTAAAGAAAATGGCAGTACAATAGTATATGCAAAAATACCTCCAAGAAGAAAACATAAAAATGCTGTCAGGATTAGAGGAAGAAGAATCTTTTTTTCTTTGTCATAAAGTCCAGGTGACAAAAATTTCCAAACTTGAACTGTAATTACCGGAATAGATAAAATAATACCTCCAATAATTGACAAGTTCCATTTCAATAAGAACATACCCTGAATCGTTAACACCTGAAGATTTAAGTCAGACTTTATTGAAGTAGCAGGACTTATTAAAATTTCTACTAATTCATTTGCAAAATTAAAAGTTATTATCGACATAATTAAAATGGAGCCTAGAGACTTTAAAATTCTCCATCTCAATTCTTCCAAATGGTCTACTAAAGACATAGGATTGCTCATTAAAGGCTTCCTTTTATTTTTTCAACAACTTCATAAGGTGAAATAGATTTCAAATCATCAGAGTCAATTTCATCTAAAATTCTTTTTCTTTCATCAGTCCAAAAATTTTTGATTAAATCTTTCTCAATAATTGATTGTACTCTCCTGGATAATCTTGTCATTTGTTTTTTCTTGATTTTTTCATTTTCATTCATTGATTTAAAAATATCTACAATCGAATCTGCAAAATCTTCAACACCTTCACCGGTTTTACAACTCGTTTTAAAAATTGGAATATGTCCAATATCTTTTTTTGTTGAAGATAAAATATTATTTATTGATTTTACTAGCAGGTTTGAATCTTTTCTGTCTGATTTGTTTACCACAAAAATATCTGCTAACTCTAAAATTCCAGCTTTTAAAAGTTGAATTTCATCACCTGACTCAGGAACAAAAACTAAAGTTGTCAAATCTGTAATTTCAGATACACTATATTCTGACTGCCCAACCCCTACTGTTTCAATAAAAATAATATCTTTACCGCTAAAAGCTAATATATCGCTAAAATCTTCTGCTAACTCTGTAATTCCACCCAATTCAGCTCTTGATCCCATACTTCTTACAAAAACTTGATCATCATTTATAGCGTTATTTATGCGGACTCTATCTCCTAAAAAAGATCCTCCTGTAATAGGACTTGAAGGATCTACAGCTAAAACTCCGACAGATAAACCATGTTCACGAATTTGTGGTATCAATTTATTTGTTAATGAACTCTTTCCTGCTCCAGGAGGACCAGTAATTCCAATTTTTATTGCATTAAAAGTATCTTTAAAAATATTTTGTGATACTTCGCTTCGAGAAAACTGTCCATTTTCTATTCCAGACATAAGATTTGAAATTGATAAAAAATCGTTTCTTTTAGCTCCGGCAAGAATTTCATTTAATTTCTTTGACGACATAATTGAATTTAAACGATAAAATTTAAAACAATAATCAAATTAGAAAAATATTGACATCTAATTCTTAATAGGATAAGTTGCAATCACATTTTATGGATAGACATAAACAACAAATCAAAAGAGATAGACAAGACTTAAAAAGAAGAGCCATAAACTCTCAAAACAAGTCTAGAATGCGTACTTTAATTAAGAGTGTTTTACAATCTGAGAGTAAGGCGGACGCTGAGAAACACTATTCATCAGCTGTATCTTTCATTGATAAAATGGCATCAAAAAACGTTATTCATAAAAATAATGCTGCCAGACAAAAATCAAAAATTTCTTCTTATCTTAACTCATTAAAGTAGTTTAAGAAATATTATTCAAATAGATCTTTGATTTGCTCTACCCAAGCTTCAATTCGCTCTTCAGTCAAATCATCTTGATTGTCGTAATCTATAGCTAGACCCAAAAATTCTCCGTCAACACAACCAAGTGATTCATCAAATTCATAGCCTTCTGTAGACCATTTTCCTACAAGCTTACCACCATTATCCATATATGGCTTCGCAAGCATACCAACAGCATCGAGGAAGTTGAAACTGTATCCAACCTGATCTCCTATACCAAAGAAAGCAGCTGTTTTACCAGAAAAATCTAATTTTTCATATTCACTGAAAACATCTTCCCAATCATCTTGAAGTTCACCAACATTCCATGTTGGGCAACCAATCAAGAGATTGTCATATTCTAACATTTTAGATGGATCAGTGTTTCTAATATCGTGTGAATCTATTTCGTGTCCAGCAGCTTCAAGTCCTTCATGAATTAATTCTGAAGCTTCTTTGGTCATGTCTGTTGTACTACCCCAAAACATTCCAATTTTTGCCATTTAAATACCCCCTAAATTTTTAATACTTGAACTCATTATTATATTTTAAGTAAAAAACGAAATACTGAAAATGAAAAAGTTTAAATTTTTCTATTTATCATGACCCTGATAGTTTGGAGCTTCCTTGATAATACTCACTTCGTGAGGATGACTTTCTTTTACTCCAGCAGACGAAATTTCAATAAACTTTTTATTTTTCTGGAAAAGTTCAAGATTTTTTGCTCCGCAATAACCCATAGATGACTTTAATCCACCAATTAATTGAAAAATGGTGTTATTTACCGGGCCTCTGAACGGTACCATTCCTTCGATGCCCTCAGGAACAAGTTTGAGCTCGTCTTTTTCTTGCTGAAAATATCTTTCACCGCCCCCCTCTTTCATAGCTGCTAATGAGCCCATACCTCTATATGATTTATATCTTCTTCCTTCATAAACTATTGTTTCTCCAGGGCTTTCATCCATACCTGCTAACATTCCACCAAGCATAACAACGCTTGCACCACCAGCTAATGATTTTGCAATATCTCCGCTATATCTTATTCCCCCATCCGCAATAATTGGAATTTTATTTTTGATACCTACTTCTGCACAATCTATAACAGATGATAGTTGAGGCATACCTACGCCAGCTACAATCCTAGTTGTACAGCTTGATCCAGCTCCAATGCCGACTTTTACACAATCAGCTCCAGCAGAAATTAAATCTTGCGTTGCTTCAGGAGTTGCAACATTTCCAGCAATCAAATCAAGATTTGGAAATTTTTTCTTAACTTTTTTTACTAGATCAAGCACAAACTGTGAATGTCCGTGCGCAGTATCCATTACTACTACATCTACACCAACTTTAACAAGAGCTTCAATCCTTTCTTGCCAGTCATCTCTTACGCTAAATGCAGCAGCTACCCTTAATCTCCCATTTTTATCTTTCGTTGAAGAAGGAAACTCTTCTTTTTTTGTTAAATCTTTAACTGTAATTAATCCATCAAGCTTATCATTTTTATCAACAACAAGAAGTCTTTCTATACGATGTTTTTGGAGAATTTTTTTAGCTTCTTCATTACTTGTTTCAGATGTTACAGTGATTAAATCATCTGAAGTCATTCGATCTTTAACAAGAGTATCTAAGTTATTTTCAAAGCGAATGTCTCTTTTTGTAATAATCCCTACTAATTTTTCATTGCAAAGAACAGGTAAGCCACCTATAGAATATTGTTCCATTAGCTGTTTAGCTTCTCTGATCGTTTTATTTTCGTCAAGAGTAATTGGATTTCTAATCATACCACTTTCATATCTTTTAACCTTATCAACCATCAAAGCTTGATCATTGATACTCAAATTTTTGTGAATAACGCCTATACCGCCTTGTCTCGCTAAAGCTATAGCCATGTCAGATTCTGTTACTGTATCCATAGCTGCACTCATTATAGGAATTTGTAAAGAAATATTTTTTGTTAACATTGTTGAAGTGTCAACTTCCTTAGGTAAAACAGCTGATTTTCTAGGAACTAGCAATACATCATCAAATGTTAATTTTTTTTCAATATTATTAGACATGGTTTGCTCCGGGCGTTAGTGTGCATGTGCTATTAAGGATACACTTTTTAGATAAAAAGTTTTTCGTTGAGGTCAACATTGGACAATTTAACAAAAAAGATAAAAAAATCCAGGAGAATATTGTTAATCTAGTTTAAGCCAGTTATAATTACTTTTATCAACAAAATAATAATATAAATTAAAGAAAATAAAATAAGACATTCCCATAAATCCAAACCAAAGTTCTTTAGTTGAAATAAAAATAAACATTATTAATAAAAGATTTTTCTGAGCATAAGAAATCATAATTTTTGATCTTAAAATTATACATAGGATTATGATTGGTAAAAATATTGCAGCACCAGTCGATAAAATAGGCTCACTGACACTTTGAGAAAAAATTAAAGTCATAACGCTCAATGCCAAACAAATAAATAAGCTTTTGAGACTTTGAGATCTATATAATACATATAATGATAATAGCATTAGAAAAAAACCAATCATCATTTTACCAAAGATAAAAATGTCAACTAAACAATATAGAGTAGTGAATAAAAGAAAGTTCATTTTAGAATCATTTTTTAAAGTTTTAAATGGAGCGAAGGATGGAAATTTTTTCATTAACCATAAAAAGCATATTGTGTGAAAGAAAATATTAGTTACACCAATCAAATCCTCTGCTATTAGTGAAAAGGTATAGTTTGTATTTAAATCAATTTCCATAAAACTAAAGATAGTAATATTGTATGACTTGATGATATAATGTTGGAATGCAAACATGCACCAAATTGGAAAAAGAATTTCAAAATTGTCTAAATTAGACTTATCAAAGGATTTAAAAATATTTCTCAGATAATTAAATTGCTTTGAATCTATTGGAAATATCTTTCTTATCATTTAATTATATCCAGCCAATTGAATATAAAAACACCAAAAAAATTAATATTGGACAAATATATTTTACTGTAAAGCCAAAAATATTTTTGAAATTTTGAGATTTTGCAATGCTATTTCCAAAATAAATTGAATTTGATTCACCTATCAAAAGATTTTTGATTACTTCGTCAATGCCCCAGAAATAACCTGCAAAAATAGCTAAAAACAATCCTCCTAATGGTAAAAGAACATTTGATGCTAAATAGTCTGCAATATCAAAGAAAGTAAATGGCTTTCCTTGAAAATCAATTGTCGAGTCAGCTAAAAGATTAAAAGACAATGCACATGGGATAGCAGCCAAATAAACTAAAGATGCCATGATCAATACAGCTTTCTTTCGAGAAAACTTTTGCTCATCTACTAAATAAGCAACGCTTACTTCTAAAATTGAAATACCAGAAGTAACAGCAGCTATTGATAACAATAAGAAAAATAAAAGTGCGAATACATATCCACCAACTAAATCTGATAATAAGGGCGGTAAAACATGAAAGACTAATCCTGGTCCAGCAGTTGGATCATATCCAGATGAAAATACAACAGTAAAAATCGCTAGACCTGCAAAAACCGCTATTACAGTATCTAAGAATGCTACTAGATATGATGCGTTTACTACATCGTCATTATCTGACAAATAGCTTCCATAAGTCATCATAGCTCCCATACCAAGACTCAAAGTAAAGAATGCATGCCCAAGAGCTAATAAAATCGTTTGACCATTAATTTTTGACCAATCTGGTTGAAATAAAAAAGAAACTCCTTTATTTGCATCAGGAAGAATCAATCCTTGAACCACAAGAATCAATAAAATAAAAATTAAAATTGGCATTAAAAATTTACTTGCTTTCTCAAGACCAGCTCTCACACCTGAAAGAAGTATTATTACAACCATTGAGAGAAAGAGGGTATGATAGCCAAGCACCCATAGCGCATTGCTATTCTTGAGGTCAAAAAATTCGCCTGCAGAAGAAGGGTTATCAAATGCAGGTGTATTGAAAGTGCCGATTAAAGCTTCATAAGTATATGCTAATGACCATCCACCAACAACACTGTAGAATGATAAAATTGTAAAACTTGCAAAAACACCAACAATACCAACATATTTCCAAAATTTACTATCGCTGAGAGCTACAAATGCACCAACTGGATTTTTCTTTGTTGTCCTTCCAAGTAATATTTCAATATTTAATATCGGCAGACCTATAAGTATGATACATATCAAATAAATAAATAGAAAAGCTGCACCCCCATTTTCGCCGGCAATATATGGAAATTTCCAAATATTACCTAAACCGACAGCCGAGCCAGCTGCTGCTAAAATAAAACTTGTTTTTGAACTCCACTGCTCTCTATTCTCTTGCATTTTACTCCCCTATATTTTTTGTTGGATCATTTTTTTCAACAATTTTATCAAACTCATCTAAATGAGCTTCAACAACTGCGTCAAGAATTCCATAAAAATACAACCCAATTGCTATCCAAGCAAATCGATTCCTTTCTCTAAGATAATATTCTTGAGAATTAGAATCGTTTTGATCATAGTTTTTATATTTTTTTCTATTTTCATTAAAACTCCATAAAGAAAAAATTTCGGCTGCAATTAAAGTATATCCTTTAACTTTTTGTTCATTGTATAGTTGACCCATACCAGGAAATAAAAGAGCTTTATTTAGAGCTATTTGTGGATCCTTAAGCTGTTCTTCTTCAGTCCTAAAATCCATTTTTTGCTGACCGAATAAATTAGCTAAAAAAAGTAATAACAATGATATTTTGACTAGCCTAAACATTCAATTTCAACTCTTGAACCCATTGGAAGTCCTGCAACTTGAATTGTTGTTCTAGCTGGATATGGCTCTGATAATCTCTTTTCTATTTGCGCATTAACAAGAGGTGTGATTGTTAAATCAGTCAAAAAAACTGTGAATTTTTTGACATCGTTTATAGTTTTATCATTATCAATTAAAACAGCTTCAATATTTTCAAAAACCTGATTCACCTCATCTTCAATTGTATCATTATTTAACTGCTCTGTTTGTGGATTAATTGGTATTTGCCCACAAGTTATCCAAGATGAACCATCGCTAAGATATCGGAATAGTGAATATGGGCCCACAGGCTTTGGAACATTGTTATTTGTCATTGTCTTCTCCTTCAAATTTACAAAGACTTAAAGTTGCTAATCCTATTTCTTCATTATGTTTTCTAAAAGTTTCATCCTTAAAATCGTGAATAATAAATTCACCTACAGCTGCAATTTCCATTTCAAATAAATGTCCTCCAAAAACTTCCATTGAATGAGTTCCTAATGTAATATGAGCATGTATAAAAGGTACACCATCTTTTAAAGCAACATTACCTTGAAAGGATAATAGCTCTAAAATTTCATCAAAAATTCGATGTATATAATCTTTTGAGTCAATATCATAAGCGCCTATATCAACATTTTTTACTGCACCAATTCCTGAAAGTTGAGCTGACTTAATATTATTATGAATACAGAAATTTGTAAGTGTTTCAATAACTTTTTCACCTTTTTCAACAAACACAATGTATGAATTTTCTAATTTTTGAAATTGCATTTTAATTCTCCAATTCTTTTAATATAGATTTATCTATTGCTTTTAAAATATCTTCATTTGAATTTTCAATCCCAATACCTGCCATTGCAAAATCATTTTTACCTCCACCTCCACCTCCAAGTTCTAAAGAGATAGATTTAGCAAGCATTCCGGCTAATAGTGATTTACTTTGAAGATTTTTTGTTACACTTACAGAAATTGTCATTTTTTTATCAATTCTAGTCCAAAAAATAGCGATACCATTCTGATAATTGTTTTTTAATTTTTTATTAAGGGTTTTTAAGTCATTTGCACTACCAAGATTAATTTCTGCGCAAATTAAATTAATACCATTAATAGATCTTTGGCTTGAAACAATTTTTTCTAAATCGATTTTTTCTAACATCTCTTTATGATGTCTTTTATCGTCTTCTTTTTTTTGTGAAATTTTTTCCATTTCAATCAAACTTAATTTTTCATCTTCCATAAAAATTTCAACTTCTTCTCCAGTAATAGCCTGTATTCTTCTAACTCCAGCAGATACTGCTTTTTCACTCTTGATTCTAAATTTATTAATCTCCATGGTAGTTGAAACATGTGTTCCACCACAAAGCTCTTTTGAATCACCAATAATGACTACCCTAACTTCATTATTATACTTTTCATCAAAAAGAGCCATAGCTCCACTTTTTAACGCCCTATCTAGTGACATTTTACTGGTTGTAACTTGAATATCCTCTTTAATCATCTCAATTACGTTTTCTTCAATTTGTAAAATTTCCTTTTTGGTTATTTTTTTTGGATACGTTATATCAAATCTTAAATAGTCTGGATGTACTAGTGAACCTGCCTGATTTACACTATCTCCAAGCTTATCTCTTAATGCTTTATGCAAAAGATGTGTAGCAGAATGATTTGATTTAATCTTAGCTCTTCGTTCAGAATCAATCTTAGCTTCAACATTTAAATTTTCGCTTATTTGACCTTCTTTAACTTTACAAACATGAATTATAAAATCTCCATTTTTCTTTGTATCTAAAACATCAGCATTAAAATCTTTATTAAAAATTTTTCCAGTATCACCTACCTGACCACCTGATTCAGCATAAAAAGGAGTTTGATCAAGGATAATAAATGTTTCATCTTCAAAACTTGCCCAGTTTATAATTTTACATTCAAGTGAATCGCTTTCATATCCCATAAAGTTTGAGTTAGAATGATTCATTTTGTATTTCCAATCGAAATCAATGCTATCAAAAACAAACTTCTGATTACTTTTAGCAAGTTCTTTTTGCTTATTCATTTCCACTTTGAATTCTTCAACATCAACTTCTTTACCTCTTTCATTTGCCATTAATTCGGTTAAATCTAAAGGAAAGCCAAATGTATCATAAAGTTTGAATGCATCCTTTCCTGAAACTATTTGTTTTGTAGATTTTGAAATTATCTTTTCAAATTGTATCAACCCATTATCAAGTGTTCTTAAAAACAATTCTTCTTCTTCAAGAATAGTTTTTTCAATATGCTGCTGATTATTTTTTAGTTCTGGGTAATGATTTGACATTGTTAAAACAACAGATCCAACTAGTCTATGTAAAAAAGGTTTTTCAATTTTAAGATTTAAACCAAACTTTAATGCTCTTCTTAAGACTCTTCGTATAACGTAGCCCCTCCCATCATTTGATGGCAGTACTCCGTCCGCAATAGCAAATGACAACATTCTAATATGGTCGCATATCACATTGAAAGTGATTTCATTTTTGTTGTACTTTGCTCCAGATATATTCTCTATTTCAGAGATTGTTTTTTCAAATAAATCTGTTTTATAATTAGAATCTTTACCTTGTAAAACAGAACAGATTCTTTCTAATCCAGCTCCAGTATCAACATGTTTTTTAGGC
>TARA_B100001113_G_scaffold105418_2_pt1 | contig 17907 bp, 23 predicted proteins | sample TARA_B100001113 | Tara Oceans TARA_B100001113 (sample SAMEA2622402) | marine metagenome | biome: marine biome (ENVO:00000447); feature: deep chlorophyll maximum layer (ENVO:xxxxxxxx); material: "saline water (ENVO:00002010), including plankton (ENVO:xxxxxxxx)" | depth 50 m | reverse complement strand
ACTGAGACAGTTGCCATGCCCCAGAACACATAGTACCAATGTGATTTAATTTGTTTCAACATTTTTGAACCTCATAATTTCAACAAAACACTCTTCGAGTGTATCACAGAACCCAGTCACATGATTGTTACTTTCTTCTAGGTTCCAGATATATTTACCAAGCTTCTCACCCTTGTATTCTACGTCCTTGGATAACTCAATTTGGATATTCATTTAAAGTTACATTCGACCATGATTTCAGTGAGACATGCCAACATGTTTATTTCTTGGTCCGCGACGAAAGAACTCTGATACTGGTACTTAGCAATAATGAGAACAGCAGCAGCAATCCCTGCACCATCCAGTTTTGTATATACAGCATCGTAAACACTACGAAGCAATACATTAGGATCGTTGTCAAGATTATCGACCACCCACTTACGTACCTTTGAGAAGTCTTTCTCCTTAAGGTTTCTAAAGAGTTCATCAGTTTTGACATTACTAAATGCTGCAAGGATACCTGTGTCAATCTTACCACTGACTGAATATCTCTGTAGCTCATTCAGAACACGTCTCCAATCAGGGAAGTGTTTCTGGATGAGTTCTACCAAGACCTTGTTATCATATTCAATACTTTCTGCAGCCAAGATTTCTTGGAGACGTTTGAAGAAGAGTCCGGCAACCTCCTGCCTTTCTTTCCCTTTGATGGCGAAGTCAATGACGGCGCAGCGGGAATGGAGGGGGGCAATGATTTTGTTCTTGTAGTTACAGGTAAAGATGAATCTGCAATTGCCAATGAACTCCTCAGTAAACGCCCGTAAGCAGAGTTGAACATCTGGGGTTGTGTTGTCAGCTTCGTCAATGATGATGACTTTGTGTTTAGAATCCGACGAAAGTGAGACGGTCGAAGCAAAATTCTTCGCATTGTTTCTGACAGTATCCAGGAATCGTCCTTCATCGGATCCGTTGATGACATAGAAATCTACTCCAAGTTCATGACAAAGTGCTTTGGCCACTGTTGTCTTACCACAACCAGGAGGACCAGATAAAAGAAGATTAGGGACCTCACCCTTCTCTACAAATTGTTTGAACGTATTCTTGATTCCCTCGGGGAGAATACATTCATCAATAGTCTGTGGTCGATAGGACTCAACCCAGACAAATTCATTACGACTCATTATCAAATCCAATCAGGTTTACGATCAGGGATACGAAGGTAGTTGTCCTTCACCCAAGGTTTAGATGCAATATACATCTTGTATTTGTCAAAGATGGAAATTGTTGTATCCAACTTGAACTCGTCAGGACCAGCAAAGATAAAGGGTGTCGGACCTTTACCAGATCTTCCTGTAGGGTCTCCTGTAGGGAGTATAACACGAGCCTCCTCCAATGTCTTACGACAGGTGTGTACTTTGTTATACCGTAGTTCGTATTCATCACACATTGCAAGACCGTGAGTAAGGAGCCACCGCCAGTTCATTACAAATGTGTTTGCCCAGATGGTACAAGGGTGGTTACGGAAGGCACCTTTCTCCGTCTTGTATGGTTGACCGTCTTGACGGTGAAGTTTACCAAATCCATGTCCCCACTTATCTGAACAGACGATAGAGAGCATCTGACAGGTCTCTAGTGGCATCTTGACGATGTGTTTGTCAGGGAGAACCCTGGCAGACTCTACTGGACTTTCACTGGTAACAAAGATATTCATGACAAAGGTCTCTGAAAGATTTCGGATACAATGTCTGTTGCTTTCATGATATCATACATGTATGTGGCAGCAGCTCTGGGTTCTGTGTGATCACCACACGTAAACACATCACATATTGCCATACCATTCTCTGGCCATGTATGAATAGAGATATGAGACTCTGCTAGAAGAGCAACAGCCGTTACTCCATGAGGATAGAACTTGTGGGATGAGATGTCAAGTAATGTACTTTGAGATACAGAGGCAGCATGAGAAAGAACACTTCTAATATGTGCCTCGTCATCCAACAGATCGTATGGACAACCCTTCAGTGTGAAGAGTATGTGTTTCATCCAAATGTAGAGTCAGGTTCAAGAGCAATGTAATAAGTAACATCGATGTTCTGATTCTGGAAACGTGACAGAAGTTTCTCTGACACAACCACATCGTAGTTACCTGGAACAATCTTCAGGTTCTCTTCCTTGAAGTTAAAGACAAACTCGGTAGTAGTTTCACCAACAACAGCAGAGAAAATATTTGAAGTGTCATTCTTCTTATCACGTGCGACCAGTTTGATTACACCATTCTCACCAATCACAGAGATGTCAGGGACTTGGTGAATAGATGCAGCCTTCTTCAGTTTCTCCAACTCTTGACTGGTAAGTTGGAAACATACATCCTCGGTAGGAAGAGAGATCTCTTTCTCAGGTGGAGCAACAATCACAGAGGGATCTGCAAAGAAATACTTGGAACGATATTTACCCTCCTTGATCACAACATACTGATCATTATCAAAGTCCAGATCAGGTGAAGTGTGGATAGTTAGAGAGTTCAAAAATTCATTCAAGTCATAGATACCGAAGTCCTTGGGGAACATCTCAGACACATTGGCTTCAACCAGGATGTTCTTCATCACTGAGATTGAACGCAACTTCTGACCTTCCTTAAACAGGATGGACTGGTTGATAGAAGAGAAGTTCTTAAGGAGACTTACAGTAGATTCAGAAAGTTTCATAATTATTTTTTGGTTGCTTTGTTACACCAGAGAAGTGATACAGGAGGATACAATAGTGGATGGCCTTGAGGATGTCAAGTTTTGACTTGCCATTCTTCTTACCAAACCGTGACAAGTATTTAATGGCATTGGATCGACAGAAGGGTTCTGCGTCACCGATACTATCAATCAAGTCCAGTGTCTGAGTTTTGTTGTCGTTCGAGTAATGTGCTTTGTACGTTCCACTCAGATAGTCACGTACTTCTTTGAGGATTACATCCTCCTCATATTTCCAAAAACCATTAGCATTGTTAATATGCAAATCAATTGAACCGGTAGATTCACCGGGGAGGGGAGTCCATTCAAACCCCTCCTCAGGTAGTTCATTCATGTAATCATACAATAAGGACCATGAGTTCATTCTATCAACTATCAACCTTCTTGTCAATCATTACGAAGTCTTCATCCACCTTGTCATAAAGTTCGATGAATGCAGCCTTGGTCTCATCATCAAATCGATTGATACAAACTTCAAGTGCCTTGGCCTTGTTATCAAAGATAGAGTATGCACGAACGATGTGAACCAGACGACGAGTTGAGATTACTTCGTCAATACCACCATCAAAGAAAGTCTTACGGATAATGTCAGCCCAATCAACCAAATGCTTACAGAAGTCTTTGTCTTGACACAGGGATGACAGGATCTGAATCTCTGTCTTTGGTGTTGGATAGGACTGTTCAAAGGTGACAGCGAAACGCTCAAGGAATGCTTCGTTCAGAACATTGGTACCGATGAACCGACCATCTTCAGATCCCTTACCCTTTGTGTTGGCAGTGGCGATGACATTGAAACCATCTTTGGGTTTGACGAACCTACCGATCTTCTTGAGGAAGACACCCTTACCTTCAAGGATAGACTGAAGACACAGGATCTTGTTAGAAGCCAGGTCAACCTCGTCTAGAAGAAGTACTGCTCCACGTTCAAGAGCCTCGATGACTGGGCCATTATGCCAAACAGTCTCACCGTTAACCAGACGGAAGCCACCAATAAGATCATCTTCGTCAGTTTCGATGGTAATGTTGACACGAATCAGTTCTCGTTTGAGGACTGCACAAGCCTGTTCAACCAAGAAGGTCTTACCATTACCAGAAAGGCCTGTAATGAATGAAGGATAGAATAGACCGGACTTAATAATCTTTTTAATATCTGTGAAGTTACCAAAGCTGACGAAGGTATCATCTTTTACGGGGATAAGGTTTTGCTCGATTGCAGGAAGTGCTGCGGGTGATTGATAATTCTGTTCCAACTTCTCTTGAACGGTCAGATTCCACTTGCCACGACCAACTTTATAAGAATCAATCTTACGGGTCACGGTGTTATATGTGGTGTCATTCATTGCACACCAGGCGCGGACATCAGCGGTTACTACTTCTGATCCGTACAAGTTGGTGAGAGAAGAAACGATATACTCAGTAGAGAGTGCCATGTGTGATGTGTGTTTCAATAACGATAGTATAGGACAAAACCACCTCTGAAACGAGGTGGCTGTGACGGTTTCTCAAGTGGTCAGCTGATGATATCAACAAACTGACTCAATACCTTTCTATTTAGAGACTTTGAGTTAAGATTCTTTACAAAGGCAGACTTGATCTTAGCCTTGGATGCACCCTCCTCAACCTCAAACTCAGTTTCATTGTTAAGTGCAGAGGTCAACATGCCAAAGTATGATGTATATCCGGTAGAACTAAGTGCAACAAACTTATCCTTACGGATCTTCTTGTAGACATCATCTGCTACATGACCTTTGTAACGACGAACAAATCCTTTGAAGTCGGAGTTGTTAGCAATACGGATACCGATAGTGTTTACATTAGGGAATGTTTGTTTGAGATTATCTAACAGAATCTCAGTGAACTTCCAGAACTCATGTTGTACTTGATAGGTGTGACCTGTCTTACGATTACGAATAAAGTCGCCAGCGTAGATACGTGATGTTCCCATACGATTGTCATCGTAGTAATCATTTTTCTTAAAGTAAGGTAGGACATTTGCCTCACCATCGGTCAGGACAATAGTGTTGATCTTTTGAACCTTGTTCTTCTTTTGGAACTGGGGAATCAACTCATGTAAACAGATGATCGCCTCGTTCAATGGTGTCCCAGACAATGTGTATTGACCAGGGAAGGTATATGGTGCCCACCTTGTCATGGCATAAGCAACTCTCCAGAGATTAAGAAGTTGTTTATCAAGTGTCTTCTTGTTCACATCACTTGTCAGGAAATGCATGAGACTGAAGTCAGGATGAATCATAAACTGACTCTCAACACAGTCTTGAATCTCAGAATCTTCCCACCTTTGATGATAATGATTTGTATCCTTTAGGTAACTATTGGTAAAAGCATAGACATCAAATGGAATGTTAACCTTACTACAGAACCAAACAAGGTTGTAGAGTTGTTTGAGTGTGTCAAGAAGACAATCACTCATCGATCCTGACCAGTCAAGAATAAAGATAAGGCCGTGGTTCTTACCATCAGGAATTACATTGACCTTCTTAAACAAATCTTCGTTGTACTTGTAGGTGTGTAGTTTAGTACAATCAAGGGTACCAGTTTTGGAACTGAAAGATCTAGAGTATGCATCAGCAGACTTCTTACACTCAAATTCTTTGACAAGATAGTTGACCTCTTTTGTGGCAGACTTCTTGAATTTGATGTACTGAGTATCAGCCAGAGTGAATTCCCTTGGGTTATCAGTCCGTGTCTCTTCTGTGTAGGAACAGAAGTAAGGCTTGGGGTTCTCTTGTTCGTACCACGACTCATCAAGTTCATCGTGAACCTTCTTATTAGAAATAACAAGCTTGGAGATATTGATTTTAGGAACCTCAATATATTCACAAGGTCTACCACCTCTACTAATATCACCATTAAATTCTTGAGTACCCTGTTCAAATGCCTCATCAGTTTGAACCTCAAGAGGCTTTGGCATTTCAGTTTGTGCTTGACTCGTCTGGCCAGAAGTCTCAGTCTCACCCTCCATAGATGAACCCTCTTCATCACCATTCTCATCACTTGCCTGTGGTTGTGATTCTCCGCCACTAGGACCAGATTTGTTTCCCTGTTCGGGGATATCGGCAACCTTATCTTTGTTGTGCTGATCTTCACAATACTTGTAAAGAACTTCGGCAACCATTACGGCGTCACTGAATGTTTCAGTCTCACCCATCATGTCGATGATCTCTTGTTCCTTTTGATTGAGGACAGGAACATCAACGAACTTACCAATCTTGAAGATAAGGTTGGCACGGTCAGCCAAATTCATCTCACCAATATTTTGATCTTCAAGACCGAAGAAGTCTTCTTCAGCAAGTTCTTTGTAACCGGTATAGAAGTCTTTACTCAAACCAGGATACCGACGTTTCATCAGTTTCTCGATCCGTGCATCTTCTGTCACATTGACAAATTGTTTAGGAACACGATCTTCCCATGACCAATCGTTAGGAGTATAAAGAGCATGGCCAACTTCATGACCAACAAGCATATCATAAACATCATTAGACGCCAACTTCCACATTGGAAGTGTCAGGACACGTCGTTCCACATCGAACTGTGCCGTTTCTACTGCACGGTTCTCAACAACAATGTCCTCTGTGGCAAGGAGCTTGGCGAGTTGTGACTTGATCTCGTAGTTGATCATGTGGTATTCTGATCTCGATATGAGTATAATACAACCATATGAACGCTTATAGGAGACGGACCAGCCAGTTCTCCAACTGTCCATTATATAGGAATCTAATGTGAAAAAACTACTATCAACACTATTTGCATCAATCGTATTATCAACACCAATCTCTGCTCAGCAAGAATTCGATGACGATGTATTTTATACCCGTGAAGCCATGGAGTGTATGAAACTAGGTCATTGTAATGAGGGTATCTATCGTGTTAGATCAGAAAATTATAGTGGAGAAACAAAAGAAATCTTAGAGCACCTAGAAGATTTAGAAGTAAAAGTCTATAAAGCCATACCACAATACTTTATGAATGAGTATCGTGGTCTATATTACTCTGACAGGAACAAAATTTTTATCAACATCGGATTTGTAAAAGATCAACAATCCTTCCTTACTATCTTACGTCATGAGGGTTGGCATGTTGCCCAGGACTGTATGGCTGGTTCTATTATGAACTCTGACATCATGAGTATTCTGGAACACACTAAAATCCCTAAAGATATTATCCAAGAAACTTTTGACCGTTACGGATATGGTGACCCTACAGTAATCCGTATCGAAAGAGAAGCAGTAATGGCAATGCACACAATGGATATGACAACCAAAGCTTTGTCTGTGTGTAATTCAGATGAGAAAATGTGGGATGTATATCTACCACCTAAGAAAACATGGAGTTATCTTTATTGGAATGCTTGGATCTCCAAATAAACTAAACCCCCGGCAGTCTCCTGTCGGGGGTCTTTAGTCAGCTTACTCCTGTAGTGTTAATCATCAGTTAGGACGTGTCTGCAGAACCTCCTCGCGTCGTTGTCTATTAGGTCACATTCTGAAATGCACTGGAAGTATTCGGAAACCTGATCGTATTGTTCTTGTGTGTTTGATTTTTCATCCCACTTCCAGGAAGCTAATTCATTACGTGAAACAAGATTCTTCATTACAACCTCCATTCACCTCACTATATAGTGGTCTTTGTGTTACTTTACTAACATTTGTGAAAATGAAACAAATGTTAAATCAATGTACATGAATCGTACCAGTTTCAGGGTGAACATGAGGAATGGTACTGTTATAGGGATGGAATTGACCGTGAATGATTCCTCCGCCTAGCAACGCGAAGAAACTAAACAGACCGATAATTTTTACGTACTTACTCATAGCTTTCTTGAGAATCCTTTGTGCTTTTCAAACTTCACAACATCCTCAAACTTATCTTCCATTCCAGTCTTATGACTGATCACAAAGATGTTGGCGTCCTTAATTATATATCTAATAATTTTAAGGAACTCATCGGTACCAAATCCATCCAAAGAACTGTCAAACACCTCATCCATGATAAGAAGATTGGTGTTGACTGAATTCTTGACACGAGCAATCTCCCTCCAGGTGAATAGAAGAGACAAGTCAATCCTCATCTTCTCTCCTTCACTGAAGGATGCGTAGGAGAAGTCCTCATGGATAGGAGACTCAACAGTTTCGTTGAACTCCTCATCCAGTTTGAAGTTAATGTAGAAGTCCATCTTCTGTAGATACTTGTTGACCTGTTGATTGATCAACGGAAGATACTTCTTGATAATTTTTGCCTTGACACCACCATCCTTAAGGAGGCTATAGATGAAATCGTGGTAAGAGATATCGTCTTTATGCTTTACCAGATCATCATAGGTCTTATCTAGACTGGTTCTTAATGTATCTAACTTCTCATGCTCAGTATTGCGGTTCTCGATCTGACTGGTAATAGTTTGAATTTCTGATTCCAGTCCACTGATCTGTCGTTGAAAACCAGTAATCTGTACATTGAAAGAAGAAATGCCATTAAGTGTATTTGAAATCTCGGAGGACAGTTTTTTGAATTGTGACTCCCTCAACTCTTCTTTTTGAATTGCGGACTGGAGTTTTTCATATCCGTCTCGTAATTCTTCTGCCTTAACTTGGGAGTCACCAATTCTATTTACTCTAAACGACTCCTCAATATCCTGTTCACAGGTGGGACAAACCGTATTCTCGGTAAAAAATTTATGTTCCTTTACGATAGTTTGTATCTTTGACGACAATTTACCCTTGATACTACCAAATTCTCTCAGTCTACTCGTAGCATCTTCGACATCAGCGAGTTGTTTTCTGAGGTCAAGTAGAAGATCTTCTTGTTTAGTGCTGTCCTCAAAGCACCTCTGAACATTATCATTCAGTTTCTCAATCTTAGTCAATCGTTCTTTGATATCACCCTTACTCTGCTTCTCGATCTTGTCGATGAAGTCCTTTTGCATATCCACCTTATCTTTCAGACTCTCTTTCTTCAGTTCTAGAGTCTTCACCTCGTCACGAATCTTTCTAATCCTACCCTTGATGACATCATTCATAGAAGAGAAGATCTTGATATCCAACAAATCCTCTACAACTTCCCTACGAGATGCTACAGGGAGTTGCATAAAGGGAACAAATGTCGATGAACCAAGGATCACAATCTGAGTGAAGGACTTGTAGTTCATCTTCAAAACATTCTGTTCTAGCCACTTCTGTTGATCAAGAGCAGAGTGTGACTGATCTAGTTCTTCGTCGTTACGATACAGTTTAAAGATGTTTGGTTTGATCCCACGTTTGATCTTCCAGTTGACAGAGTTCACATCAAACTCAATCTCTACCAGACAAGCCTTGTCATTGGTGGAGTTAATTAACTGAGCCTTATTGATCTTACGGAATGACTTACCGTAGAGAACAAATGTCAGAGCGTCAAGGATTGTAGACTTACCCGCACCGTTAGATCCGATGATCAGGGTTGTCTGTTCCTTGTCTAGTTCAACTGTTGTTGGATGGTTACCTGTGGAGAGGAAGTTTTGCCAGGTAATCTTCTTAAAGGTTATCATCTTGGTCGGGTGGAATCACAATGTCATCAGCTGTAATAACAGTATATCTGTGGTCATGCATCTCACAGGTCTTGATCATTATTTCGTCTTCTACTTCTAACACATTCATCTCTGGATAGTCAAGTTCTTCCAGTTGTAGTGCGTATCTTTCTGCATCATCTTCCTCACAGAAGATATAGAGAACTTGTTCTCCATTGTCATCTACGACAGAGTATGCTCCTTCTTTTTCTTTTCCCGAAACTGTAATAATATACATCAGACAACCTCACATGCCTCTTGGTATATGTGTCTAACGAGAGACTGGATTACTGTTTTATTTAACTCGGTTTCGGATTCCTCAATATAACGATTGAGGATGGACATTGTATCTTCGGACTCTTCAGCCTCAAAGTCTTCAGTATCCATGAGTTGAAAGTTCTCTACAATCTTCAGGTCAGCAACACCAATGCTGTAAAGTTTGTCGATGAACTTTTCAAACTTCTTGGTATCACTCTTCTTTTTGACAATGACTTTGACAATCTTGTTCTCATAATCTGTAGCATTGAACGTCTGATGATCAGTGTCTTCATAGAAGATCTTGTAGAACAGACGGTGAGGATTATTTACTGGTGTATGTTCCAGGGACTCAGTATCAAAAATATGGAAACCTCTGGAATCGTTGACATCATTCCAGAACATTTCATAGGGATTACCAAGATAGAACACGGTCCCATTGTCGGATCGAGAGTGGTAGTGACCCGAGAACACTTTCTCGAACTTATTATAGGCTCTTGCGTCATGACCGTGCTCCATGATATGGCCTGGGGTTGCAGTGAATCCGTTGAGTTCAAGGTGTCCCATTGCGACACGACACTTTGACTTCTTGATTGCTTGGTTGGTTTCTTTCTCATTCTGTTCATTGACCCAAGGAATGAATAGAATGGGGAGACCACCCACAGATACTTCTGTAGGAGAAGAATAAACCTTAATGTTATTATACTCATTTAACAGGAGGTCATTAGAGTTGATATCGTTTGTGTTCTTATAGTATGCATCATGATTACCCACCATCAGATACATGGTGATACCTCTTTCCTGAAGACGGTCAAACACCACACGTCGTGACCACTTCAGTGATTTGAATTCAATACCCTTACGACTATCGAATGCATCACCCATGTGAATGACAGTATCAATCCCCTCCTTGTCTAGGGTAGGAAAGAATACGTCATCATAGAACTTCTCAAAATAATCATGAAAGAGTTTAGAACCCTTTCTAGCACCATAGTGCGTATCAGTGATAATCGCAACCTTCATCTGTGTTGTGGTTTGAACTCTTCCATAGGTTGTGATTTACTCAAGTCCCTTCTACTCTGGTTCTTGATGATAATAAATGCATCCTTATTATACTTACGTGTTCCCTTAGGAGACTGCCACTTCTTATTATACACTTCTCCTACATCAATACCAGAGACTGCAGTTCCACCAATCTCAACAGTGATCTCATCACCTAGTTCCCAGTTCAGTTTATTGACTGCACGTGCAATTTTATTCACCAGAGTATCTTCATACTCATCAGGATCAAGTCTTCCAATCATTAGTTACCTCTTAATTTCTGATGTACAGCATCCTTGATGGAATTATACTCAGAATAGTTCCCACTGTCAAGGTCATTGGCATCGAACACCTCATCAAAATCAGTTCTCTCAAGAATCTTGTTCTTGATTTCCAACTGTTTCTTCTCTTGTGAAATACGTCTCAAGAAGGCATAGTAAATGATCTGAGTGAAATATGCAAAGGGGTTCTTTGACTTCTCTGGATTAAAGTTATGGACGTATCTTACACAGTTCTCAATACCATCACAGATCATGTCCTCTTTGAACATGTAGTTGACAAAGTTTGGTTTGTAAGATAGGTGGTTTGCAATCTTCAGGAAGCACTCTCCAATATACCTAGGGATCTGTGGTTTCGGTTGATCGTTTAATTTTGCTTTCTCTACTTGTGCGAAATAGTTCTCAAGAGCATTCAGGAACTCTTTGTTATTCACATAGTGTTCAGCATTTCTAGGTTTAGGCATATTGGTATTTTGTGTTGTCTTTATTATATCAGAATAGTCAACAGTTGACAAGGTACTCAAAACCCTGTAGACTTAGGCTTGTCCGGTTTGATAGTTAAATTATAGGTACTTAAGAAGACTTATAAAGCTTCTCCAAAACTTCTTTAGTATCCCTTACGTTTCCTAGGTATCCCATCTTCCTATCTAACTTCTGGAAATTACCTTGTGTAGACTTTCTAATGTAGTCCTGATAGTTCATAATCATTTCAATGTTCTCTGATTCGGACATTGTGAGGACATCTTCTAGATTGATTATAAAAAGATCTTCATGTGAAGTCTTCAACCATGGTTCAAACTTGTATCCAGTGATTGAACCTCTTGTTTTAATTGGTTGAACACAAATAGGATTTGATACAAGAAGCATAGTTCTATCACCTTCATCAGATGCTGCTACCTTACAGAATATCTCATCACCACATTTAAGTTTAATTGTTGCGTAAAAGTCGTCTTCGATCATAGGGTTTACTCCTTTATGTCGATTGTAAAAATGTCATAGTTAAATTGTTCAGAAACATAAATTTTAACTCTTTCAATAAAATGATTCAGTGTATAGTTCTTTCTTGATCCGATTGTTAAATCGTCAGCAATATCATAAAGTTTTGCACTAACCTTATCTTTGCCTTTACGGAGGACTCTACCAATACTCTGTAAGTTTCTAACTCTAGATTTTGATGGAGAGGCAAATATTACGTTGTGAAGGTTTTTAATGTTAATACCTGTACTGAAGGTTCCGTAAGATGCAACGATGATAGCGTCCTTTTCTTTTTCAGTAATCTCCCTTACTTGTTCTCTATCCTCGGCATCCACACCACCATGAATAAAGAATACTTTACGGTCTTCACTTACCTTTTTATTTATTAGGTCAAAAAGTATGGCACCATGAGCTTCTACTCTGGAGTATAGCACCAGACTATTACCCTTGAGATCTGTCACTAGATTGGTAATGAATTTGTTTCTCTTCTCATGACCAATCAGGAACTGTATCTCATCCTCATACGTATCAAATTTCTTTGGTTTGTATTTGAGAACTAGACACTGAATATCAAGAGTTGCAAGGTGTCCTTCATCCTGTAGTTTCTTGGTTTGGGTGACCTTATATGATGGTCCAAACAGTCCCTCTAACACCCACTTATGGGTCTGTGAGCCGTCTAATGTACCAGTAAACCCATATCTAAACTTAGCATGATGTAATTTATCCATGATACTAATAAGAGACTTACTCTTAAAAAGGTGCGCCTCGTCACCAATCACTACTTCATATGGTTCAAAAAACTTCCTATCTAGTTCGTAGATACTCTGCCAGGTAGTAATTGTCACCTCATTAGTGTTGACTCGTTCTCTTCCTGCGTAGATACGATGACAATGATTTTGAGTGTCCCACCCATATGATTCAAAGTCTTTGTACATCTGTTCTACAAGAGATGTCGTAGGGACAACTAGTAAAATCTTTCTACCCTTGGCTACGTGATATCTCACCACAGAATAGATCATGAAAGATTTACCTGATCCCGTAGGAGAGATCAGTAACTTACGATTGTATCTCAGTGCGTCATAGACACCATCAATCTGATAGTCTCTTGGTTTGATACCAGGTGCTACACTTTCCATGTAGTCCTTGACACCACCTTTACTAATCAGTTCATTGACTTCAAATGGTGGTCCGTAGAACTTGTTATTTAAAAATTTGTAATTGTATCCAGCACCTTCAGCAAACGCAACTACCTTGTCTAACAGACCACAGTAGATACGCTTTGTCTTCATATTGTATAGGTGAATTTCTCCGTTCCAATGCCGGTTACGATACTGCGGCATGAACTTCTTGTTCTCGATCTCAAAAGTAAATCGATCACGTAACTCATATTCTACATGAGGTTCAGAAGTGATCTTAAGATACACCTCATTCACCTTCTCAATAATCAACTCTGCCATACATATAGGTTTCCCTACACATATTTATTACAGTTCTCTAAACTTATACTCTAATATAATTCTATACAAAAAGTCCTTCAGCATATACAGTCTTTCCTGCTCTGCTGGTTCTCCACCTACCCACTTCTCAAGATGAATACACACAGACTTGTATGTAAGATAGACATCTTCTATCGCAAAACTCATATCAACAATAGTTTCTTTGTCGTCGTTGCCCATTAGCCCAGACCGGAAGTGAACCTCATGAATTCTATACTGTTTTTAATTTGATACGTTCGATTGGTAATTTGTTTCAAGATTTCTTCTATGTATCTCAACATCACATCGTAATACTCAATCTTCATCGATACGTTGGACAATCTCTCGTCCGCATCGAGATACTTATTCATTGTATCTTTATCTCTAATCTTCTTCGGGAAAGGATCTTTGATATAAACATCCGGGTCAGCTTTACCCGAATAGTACTCATACCTTTCGTGTCTTGTATTCTTCTTTTGTTGTTCTGCCTTCTTCCTCAACAACATAAAGTTGTTGTAGATGTCATAGTATTTAGCGTGGAGAACAGGAATATTTAGTGATTCTGTGTGTAAGTTATCGATATCAATCTTAGAATCCTTCTCCCACATTTGTTGGAGTGTAGGAAGATCAATCATCGAAGAACTGCTCACTAAAGAACTTTTTACTCAGTGATCCAGTTACAGCTCTACTAATCCGTCTCCTGAGTTCTCCAACTTCTGGATCGTCATTGCCAAAAAGTTCTGTGATAATATCATCAATATCATCCAGTAGATCCTTTCTACGGGATAGCATTTCATTTTCGTCAATCATTAGCAGCAGGCTACATCAGTGATATTATACACAGAATACTTGAAAGTGGCCTGTGCTGTCAAGTATTCCACATCATTTGTTTGTGTGTCAAATTGTAAATCAGATATACTAGTGGGGAACAGGTCTTTGAATACGACACTGAATACAGGTCTGTTGATACCATTAAGAATAGTCATCGTACCATCAGAGGTGAGGTTGATTTCATCTCTACCCTTTCTCACAGGACCGGTATTTTGCCACTCGTAAATTTCACTTAAACTTTCTGGAAATCCAATACCTCTTAACCAATTCTGAATTTCAATATAATTCTCCAGTCCTTGATCTACAAGGAATCTAACAGTAAGATCATTGAATTCTAATTGAGTACCAGGTCTAGGAATATTTCTCAGATAGTTTGGTTGTACTGCTGTTGCCATCGAGATACCAGGGACGTTCACTGCATTACCATAGAATCCTAATGCAGGAGCTCTATTAACAGTGAAACTAAAGCCATTAGCCTCTAGAAAATTTCTATCAGTAATTTGAGATGAGAGTGGTTGTGTCATAACTTCAATAGAGTTTTTTATCAGCCATTTGATTTAAGAGTTTCGATTTCTGATTTAAGATCTTTGATTGCCTGTACTAACACAGGGATGAGCTTACCGTAGGCAGCTTCAAGACGATCTGGATTTTCATCCATAACCATTTTCAGGTAATCAGCATTAGATGTGGACTGGGCAGATTGCAGATCTTGAGCAATAAAACCAGCTTCGTAAGAACCGTCTTTAATGTTGCCATCTCGCGTATTCCATTTAAATTTAATGGGACGTAGAGTGTCAATAAAGTCTAGACCAAGAGGTAGATCTTCTACTTCAATCTTGTCACGACCATCAGACAAAGAGCTAATGGATTGAGTATTGCATCGGAAAGTGTTAATACTGCTGTTGCCTATGGTTAGTTCATTGCTAACTGTCGTTGAGCTTGCATCAGAAGCATTTCCAATAATAATATTATTAGAACCGCTTGTTAGAGCGTCACCAGCTTCGTGGCCAATTGCAACGTTGAAATTTCCAAGTGCAAGCGATACAAGTGCTTGTCTGCCAACAACAGTATTACTATTACCTAAAGTTAAAGACGAACCAGAGTTGTATCCAATAATTGTATTTTCATCTCCATCAGTTAACTTCCAGGCAGCATAAGAGCCAATGCATGTATTTTGACTGCCATCGAGAATTTTCTTACCTGCTGCAGCACCGATACCAGTATTAAATTGACCTGAAGTAAGGTCAGTTAAGGCATCATCACCTAGGGCTGTGTTGTAGTTTCCGCTGGTTTCAGAATTTAATGCATTAGGTCCAAGACCAAAACTATCAGCACCGGTGCTGTTGTCACTTACACCACCCGCACTGAGACCAGTTAAGTTTGAACCATCAATTGCAGGAAGTGCTCCAGTTAATTTTGATGCGGTTAACGTAGATATTCTTGCATCAGCAACTGTTCCTGTTAATTGACCAGCAGGTATATTTGTTAAATTCACACCACTGATAGCAGGTAGTGTTCCTGTTAAATTACTTGCATCAACCGAACCACTAAATGATGTGGCAGTTATGACACCCAAATTAAGACTACTAGGTGGAACTCCAATCGCTGTTGTAAATCCTGCTAAGTTACTTGCCCTTGACATCGATCAAAGATACTTTTGATTATTTATCACAACCCTTGATGGTTGTTGCAATCTCACCACCAATCTGTGATCCTATATCCTGACCAAACATTACTGCCCAACCAGAAGCCAACCATCCAACATAAGGAATACCTGTAAGTAAAGGTGCAAATCCTGTAGCAACACTAGCGCCTACGAGGGCACCGTTCGATTCTCCGCCACCTTCCGCCTTGATGCACTCTTCTGATCTCACAATCTTTTTTCCGTCTGCATCCACTCCTTCACCAGTTCTACCAGGTACATACTGGTTAGATCTAGTGGTTGTTGATCTTCCACCAATACCAAAGACACCATTGGATGTATCAACGTAAGTGTCTGAATTTAATACTGTGGGATCATGTCCTTTGTAGGTAATAGAGTAACTACCATTAGGATACATGGTAATTTCATATGAACTTAAATCACCTACTGGTGGATAATTTATTGATACAGGAGGTCTCCTCATACTGTTACCAACAAATGCACCCACATTCAATACACTTATCAATGCCACCACTCCCCAGAGAGTCTTGTTTTTATATTTCATAGTAAGAATGGTCAGTGTAGATATTTATAACATACCTGCTAGCATTATTAAAAAACAGATAATAACAAATGCAAGAAGTATTGAACAAGTTATGATCAGTTGTTTCCACGGTGTGTTGTCTGAATGTTCAGTCATGGCATATAGTTTTCTATATCATACCATAAAAAAAGGGTCCCGAAGGACCCTTGTGATCTGTGTGACCAATATCACATCAGGTTCTTAACAGCTACACGTCTGTAGTAGCGGTTGCTGTTGACTCTCAGGCGACCCAGACCTTGAGTGGTTCCTTCTGCGAAGGGGTTTGCTACGATACCGTAGCGGGTCTTGAAGCCGATCTTGGGCTGGAAGGTGTTCTCCCCAACGGCGCGAACCATCTGGAGGGGAACATAAGGACAGTAGAACAGACCAGCGTCATAAGGTGAAGTACCCTTATAACCGACAACATAGTACTGGTTACCACCGTTGGTTGCAGCGTTAGCAGCCGACAGGTTAGCCGAATATGGGTCGATGTAGACACGGAACTTACCGTTGATGGTACCAGCAAAGGTGTTACCGGTGTCGTCAACGTTAAGGTTGGAGTTAAGAGCAGGGGTATAGTCGAGAATACCAGCCATGGTCAGTGCAGATGCAACATCAGCAGAGCACATGATCATGTTGCCCTTCCCTCTACGAGTTCTTTGAGCAATCGCGTTAGCGTCTCTCTCGATTTGGAAAAGGAGTCCCTTAAACTTCTCAACAGACCAACGACCGTTAGAGTCGATGTCAAGGTCGAATACACCAGCAGTTGCGGTGTTAGAAACGGCACCTTGCTCAGCAATCTTGTAGATGGTTCTGATAACTTCACGGTTGATCTCAGCCAGGATCTCAGTAGAGAGAATGTTGGCGAGTTCCGCTTCAGCGTTCAGACCATGGATTGCCTTGAGGTCTTGTGCCAGTTCCAGGCTGTACTCAGCCTTCAGCGCTCTTGACTTGGCGGTTACGGTGACTTTCTCGATCGAGAAGGCCATCTGGTTGAAGTGATCACCAGTACCTGAACCCAGGTTCTCAGCGTCACCAGTTACCATACCCTGACCTACGTTGTAGGCAGTGGAGGTAGCGGTACCGACAGGGTTGAGGATAGAGGGGTTATCACCATTCTGACCGGTGGTACCCAGACCAACGTTAGCGTCAGACTCACCAGCAGTAAGGTTACGGCCGTCGTCGTTACCGGAGAAGGAGGTATCTGCCTCGTTGAACAGTGCCTCGTCGCCTTCCTGATTCGTGAAGCGTGAACGCATCGCGAAGATCAGTCCGGTAGGACCATTCATAGGCTGAACGCCAGCCAGGTCATATGCGACCAGGTTAGGCATTGCACGTCTGATCAGGGAGATCAGTACGGGGTCGAAACCAGCGGTTGGGCCGGCGTCGGGTGAGTTAGCACCGAAACCACCAGATGCACCAGCGTTATTGGCGTGGTTGGTGGGGGTTTCCATCAGGTTGATACCTGACTGGAATGCTTGCTCCTCACGGAGGAATTTTTCTTGGTTTTCGAGCAGGACTGCGGTTACAGCTCTACGATGAGAATCTTTGATG
>TARA_B100001113_G_scaffold146257_1_pt1 | contig 17919 bp, 10 predicted proteins | sample TARA_B100001113 | Tara Oceans TARA_B100001113 (sample SAMEA2622402) | marine metagenome | biome: marine biome (ENVO:00000447); feature: deep chlorophyll maximum layer (ENVO:xxxxxxxx); material: "saline water (ENVO:00002010), including plankton (ENVO:xxxxxxxx)" | depth 50 m | reverse complement strand
TGACCGAACAAACCTTCAACATCATTGTTAGATGGTACATGAGGATCATTAGGGTAATGTTCTATTTGCTCATCGATGTAATCATTTGGCTCTTCAGGTGGCAATTCTTCAACCTCTTGAACAAGCATAGCATCGGGTTCGTTTGCTATCCACAATTTGTTCGCATCCACTCCTTCAGGCTCCCTATTCTGTGTTTTTACTTTGGTTTTGTCAAAGGGTGGTGCTTCTATTTTATTTACTCGATTTCGTGCTGCCAATGCTCTAAATGGACCTCTAGCAGGCAATGGACTGGATTCTTCTGCTTCAAAATAGGTAACCTCTGGTTCTTTCTCTAATTCATCTAAATCCAAATCAAATGATACATTAATTTCATCCTCAGTGATATTTATTTCAGGCGTATTATCCTCTTCTTGTGTATCTTGAGGGATTTGCTCTGGTGGATTATCATACTTCATTTCTCTAGGATTTGCTCTCTCATAATCTACAGCGTCACGCATCATCCTCATCACTTTAGAAGGCGAACCAGAGGTTTGTTCAAACAAATAATCAAGTGATTCATCACTCATTTCCCAAGACAATTTCGAAGCTGTTGAAATTCTAGTTTCGCATAAATTTCTAACCTCTTCTTTTGTGAGAGAAGAAATCACATCTGCATGATCAAATCTGTTAACCAGGTTATTTGGCCATTGGGCCCTCTGTTCGGTAGATAAAACGACTACTACTAGAGCATTCAACCTCTCCAATGGCGCAGTTAGAGTTGCAAGGATTTCAGATAGATGTTTACCATCAACATTTGAATAATCTAAAGATATCAAAGGAAGAGGCCCGTCGAGTTTTTCTGTTTCATTCACTAACCTAGAAACAAGTTCTTGGGAACTCGAAGGCACATCAAACCCAATGAGTGAAACATAGATTTCATGAAGGATCTTGTGCGCATGCTCGGACGTAGGAAACATATCAAGATGCACGCTTTTGCTGGTTTCTTCAGATACGCACCTCATCAAGGAAGAGCGTCCAGAACCACTTTCCCCAATCAACAAAATCATTCTAGCATTTCTAGCTTTGATGAATCGCGTCCATCTTGCACTAACTTCATCCCTACCCACCAATAGATTCGATTGCCCCCTTTCCAAGGGTCGAGCTTTGAATGGGTTCTCCCTTAATGCAGGAATAGCCAAAATCGGCATATCTTCACTCATGACAGTAATGGGACTTAACGAGTATATGATGTTTCACATGATTGAGTGTGCCAAGGTGCCCGTTACTACGCGTTAAATCCTTCACCAAACAAGAGAAATGGCTCCTGTTAACGCATTGTTAACGCATTGTTAACGCGTTAGGTGAAGCGTTAATCGTCGGTTTATTCATCAAGGAGACCCCACTAGGATAATCGGAGACAACCGCATGCCCGTCGAAGATAGCAGGCTTTCTGGATTCTACAAATTGTCTGTTGCAGAACGTAGAGACATGATTGCCAATCTAGCAAAACTATCCGATGACGAAGTAGCAGCTCTTGCAAATCATGGCGAATTGGATGAATTGGCTGCAGATCGAATGATAGAGAATGTAATTGGCACTATGTCATTACCAGTAGGAGTTGCTACAAACTTCGTAGTTGACGATAAACCCTACATCATCCCTTTCTGCGTTGAAGAATCAAGTATAGTTGCAGCTGCAAGCAATATGGCGAAAAGATGTCTCAAAAAAGGTGGATTCAGGACCAATAATGACGAACCGGTCATGATTGGCCAAATACAAGTCTTAGAATTGGAAAATATCGAAGAGGCAAGCGAAGCAGTCCTAACTGCGAAGTATGAATTGATGGCAATGTGTAATTCATTACCATCTACAATGATCAAACTAGGTGGCGGATGCAAAGATATCATCGTAAGAAACATAGACACTATTTCTGGAAAAATGCTAGTAGTTCACTTGCTAGTCGATACAAGAGACGCTATGGGCGCTAATGCTGTGAATACAATGGCTGAATTAGTGAGTGGCAAAATCGAGGAAATTACCAATGGAAGAGTCCATTTACGAATTCTTTCAAACCTAGCAACCCATAGATTAGCCAAGGTTGAAGCCACATTCACTCCTGAAGAGTTATCAGATGACGGAACTAGAGAAAACGGTTCAAAAATAATTACTGGAATACTCGAAGCACATCATTTTGCAATGGCTGACCCCTATCGAGCAACTACTCACAACAAGGGGATAATGAATGCAATTAGTGCAATAGCTCTAGCATGTGGCCAAGATTGGAGAGCGATCGAGGCAGGATGTCACGCATGGGCCGCTGTTGAAAATGGCGGATACACCTCTATGACTCGCTGGGAAAGAGACGGTGAAGGAAACCTGGTTGGCAGCATCGAGACACCTATGGCAGTAGGGATCGTAGGAGGGGCATCTAAAGTCCACCCTGTCGCAAGAGCCAATCTCTCCATACTTGGCGTTGAGTCTGCGCAAGAACTAGCAGGAATCATGGCGGCTGCAGGTATCGCTCAGAATCTTGGAGCAATGCGTGCATTAGCAACTAATGGAATCCAAGCTGGACACATGAAACTACATGCCAGAAATATGGCAGTCAGTGCTGGAGCAATTGGAGATGAAATAGAACAGGTTGCAAACATAGTAAACTCGCAGAATGGACCTGTTACCCAGCAATTGGTCAAAGAAACACTAGATTCGATTAGAAGTTAGTAATCACTCTTCTTCGCTAATATCGAGAGTTGTCTGTACGCCACCTTCGTCATCTGATTCATCACGTAGTGCTAGCTTACTCTCCATTCCATCGAGTAGCCCTGAAGTAGTTACCATCTCCCTAAACCATGCTTTCACTTTCTTACGGTCGGTATGAGGGCAACCGAACATTTCTGAGAACCTACGAGTGGTGGTTAATCTACGAGTATTGCCATCTCTGCGACGACCTATTAGACCCGCCTGTGCTAACTCCCTGATGTGGTCATAAGCCCTCTGTCCTAACAATTCAACAAGCCTTGATTGTGGCATTGGTTGATGGTATGCAATCAATGCTGCCGCTTTGAGTAATTTTGGAGGCAGTTCTGATTTAGTCTCCTTAGGCAAATGATCTGCAATACCCGGCTTAACCTCCATTGCCCATTTACCGCCAATCTCAACAATCTGCAAGCCACCTCCTCGGCGCCTCTTTATTGTAGATTGAAGATTCTTCACAGATTCTAGAATCTCTTCTTCCTCATAACCTAAATTTTCTGAAAGTTCGGTTAAATTAAGTGAGCGACCTGCACTGAATAGTGTTGCTTCCAGTAAAGTCTCCAGTGGTATTTCTGACATGTCAATAACTCCTTACTCGACCAACCAATCTTGAGGATCTTCAGATTCTGAATCTGCAGCCAACTTTGCCATCTCTTCTTCCTTAAGACGCTCCATTTCTTCTTCAGCCGCCTGTTGAGCCCTTTGAGCAAGACGTGCTGCGTGTCGCATTGATTCGGTTTCATCACTTTTCATAGACTCATAATCATCTGCAATCAATTTCTCAGCCATCACACTGGCTTCTTCGAAAGATTGAGCATTAGGCCACCTATCCTCAAGCATGATTGGGTCTTCTGTACCTTCTTGGCTAATCCATGCATAGCCTCGATGAGTAAGGAATAATCCAGCAACAAATGATGTTATTTTCGATTCCACCTTGTAACCTTCAGGAATTTGGCCAAAGGTTTCTATGAGTATCTTCTCAAGTTCTAAAGTTACATCAGCAACTGGAACCTTGATTTCACCAACTTCTGCAATCACTTTACGCATAGCAGTCCAACATCTTTGGATATCTCCTTCCATATCCTCATTGTGCATCCTAGAACCAACGTTATCAAGCATATTCTTGAGTTCTTCAGCGTGTGCTTTACGATACTCTTCCTTAGCCTTCAACACTTCAGCTTCATCGCATGCATCTTTCAAAGCAGAGAGCAATTCTCCAAGCGTAGAAGGGCGTCCTTCATCACGCCTCATTCTTTCACCGAACAAGGAAGGTAAATGTTGATCTGCAGACCCCTCCAAAACAGTAGTAGTAAAGATGAATTCCTCGTCATCATATTCTGCTTCCCAACCAAAATCAAAGAAATCGTCTTCCTCTTCTAGATCCATGGCAATTACTCTATCGAAGAGTGTTGATGCTTGTTGAGTCAATACTTCCCAAGACATACGGATCAGTCTCCCACATGCAGGTAAATCCAGGCCAGATGATTCTTTCCTAACCCTTTGAGTGAACAATTTTAGAAATGCTGAAAGGTCGATATTCCAAGGATCCATCCCCTCTTCTTTCACCAGAGAGAGCACTAATGCAACAGAACGATCGAAAGGATCGCTTAGGACTTGATGTTCTGCACTATCCTCCTGTGCAATACGCATTATTCTGTCAGCATATCTTTCGGCTTCAGAAACCTCTTCATCTTGACTCATTAATTGGTCCAATATGTCCTGGCGCAGGAACCAATCGTCAAGAACTGCTTGTTGCATGCTCAAACCTCCTGCTCAGCCTCTGGTTCATCATCTAATTCAGTCTCATCTTGAGCTAATAATTCAGATACGAGTTTTTGACGCTCTTCTATTTCCTCTGCCAACTCATCTGCCCTCTCAGTCAAAGCTTCGAACCCGGTCTCATCGGTTGTTTCCTCATCACTATCAATGTGATTTAGCAAACCTCCTAGGCTCTTTGGAGCAGGTAATGCCTCTGGAACCTCAGGCATTCCTTCTGCAATAATTCTGGCTTCCTCGATTCTCGAGTGATTTTTATCCGATGCTTCGCTAGCTTCTTTTTCTGCTTGGGCTCCAAGTTCAATTGCTCTATCTCTATCGAAATCAACAATTCTGCGAGAGCATCCGTCTCCACCGTGAGTAATTCCGATATGATGGTCTGCAAGTTCTAGTGAAACCTTTCGCAGTGTCACCATTATGAATTGAGCAGCCTCACTTCTATTTCGGCATTCTGTTGCAATCAGTTTCGAGTTTGGTACGTCGAGATTCTGATCAACTTCATCGAAGTAATAGAAAGGACTTGGGTCGTGATCTTGTATTGCGAAAATTAAGGATAAAGAAGCCATTGATTTCTCACCCCCTGACAAACCTTGTAATCTAGATTTATTCGACTTGCCACGTGGCTGAGCCCACATATCAAGACCGCCTTTGAATGGTTCCTCTTCGTTCTCAAGGAATAGTTCTCCACGCCCACCATTGGACAAGCGCTTGTAAACAATCTTGAAGTTCTCATTAACCTCTTTTAGAGTTGCAAGAAGTCTCTTTTTCCTCTGACTTTCTAACTTATCTGTAATATCAATAAGTCGCTTTCGCCTTTGCTGTAGAGTCTTGAAATCATCCTTCATTTCATCTAAGCGAGACTTGCATGCATCGTATTGTTCAATTGCAAGCATATTGAAATCCCCGAATTTATCGAGTTTCCTTCGTAAATTGTTGACTGCTTTTTGAGCGTCACCAACATTGGGTAGATCGGCGTCATCTTCTGCTACTGCAATAGACTCTGCAGCCATTTCGACTAATAGGTCTGCAAGGTTTTGTTCTCTCAATGCAAGGCTATTTGCAATATCTTCTGCCATTGAACGGCAGTTAATTGCAGAGTTCGCTTTTTGATTTGCATTTGCCTTTATTTCGGCTCTCTCTTCAACCAATTCCTTCCTTTCATTATCGAGTTCTTCATGCTCCTCAAGTAGTGAAGAGCGTTCTGCCTCTTTCTCATTTAGGAGCACAGTTTCTTTATCTATAGACTCTTTCCACTCCTTGAGTGACTTTTCTCTACCAGCCATTTCACACTGGATCTCATCTGCTCTTGACGTAAGGCTATCCAGCCTTTCACCAAGTAAATCTCCCTTCTCTTTGCCACTATCAAGGGTGACTTGCGCCTTATTTGCAGCGCCTTCAGCCTCAACTCTCATCGTTTGCGCATCGAGTAGCCTTTGACGGATACCATCAGGACTTGCGTTTCTTAGTTCATCTGCTGCATGATCTCTAGATGCTTCGGCTTCCACCAACCTAGCCTTTGCATTCTCCAACATTTGCACTTTACCAACATGATCGGATTCAAGATTAGACAATCTCCTTTGCAATTCACTTGCTAACCCTTTGGCCTTGTTTAGAGCCTTAGTTGCAAGATCTGCTTCTGCTTTTAGGGTTCCAGCCTTGATGGATTTATCATCCTCGGCCAGTGAATTTATTCTGCCACGGATTTCATTTTGTGTCGTTCTGGCTTGTCTGAGTGCGGCAGAAACGGTTTGAGCCATTATAGACAAACGATCAACTTCACTAACCAACTTTTCAACTTCTCCTGCTCCGTGGATTTTACCACCGAATCCAGTCTTCATTTTCTGCTTACTTCCGCCGATCATTGCGCCACCGGGCTCAGTGATTTCTCCACCTAGTGTGACAAGTCTTACGCCACCCATCAATCTACGAGCAGTCCCGATATTGTCGACAACCAATGTATTTCTCAATGCGTAAGCTACTGCTGTAGCAATTCTTGGATCATAATCAAGTAATTCGTGTGCGAATCCAAGCACACCTGGTTTATTTACAGACATAGCAGCCTTTCCTGATGCTCGATTAGCTTGCATTTTATTCAAAGGTAGGAATGTCGCTCTACCAAGATTTCTACTCTTCAACAAAGCCATTGCTTCGGCAGCCATTTGGTCATTTTCCACTACAACTGAATTCATTCCCCCGCCAACTGCTGTTGCAAGAGCATCAGCATGTGATGCATCTTTGGGAGCACACAATTCAGAGATTGTACCGATTATCCCTTTCAATTCCCCTCTGTCTCTAGCAGCCATAACCGCAGCAGCACCAGGAGCCATTCCATTGCTTCCAGAACGCTTGTCTAGTTCTGTTCTAGCAGCAGATAGTTTCCTCTCTGCATCCTGTAGCCTATTGTTAACTGCAGTTGATTCATCGATCAGTTTCTTCTCAGCAGATTGTGCTTTACGAAGTTCTTCGCCCAATGCAGTCCTGTCGTTTTCCGGGTTTGATTCGCCCAATTCCTCCAATTGGAGTTGTAAATCATCATAAGCAAGCCTAGCGTCTTCTACTGATTCCTCTGCAGCAGAAAGTTGCTCAGCAACCATATCTGCTTGATTTGCAACTTTTTCAGCATCTACTTTGGCTTCTGTTACAGACTCCCTACAGGATTCAAGTAATTCATTAGCCTTAGATAAAGCCCGAGATAATGCTGCATTTGCAGTACCAGAGTTTTCCAATGATTCACGGATTTCTGCTTCGATTGCTTCCGTCTCTGCAAACGCTTTCTTACTAGCCTCGAGAGATTCTTTTGCAGAAAGTAGATTCGCTTCATGTGAATCTAAATCATTCTTTGCTGCTGTAATTTGCTCTTCCAAATCGATTAGTAACTCCTTTGCCTCAACATCGGCAGATTCTGCTTCTTCGATGTGATCTTTCTTCAAAGCTAGAGATACCTGTAATTCGCCAATTTGGGCATTTAGCCCTCCTTTGTCCCCGCCCATTGCCTTTGAGATCTGAGTTTGTAATTCGCCAATTCTATCATCTAAGGAAAGTAGAATAATTTCTGCGTCTTTGACCTTAGATTCAAGTTCTGCAGCCTCTGCAAGATACCTTGTTCTTTCATCAGCATGATGCTTTATTTCAGCCTTAGCAGTTAGATGGCGAGATTGTTGTAGAGTTACATGCGCAGCATCGAACTCTTCTTTTGTTTCCTTTGCTCGCTCAGCAACCGCCTTTTCTTTCTCGAGTTTCTTCAACTGGTCTTTTTGCTCCCCTTCTACAAGAGCGATTCTTTCAATGAAGTCTTCAACCTGGCTTTTCTGCCGTTCTGCTTTCCTAATTTCATCATCATAGGAAGTGACTCCTGCAACAGAATCCAATACCTTTCTTCTTTCCATTGCAGTCATGCTTGACAACCTTGTGACGTCACCTTGTAAGACTATGTTGTAGCCATCTGGCCTTGCATTAGCTTGGCCGAGTATCCTGTGGAATGCTTTCTGGTTACTTTCTTCACCGTTCAACAAATAGGTAGAAACTGTATTGTTTGATTTTGTAAGCCTAACCTCTCTAGTCATTCTCACTTCATCTGAATCGAGAGGTAAACGCCTACGTCCGTTTGTCAATGTAGGATTTGCGAATACTAGAGTTACCTTTGCATTCCTTGCTGGACGGTTGGATTTGCCTCCATTGAAAATTAAATCCTTAGAATTTTGAGCTCTGAGAACTTTAGCAGAACGTGCTCCAAGAACGAATTGAATCGCATCACCGCAATTGGATTTACCAGAGCCATTTGGCCCCGTAATAGCCGTAAATCCACGGTCCAATGGAATGGTGGCTTCCCCCTTAAAGGATTTAAAATTCTCAACTTCAAGTGACTTTAGATACATCCATTCCCCTCATAATCAAGGTACTGAAACCTTGACCTCAAACGTCTAAGGAAGCGGGGGGGGTTTTGAAGGTTACTAGTCTCGCGCTCGCGAGAGTGCCTTTCTTAGAGGTCGCAAAAAATGCCGACGTGCCCCTTTCAAGACATGACTCCGGTGTTAGAACATCCCGGACAACCCTCACCATTACATAAGTGGCAAGTTCTTCCAACTGCCGCGTTAAAATTATCACGCATTCCACCTTCAAAGGCATCTTCGTATTGAGAAAGACCTTGATGACCCCACAAATCTCCGACTGTTTTGTACTTCGCAATCCCCTTCATCTTTCCAGATTTTGTCAAAGACCCTAAGTTGCCACCTCTCTGATAGGCAAAATCCATTTCTTGGAGAGAGTATTCTTTCCTCTTCTCTCTAGATTTTCTATTTTCAGCCTCTATCTTGTACTTTGGACCTCGGATAAGGAAGATTCCCAATGCAAATAGCCCGATTTGGACAGCTATTCCAGGAGCAGGGAACGGCAATAGAGAAGCCAAATCTTCAGATGAAGTTCCTGGTAATTGATCGAATCTATCAGCCAGTGCCACACCACACATGAGAACACCAGTAACTATTGCAATTTTCCTAATCCTTACTGCCCAGCGGCCTTTTCTTGGCCATCGCATAAAGGATGCTAGGAACAAAATACACCCTTCAGCTAACAGCAATAAATCTGGAGCATCCCAAACCCCAAGGGTTGTAACACATTCATTTACATCACCTGCATCCAAATCCTTCTGGATTTCATCAGAATTACATCCTGGATCTGCAAGTCTAGAAAGAATTACCTTTTGAGGAGGGTCCAAACCCATTATTACGCCTAACTCTACATTGGCAATTGAAACTGCAATCAATCCAAGCCCGATGAATGCTGCCAACTTTTTCATCAGGCCCATGAGATGCCCTGCAAGTCAAACCCCTTATTGATGTCGCACATATTCATGAGTCACATTTGAATGTGGAAGGCTACACCGGTGAGCGAAGACAATGTCCAGAGTGGTCATAATCGGGAGCGGGATAGCCGGTCTATTCGCTGCATTAAGATTGGATGAGGCAGGCCATGAAGTCGTAATTATCACCAAACAGAGACCAAAGGATTCCTCCACCAATTGGGCACAAGGAGGTATTGCTGGAATCTTAGACAAGACTGACGGCAAGGCCATGGAAGCCCACATATCAGATACTTTATCCTGTGGAGATGGCCTTTGCAATGAAGAAATTGTACGGTGTGTAGTAGAAGAGGCAGGAGACAGAATCAGAGATTTATTGGCTGCTGGAGTAAAATTCGAAAGAGAGGGAGATGATTTCCATTATGTCAAGGAAGGAGGGCACACAGCCAGAAGAATTCTCCACGCAAAAGATGCTACTGGCGCTGAAATCGAGAGAGCATTAAATGAAGCCGTAGCAAAGAGTGAAAACATCACTATGCGGCCACATACCCTTGGAGTAGACCTGATTCAGAGAGTTCATGGTAATCCTAGAGAAGGAATTAAGGGGATCTGGTGTTTATGCTTAGATTCTGGTCAAATGGAGGCTTTGCCATCTGATGCAGTGTTAATTGCAACAGGAGGATGTGGGCAATTATGGGAAAGGACAACCAACCCTTCTGTCGCTACTGGAGATGGTTTAGCAATGGCTGTTAGAGCAGGAGCTGCTAGCAAAGACATGGCGTTTTTCCAATTCCATCCTACGGCATTGATGGCTCAAAATAAGGGCCCATTTTTGATTACTGAAGCATTGAGAGGAGAAGGAGGAGTCTTACTAGATAGCATAGGATTAGATTCCTATAGAATAAGTGATTCAAAGCCAGATAGTTTCTCTTTCACACTTAAATTCTCATCCAAGGGAAGTCTTGCTACAAGAGATGTCGTAGCAAGAGCATGCGACCAAATAATGAAAATTACTGGAGCCGATAATGTCTGGCTAGTCACCGACCATTTGGATAGTTCAAAATTGCACGACCATTTCCCAACCATTGAATCTAGATTGAATGAATTAAATCTTTCACTAGGTAATGATCCGCTACCTGTAGCGCCTGCTGCACATTATATGGTAGGAGGTTTGAAAGTGGATATCGAAGGTAAAGTCTTGATGGAGAATGGTGACTCAATGCCGGGACTATACGCAATAGGAGAAGTCGCATGTACCGGTATGCACGGAGCAAATCGCTTGGCTTCAAACAGCCTTCTAGAAGCGGTTGTGTTTGCAAATAAAGCATCTGAACATTTCATTTCTAATCCAATAAATAACCTTGAGCAGGTTCCTGAATGGCGTGCAGAAGGGATGCTGGAATTAGAAGAACACGCACCTCTTATCCGTGATTTAGAAACCCTAAGGAAAACTATGACTGATGACGTAGGAATTGTACGTAGTTTTGATAGACTTGAAAGAGCAAAAAGAATGTTGGAGTTGTTATCAAATGAGGTAGACTTGATCTGGAGAAAAAGTATACCGTCTCGTGAATTAGTGGAATTGAGAAACTTAGTTTTAGTGGCAACTCACATAACAGAAGATGCACTAAATAGAACTGAAAACAAAGGATTGCATTGGAATAAAGATCTCATCTAAGAGATTTTATCTGAGACAACAACATTGAGTTTAGTGGAGTTGGAATCCCTAATTTTTCACCCCTGGCCACTACTTGTCCACACAATACGTCGATTTCAGTTTCCCTTCCTGCTTTTACATCCGCAAGCATAGAGCATTCATTTTCTGCAGTAGAATCTAATACAGAATGAAGATTCTGAATCAAAACAAGGTCCTCTGAAATTTTAACACCTAGGAGCCGAGCAATATTTGCTGCTTCTAACATTGTTGATTCTGATTGAGACAATAGTGGCTCAAACCTAAGTTCTCCATTAAGTACACCACAAATTGCTGCAAGTGGGTTGATTGCCACATTTATCAGCAACTTATTCCAAATAATTGCCGAAACATCTTGACTATATTCTGCAGAAAGAGACCGCAAGGTATCTGTGAACACCTCGCCCTTAGATCCACCAATTGTTAAACTGCCCCTGCCAACCCATTCAATTTGACCTGGAGCGATTCGTTTGACCGCGTTAGTGGTAACCCCTACCGCTGAATTTTCGAATACGTGACTGCGAAGTATCTCTTGATTTCCTAATCCATTCTGTAAAGATAGAACCGGGCCATCGGTTAGTTTGATTGCTATCTCACATAATTTGCTTGTATCTTTAGCCTTGCTCGTGATTATTGCTTGGTCAAATGATTTCTCAAGTGAAGGGTGAATCCCAGCCTCATCAAGGCTTACAGTCCATCTTTCGGGTTCGATTGAATAATCCCACAACCCGGTTATTTGTAAACCTGAAACGGCTAGTACTGCTCCATGCTCACCACGTGCATGAACCAAAACATCGTGACCATCTTCGACCAATTTTGCCGCAACAAGGCATCCGATTGAACCGGCACCTAGTATAGCAATACGCATATTCAGACCTCGTGATTAACTAAATGAAGAATTACATCTCCATCTTTTAATTCTAGCCAAGAAAAGGATATTCCTGAATTCGGAGGAGTAACTGAAACATTAGTAATTTGTCCAGCAGATAGAACTTCGTTGTTAGAAACAGACCATTGCTGCCCATTCCCATCAAACTCTATGTTTAGAGAGATGTCGGAATAACCAAAATTTTCGAAAATAATCTGATTATCTTCCACCTCGACTGACCCTATCCATCTCTGTGTCTTTTCAGGCCCGATTCCAACTGACAAGGTTGGACCCCTTTCCACTGTATACAAAATAGGATTATATGGATCCATGCAATCTGAAATTACTGAAAATTCTGGAACATACATTTGAATTGATTCGTTAGATTCTCCTGCATCATTCATAGCTACAGAAAGTATAGACATATTCCAAATACGGGTATCATTGGATACTGACAGAGGAGGAGATGGAGTTCCTAATTCTAAACAATCTCCCTCATGATTTAATGCCAAAACCGATTGACTGAACATCAGGTTCAGATTATCCAAAACAATACCATCCTCCGGAATTGAAACTGTGATTTGGCTGAGGAATGGAGCACTAAAGCGTATATCATCAATCGAGAAAATTGTATCTCCAAGCCATGACATGTCATCTCCAGATAGAGCTTCCACGCACATTTGTGTATCATCATTCAATGTAACGTTACCTTCTGAATCTAGGTCATCCCAAGTGGCGTGATTTTCAAACGATGAAACATTGACTGTTTGTTGAGATGATTTAACTGAAATACAAGATTTGGGATCATCCAAATCCCCATTGAATTCCCACGAACCAACCGGGTAAGTGCTCTGATTAGGTACAACTTCATGCGTAGTTATTTCATCACCAAATTGCCAAACTAATTCCATCATTGTAGTATTCCAGTCCTCTCCCCATTGGAAACTGAATTCGACTTCAACAGAATCCAATGGATCGACCTCTCCTTCACACGATGATTCAGTGACTAATGTTCCAGAATTGCAATCTATTTCGACTAAATTACTTGAACCATATAATCCTCCAAGATATGCAATTTCCCATTCCTGTACAACAAGTGAAGGATTGCTTACAACGAATGATTGATTAAACCATCCATCCATAATAACTAATTTTTCATCTTCGATTTCCCATTCGATTTCAATGTCCCAAGATTCATCTTCGAAAAACGGAACTTGAGCAGGAAGAGCTAGCATAAATGAGAGGAATAAGATAACTCCCAGTCTTCTATGATCTACATCTGGTAAGCCTTTGAAATCATCTAGCACTATTGGTAAACGAGGATCACTTCCTTTAGTAATCAAAAGGGAAGCACACAGAGCAACTATTGGAACCCATATGTTCCAACCTGAAAGAGCGCCAAATAAGAACGCAAACAATAGGACTACCATCAAAAGCATCACTTGAGTAGAACCTGACCTAGCCTCAGGAATACCCATTCGAGCGATTAGGATTCTTCCGCCAGGGAAGGTTGGTATTGGAAGTAATGAAACCCAACCAAGGAATGTCAATGTCATTCCAACTCTTGTAAAGGGATGAGCCCACGATGTTTTCAGGAGCATTGCTGTCTCTCCTTCCATTCCTAAACCGATTAATTGAACGATTAGAGGTAATTCAACTACTAGGGGTATCGATGAAAGTGGAACAACATCAGGTGTCAATTTTATTCCTGACAAGATGAATATGATACCTAGTATAATCATAACAAGTGGAACTGAGAGAGCAGAATTACCCAAAGTCGAACGGTCGGGCCATAAACGTGCATCACTTCTTGGAAGTGAGGCAAAACCCAGTATTCCAAATGGCCACCATATCATTGCAGGACCAGGAATAGGGAAAAGGTGAGGGAGATGTACTCCATTTTGTGCTGCCACTCTTTTTTGTATAATCGATGCTAAAATCAATGCACCAAACAGCGGCAGAGTATAACCAACGAATGCATCCAAAGTTACATTTGAGAAAAACCAACCGTCATCCGGTCTTGCTCCATCCATCCACATTTCACCGGCCAACAAAGTTGTCAGCAACGAGAGAGTCCACATAACGGCTACAAATCTTGGTGATGGCCATTGTCGAGTTGGGTCTGGAATTAACTGTAAGATCCACGGTTCATCTGGATACAGCCTCGCACTGTATCCTAAACGGGATAAGTGCTGATTTATTGAGACCAAAGTATCATGCATATCTTCATCTTGCTTTTCTGAAACAAGATACGTAGGGGTCCTACCGCCAATGTCCTCAAGCACATGGCAATGTCTTGAGAGAATTTTCTGCAACAATTCACGACGATTCCAAGAATCCTTGTGTGCAGTCATTGCTTCTTCTTCAGACATCAAACAAGCCTCCCAGTAATCTTGGGGGTACATTCGACCTCAATGAATGAATCGGGTACAAATCACTTATTTTTGAATCGCTTAAGACGGAATGTTTCTTCTCTTTCCATCTCTTCAAGCCTCAATTGGATGAATACTCTAGCTTCTTCTAATTCAGGTATTACCTTGAACTCAAGAGCATTTACACGTCTCTTAGTTGCCTCAATTTCAGCAAGTAAACGCTTCAAAGTTGCTTCCATTTCAGCAGCCTTAACCATTCTCTCAATTAGATTGCCAAAAGAATCTGCTGCTTCGTCGATATAAGGAGAAGAACCTGTGAAACCGATTGATCTCTCGCCGAATGCTTGCTTCAAATTAGTACCAGAAACTGAAGGCACTACTACACCCATGATGTTTCTCCTCTCAACTTCAACTTCAGGAGAGGCCGAGTTAGCGATAGCCGCTGAGCGAACTTTTAGTCCACCTTCAATTGAGTTCGCTAAATCGATTCTTGATTTAGCCAAAACATAGGATTCTGTTAATTCTCTTTTTGCCTTAATCATATCAGATAGAAGATTTCTAAATTCATGAAATAGACCATCTCGCTTCATCTTCAATAGTTTGTAACCATTCTTGGTTTGCTTGATGCGTCGCTTTAGGTTAATGAGTTCACTTCGTGTTGGTGTTATGTCCAATGCCATGTGATTTCACCTCCTATTTTCTCCAAGTAAAGCAGTTCACTCCCTGTTTTCAGGGTGGTACTTCTCGATCCACTTCTGGTCAAGACGTACAAGATACTTGGTGTCGATGTCAGACATAAGTGTCCAACACAGATCTAGAGTTTCGTCGATAGAGCGGTCTTCGTCACGGGATTGTCTTAGGAACTTGTCCTCGAATACACCTGAGAAGTCTAGCAATTGCTTGTCACGCTCGTTTAATGCATCTTCACCAACAATCGCTACCAGACCACGTAGTTCACGACCTTGTGCATATGCTGCATACATCTGGTCAGATACGGACTTGTGGTCTTCACGGGTTGTCTTTGCACCGATACATGAACCCATCAAACGTGATAAGGATGGTAGAACGTTAATCGGTGGATAGATACCAGCTTGGTGTAATTCACGAGAGATAACAATCTGTCCCTCAGTAATATATCCTGACAAGTCGGGAATCGGGTGAGTAATATCGTCACCAGGCATAGTTAGAATTGGGAATTGTGTGATACTTCCCTTCTTACCCTTTACAATTCCTGCACGCTCGTATAGCATAGCAAGGTCAGTGTACATGTAACCAGGGTAACCACGACGTCCAGGTACTTCTTCACGAGCAGCACCAATTTGACGAAGAGCGTCACAATAGTTGGTCATGTCAGTATAGATAACCAGTACGTGGTAATCCTTCTCGAAAGCAAGGTATTCCGCTGCAGTTAGTGCAAGACGAGGGGTAATGATTCTCTCAACCGCAGGGTCGTCAGCAAGATTGACGAACAGTACCGCTTTTTCAAGCGCTCCAGTTCTCTCTAAGTCGCTACGGAAGAAATTGTATTCTTCAGAAGTAATACCCATTGCACAGAATACTACAATGAATTCTTGGTCAGAATCCTTTAATTTTGCTTGACGAGCTATTTGCAGAGCAATGTCGTTGTGTGGCAGACCAGATGCACTGAAAATCGGCAACTTCTGTCCACGGACTAATGTAGTACAACAATCGATAGCGCTGATTCCGGTTTGAATGAAATCGTGAGGGCTTTGACGAGAGTATGGGTTGATAGCAGCACCAATGATATCGGCTTTTTCTTCTGCAACAATTTCAGGACCGCCGTCACGTGGACGTCCTGCACCATCTAGAATACGGCCGATTAGGTCGTCGGATACAGGGAGCTTAAACACGTCTCCCATGAACTTGACACCTGAGTTCAAGTCCACTCCTGCGGTTCCTTCGAAAACCTGAACGACAACTAGTTCGTCAGATGTGTCAAGAACCTGTCCATTCTTCATTGTTCCATCGTTCAAGCGTAGTTGTACGATTTCACCGAATGCTACAGGTTCTGTCTTGTTCAAGAAGACCAGAGGTCCCTTGACGTCAGTGATGGTTCGATATTCCTTTCCAGACATTTCTATTCCTCCTAATTCTCCACGATCGCTGCTGCGATTTCTTCATTCATTTTATTTACAAGCGCATCGATTTCGTCCGCATAAGTTGATTCGAAACGACCACGCATCAATTCAGTCCTTGCAGGGACGTTCACGACATCTTGGAGTTCGGCTCCAGCAGCCATTGCATTCTTCGCAGACTCCTGGAAGGTCAAGATAGCCTTAGCCATCTTGTAGTGTAGGTCTACAGAACAGAAAGCATCCACTTCGTGGAAACCGTTCTGCTGTAGGAAGTATTCACGAATCATACGTGCTACTTCGAGTGTCAATTGCTGATCGACAGGTAAAGCGTCAGAACCAACCAACTGTACAATCTCTTGCAATTCTGCTTCAATCTGAAGCAAACCACTGATTGCAGTTCTAATCTCAGGATAATCCTGTTCGATATTATCACGGAACCACTGATCTAGTGATGGTGGATACAGACTGTATGAAGACAGCCAGTTAATCGCAGGGAAGTGCCTTTGACGAGCTAGACCTGCGTCCAATCCCCAGAATACCTTGACGATACGTAGAGTTCCTTGAGAAACCGGCTCAGAAATGTCACCACCAGGCGGTGATACCGCTCCGATTACAGTTACTGAACCATCGTCTCCGTTAAGGGTCTGAACACGACCTGCACGCTCGTAGAATTCTGCAATTCTACTTGATAGATAAGCAGGATATCCTTCTTCACCAGGCATTTCTTCAAGACGGGAAGAAATCTCACGCATTGCTTCAGCCCAGCGACTTGTTGAATCTGCCATCAGAGCAACATCGTATCCCATGTCACGGAAGTATTCTGCAATTGTAATTCCAGTATATACTGAAGCTTCACGAGCAGCCACAGGCATGTTGGAGGTATTCGCAATCATGACTGTTCTGTTCATCAGTGGCTTTCCAGTGTTAGGATCGATTAGATGAGGGAACTCGTCTAGAACTTCTGTCATTTCGTTTCCACGCTCACCGCATCCGATGTAAACAACAATTTGTGCATCAGAGTACTTAGCTAGTGATTGTTGAGTAACTGTCTTTCCGGAACCGAATGGTCCAGGAATACCTGCTGCGCCACCCTTGGCTAATGGGAAGAGGAAGTCAAGAATTCGCATTCCGGTGATTAGTGGCGTATCTGGTGCGTACTTCTGCTGATAAGGACGAGGTGAACGTACCGGCCACTTCTGCATCATCTGCATCGTGGTACCATCTTCAAGTGTACAAACATCTTCTGTAACGTTATAGTCACCTGAAGAAATTGCCTTTACTACTCCGCCTTTACCCGGTGGCACCATAATTTTGTGAACGATCGTTTCTGTCTCTTGTACAGTACCGATTACTTGTCCACTCACTACTTCGTCACCTTTGGAAACTGTAGCTTCAAACGTCCACTTCTTTTCCATGTCGAATCCGTCTGCATCAACACCTCTAGTGATGAATACACCCATTACTTCTTCTAAAGTAGCCAGCGGACGCTGAATACCGTCGTAAATTTGGGTTAACAGTCCTGGTCCTAGTGCGACAGACAGTGTTTCACGTGTATTCAATACTGGTTCGCCGGGGCGAATACC